>Ga0115002_10002386_pt1 | contig 24616 bp, 25 predicted proteins | sample ArcticOcean_MG_C_8_FD_89576 | JGI IMG/M metagenome (GOLD analysis project Ga0115002, IMG submission 89576) | Marine microbial communities from western Arctic Ocean - ArcticOcean_MG_CB11_86 | ecosystem: Environmental > Aquatic > Marine > Oceanic | place: Arctic Ocean: Canada Basin | collected... | reverse complement strand
TTCCTGCCAAGGTCAAGCGCTGCGTAAACCTCGTGCTCGGCGCGGGGCCGGCGACCCGAGAGATCGACTGAGGAGCGATGGGTTGCCGTATCGTGTGTCACATCGCCCCCCTCTTTCAAATTGTCCGGCGGCACATCGCCGCGCGATATAAGCCGGAACATGAACAGCCAGAATTAATAAATGTATTACACTGCGCATGGTAATATTGGCAATGCGCGCGGTCACAGGTTGACAATGCGCGCCCGGGGCCTAATTTTGGCTCCTATCGAGCCTGCTGGGGGATCGTATAATGGTAGTACAGCGGACTCTGACTCCGTCAGTCGAGGTTCGAATCCTCGTCCCCCAGCCATTCTGCCCTTTGAAATAATTAGTTTTTTTCCGCCTTCTTGACGCGTATGCATAAATATTGAGGCTGGAAGAAAGGCGATTTCCCATGACGGCGACGCTGCTGACGATACTCCGCGCAGCCTTGCAAAAGGGCCGGGGACATCACGCCGACGACGCTGTCTGGTGTAGCCTGCCTGAAGAAGCTTTGCTTAGCGCTTGTCTAGCAAATGCCTTGCAGCATGACGCCCTCATCACTGTGATCTTTACGCCAGGCCGCGCGCGCCGGGCGCCGCATTGAACGCATCTATCTGCTGGCGGAGCAGGCACTGGCAGCGGATAAAGCCCTGCATCTGCATATGGCGTTGGACCGCGAAGCCGGAATTGAGGTTACGGCGCTTTATATCGGTGAAAAAATTGCATCCACCGAGCCGGCCATCGCACCACTGCTTAATTGCGCTCTCTGGCATCGTGATGGCGCCGGCGCGCTGCTGCTTACTGGTGCCGGCGGATCGGGCTGGGCACTGTCGGCCGACGCGGACAAAATTGGCGCCCGATGCTCGCTGATCGAGGAATTGCGCCGCACCAGCGCGCCGGTTGAAGTGCCTAAGGCGCCTGGCCTGTCACCGGCTTCACTCTTGCACGAGCCGTTGCTCGCCTCCGCACCTCTGGCCCGGCTCGCGGCTGAGACACTCTGGCGCCGGCACGCGGGCTCTTTTCCGATGAGGGCACAGACGCGCTCTCCGCCGCATTGGCCGGCTTTGATATGCTCTACGTCAGTGACATCACGCTCGCCATCATGAGCGCCGCGGGCCGCGATACTCTGTTTGCGTTGCTGGCGCGCCTCAGGTCAGAAGACGGCACGGTTGCCTTCGACAGCAATTACCGCCCGCGCCTCTGGCCAGACGAAGATACAGCGCAGCGCGAGATCACGCGCGGTGCAGCGGCGGCGACAATGTTTCTATCGAGCTTCGATGATGAACATCTATTATTTGGCAACGCCTCACCGGCGGCCAGCGCCACGCGTTTGCATGCACTTGGTGCGCCGGAAGTGGTAATCAAGAACGGTGCCGAACAATGCCTGGTATCCGGCACAGGTGACGCGAGCGCTGAACAATGGCACGTCTCTCCGCCGGTCGTCGCCCAGCCGCTCGATACCACAGCCGCCGGCGATTCCTTCAACGCCGCCTATATCGCGGCACGCATGCAAGGCATCGGCCCGAAAGAAGCGGCGCAGAGCGGCGCCAAGCTTGCCGCCGAAGTCATCCAGCATCGGGGCGCCATAATTAAGCTGGAGTAAACACCACGAATCAGGCTGGAATAATCACCCTGAGGGCTCAATAGCTGAGCCCAGTTAATTCCTCGCTGAGCCGCCACAGACGTGCCTGCACGTCGCTATCATGCGACACAGCGACGCTTTCAGCGACCCTGCTTTTGACAAAATATTTGCCGCTCACACCCGCAACCTCCGGCGCCATGGCCAGATACGCACTGGTGCGCGCCCCCTTTTCTTCATTGATTGCCACAAGCTGCTGCACGATGATCATCATCCATTTGAGCCAACCACCATTATTGTGCGCGAACTTGCTGGCGACGAAGCCGGGATGCAGGCAGTTCACGCTCACGCCGCGATCGGCGAGCTTTTCCGCCAGATGATAGGTGAAGAGAATATTGGCGAGCTTGGAAGCCTGATAGGCGCGCCAACCGGAATAATTCGCCGCGCCTTGCGGATCGTTGAAATCAATCTGCCGTCCGCGGTGGGCCATGGAGGAAACGTTGACGATCCGCGCCGCTGGCGCCCGGGTGAGGGTCTCGAGTAACAGGCCAGTCAGAATAAAATAGCCGAGATGATTGAGCGCGAAGGTCATCTCAATGCCATCCGGGCTCATGGCTCGGCGATCAAACCAGGCACCCACATTATTCACCAAAACATCCAAATGCGGCAGCCTGTCATCCAGCCGTTTTGCCAGCGCGCGGATATCCTGCTGCGACGATAAATCGGCCAGCTCGAATTCGATTTCAGCATTGCCGCTGACGCGTTTAATCTCCGCAATAACCCGCTCGCCCTTAGCAGCATTGCGACCGACGAGAATAATTTTCGCCCCTGTTTGGGCTAATTTCAGTGCCGTCACGCGGCCGATACCATCCGTCGCGCCGGTTACCAGAAATATTTTTTTCGCCATTGACCACCCCCTCGATTTACAAACTCAGCCGCTTCAAGAGTCAGATTAGTTTAGGGGATCGAGTTTTGAAAATAGCATATGCTGAGCGGCAAACGCACCAGCCATGGCGGCGGTAACAAATCCGGGCTTTCGCTGGCTAGATCATTGTGGAATTCCGTAATTCCAGATAGGCAGGAAGCATGGATAAGGACAAAAACAAAAAGACTTTTGTCACCGGCGCGCTCGGCCAGATCGGCTCGGAACTGGTGCCGGCGCTGGAGGCGCGTTATGGCGCCGAGCGGGTGGTGGCGTCTGATATCCTAATCCCGCCGCCCGGCGCCTATCAAGGCCTGTTCGAGCAAGTTGATTGTACCCAGCCGCTGGCCCTTCAAGACGTGATACGGCGGCACGATATCGGCACCGTCTATCACATGGAAGCGCTGCTCTCGGCGGTCGCCGAGGAGCGCCCGCAGATCGCCTGGTCGGTCAATCTGGGCGGGCTTTACAATGTTTTGGAAGTGGCCCGGCAAAACAGCGCGGCGGTATTTTGCCCGAGTTCTATCGGCGCTTTCGGCCCGTCGACGCCGCAGGATGCGACGCCGCAAACCACCATCCAACGACCGACCACCATGCATGGCGTCACCAAGGTGGCGAGTGAATTGCTATGCGACTATTACGCCGCGCGCTTTGGCGTCGATGCGCGTGGCCTGCGCCTGCCCGGCTTGATCTCACACACTGCCCCGCCCGGCGGCGGCACCACCGATTACGCCGTCGAAATATTTTATCAGGCGGTGCGCTACAGCCATTACACCAGCTTCCTCGCCGCCGACAGGCGCCTCGACATGATGTATATGCCGGACGCAATCGACGGTATCATCTAGCTCATGAACGCTGACCCGAGCCGCCTTAAAAACCGCAATGCCTTCAATGTGACAGCGATGAACTTTACGCCGGAGGAATTGGCCGGCGAGATTCGCAAATCCATCGCTGATTTCGCCCTCGACTATGACGTCGACCCGGTGCGTCAGGCAATTGCCGAATCCTGGCCGCGTTCGGTTGATGACAGCGCCGCGCGGGCTGAATGGGATTGGCAACCGCGTTATGATTTAGCGACAATGACGGCGGATATGGTCAAAATACTCAGCGCCAAGCTGAAAACTCCCACCCGCTCTACCTGAAGAGATAAGGAGCCGATCATGCCCATGGATCGCTTGGAGGAGAGTTTAACGGCGCAGCTGCGTGCGATGGAAGCATCCGGGCGCGCCAAGGGAGCCGAAACCCTGTTCGCCGGAATCCTGCCATCGGCAGACGGCAAGGGGCCGCGATATTTGCTGGCCGGAGAAGGCGAGCGGCCCTATCTGCGCATGAATTCCAACAGCTATCTCGGCCTGTCCCTTAATGCCGAAGTTCAGGACGCCGAGGAAGAAGCCCTGCAGGCGCTTGGCGCCGGACCCGGCGCGGTGCGTTTTATCAGCGGCAGTTGGGCGCCACACGCCGCACTTGAACAGCGTCTGGCGCGCTATCACGGGCGTGAGGCGGCAATGATCTTCAGCTCCGCCTACGCCACCACCATGGGTGTGCTGCCGCAATTGATCGATAGCGAGACTGCCGTCATTAGCGATGCGCTCAACCATAGCTGCATCATCAACGCCATGCGCCTGGCACGGCCCAAGCAAAAGCGCGTCTATGACCATCTCGATCTTGCCGCGTTGGATCGCCATTTGGGTGAGTGCGCCGATAGCTGCCGCCGCGCCGTGATGGTGACCGATGGTATTTTCAGCATGCGTGGAGATCATGCGCCGCTGGATAAAATTATGGCCTTGGCAGCAAAGCATGACGCCAGCTACGCCGAAAACGTCATCGTCGCGGCAGATGATTCGCATGGCGTGGGTGCATTTGGCGCTACCGGACGCGGCACGGAAGAATTTTGCACCAGCCCGCCGGTTGATGTGTTGATCGCCACGCTCGGCAAATCCTTCGGCATCAATGGCGGCTATGTCACCGGCAGCGCCGCGCTGATCTCCTATTTGCGCGAAACCTCGCCCTTCTACATCTATTCCAACCCGATCACGCCGGGTGAAGCGGCGGCAGCTCTGAAGGCGGTGGAGATTGTTGAGCGGCCTGAGGGTCAGGCCCTGCTTGCCCATCTCCGCGCTATGACAGCGCGCTTCGAAGCCGGCCTTCTGGCGCTTGGCTATGAGACTATTGCCGGCAGCCATCCCGTGGTGCCGCTGATGGTACGCAATACCACGCGCACCTCGGCTCTAGTGGCGTTTCTTCGCGCCAACGGCGTGCTCGCCACCGGCCTTAATTTTCCGGTGGTGCCGGAGGGCGATGAAGAAATTCACTTTCAGATTTCCGCCGATCATACAGAAAACGATATTGACGAAGCGCTCGCCGTGCTCGACGCTTTCGTCCAACAGGAATAAGGGTGTGCTTGATGAGTGAGACGATCCGCGACAAGGCCGCCATAGTCGGTATCGGGCGCAGCCAGTTCGGGCGCTTTTTGCCCGAGAGCCAGCTTAAGCTCGGCGCGACAGCAATGACGGGTGCGCTCGCCGATAGCGGCCTTGAGCGCAGTGATATCGATGGCCTGTCACTGCATATGGGCTGGCCGCTCGGCGTCGATTACGATCAGATCGCCGAGGCCTACGGTCTCGATGTGCGCTACGTCAACCAGATGTGGACGCATGGCCGCTTCATTGCCTACACCCTGCAACATGCCGCCCTTGCGGTGATCTCAGGCATGGCTGATGTGGTCGCCTGTGTCACCGCCATCAGCTTCACCCGCGAGCGCGATATTTTAGGTGGGCCGGGCGATATGGAAGGCATGCGTGAAGGCGGCGGCACGCACGGCGAAAGCCCGCCTTACGGCCTGACCGCACCCGCCGCCGGCGCGGCGCTGGCCTATCAGCGCTATATGTCGCTTTACGGCGCCACCAGTGAAGACCTCGCCGCCGTGCCGATCGCCTTCCGCAAACATGCCCAGCTCAATCCGCACGCCTACACCTATGGCAAGGGCGAGCTCACCCTTGAAGATCACCAAAGCCAGCGCATGGTGGTTGACCCGTTGCGCCTGTTCGATTGCAGCCTGATCTCCGATGGCGCCGTGGTGATCCTGGTGACCAGCGCCGAGCGCGCCCGCGATCTCAAGCAAAAGCCGATCTACATCTCCGGCATGCAGGGCCTTAGGAGCGGACGCGAGGAGTTCATCTTCGCACCGCGCAGCATGGGCATGAACCAGCAATCCAATGGCCGTACCGGCGCCGATGAACGTGACCGCGCCGCCTACTCCATGGCCGGCATTGAGAGCAAGGACATAGATGGCCTCTATACCTATGACGCCTTCTCGCCGCTGCCGCTGTTCGTGTTGGAGCGCTTCGGCTTTTGCGGCCCCGGCGAGGCGGCCAAATGGGTGCAGAATGGCCGCATCGAACTCGGCGGCGACCTGCCCATGAACACCTCGGGCGGCCTGCTGTCCGAAAGCCACATCGGCGGCTGGAATTCGATCTATGAGATCGCCAACCAATTACGCGGCGATTGCGGCGACCGCCAAATTAAAGACGCCGAACATCTGCAATGGGGCACCGCCTGGGGCGATTCGCTGATTTTCAGAAATTGATACCAGAACACATCACGCATTCTGGTAAGCGTATCAAGCCGAGCTGGCGGATGCGCGCGCCCGGCGCCTGCGGCGTTAGATTACAAACCTACTGGTTTCCTTGTTGAGCGCATAAATCAGGCTGAGCGCGGTGACGGCAGAGGTTTTGGGATTGCTCGCCATGGGCTTACCGCGCATCTCCATAATCATATGGCCAAACTTGCCATCGGCTTCGATACGGCCGCAATTGATCACCGCATGAGGATCGGCGACGAGGCGCACGAAAGTGTTGTCGAAACCGGCCCCGGCGAGGGCAATAGTCGCGGCGAGATTGGCATTTTGCGGATAGTCGAGTGCTGCCGCTTCGGCGCGGCCTTCAAATATCACCGTACTCTCGCTTAGACTATCCAAATCGAAATTCTGCACCGCCGGCGTCCCCTTCCAGGCATGGCTGGGCTTGGTTGATACATAAGTGACTTTTTCCAAACCGCCCGCCTTGAGCGCGCCGAGGCCATCGAGGCCGGCTGTGGCGCCAGCCGGAACATGCAGGCGTGCACTGCCTTCTGCCGCCGCAGCTATCAGTTTGGTGCGATATTCACTGTCCGCCAGCGCACCGGTGGCAACCACCATAAGATCCAAACCAGCACCGAGCAGCGCCTCACCATATTGGCGCAGCGCCGCCTGCCCGGCACACTCCACCACCATGTCAGGCTTCGCGGCGATGACCTCCTCTGGCGTGGTGAAAACAGCAATGTCAGCGGCCAGCTCCGCCCGCGCTTCGGTAGCGCGAGACGGGCGAACCACGACACCTGCAATGCGTACAGGCGTCTCATTCCCCGCCAGTTTCTCCACCAACATGCGGCCAATCGCGCCGAGGCCAATAATGACAATCTGCATAATTTTATCTCCTCCGTCGCATGCGAGCGAACCATCATAAACATTGGCTCAGCCGGCCCGCTGCTGAACCGTCAAATACCGTAATCCGCGCGGCTCCTTAATCCCGGGCGCGCTCGGGTTGTGAGTTAAAGCACCTCCTCGGCAACAAAGCGCAGCGCATCAATCGAGCCGCCGCTGAGCAAAAGTGACGAAACCTTGCCCTCCTTGGCGGCGTCCTTCCACACACTGAGGCGCTCCCGAATGCGGCCCGCCGGGCCGACCAGGGCGATGGCGTCGATTAGTTCTTCGGGCACCGCCGCTTCGGCTTCGGCTTTTTTACCGGTGAGGTAGAGCTGCTGCATTTTTTCGGCTGCTTCCTCGAAACCGAGGCGCTTGGCGTAGTCATTGTAGAAATTCTTGCCCGGTGCGCCCATGCCGCCGATATAGAGCGCCAGATGGCGGCGGATTGGCACGCGACAGGCTTCAATATCGTCGCCCATGGCGAGCGGCACAATCGGGGCAATTTCAAAACCTTTGAGGCTCTTGCCACCGCCGGCTTTGGCGAAGCCCGCTTCGAGATCACCCTGGAACACATTGAAGCGTTCAGGCGACATGAATATGGGGAACATGCCATCAGCGATCTCGGCTGCGGTGCGCAAGCCCGCCGGTGTAACGGCGGCGGTGAAAATCTTCAAGCTTGGATCGCCATGCAAAATGCTTTTGAGCGGCTTGCCGAGGCCGCTCGCATCCGGCCCCTGATAGGGCAATTGATAGTGGTAGCCGTCATGGGTGACCGGCGCCTCACGGGCCAGGGCCTGGCGGATAATATCGATATATTCGCGGGTTCGCGTCAGCGGGCGGCCATAGGCAACGCCGTGCCAGCCCTCAATCACTTGCGGCCCGGACGGGCCGATGCCAAGGATAAAACGCCCGCCGGAAAGCGCCTGCAAGGTCATGGCCGTCATCGCAGCGCAGGCCGGAGTACGCGCCGGCATCTGGATAATTCCGGTGCCGACATTGATGCGCGAGGTTTGCGCCAAAATCCAGGCGGCGGGCGTCACCGCGTCCGAGCCATAGGCCTCCGAGGTCCAGACCGAATCATAGCCGAGCCGCTCTGCCTCCAGCACCAAATCCATATCGATAGAATATTTAGGCCCTGAATAGCCTGTGAACAAACCAAGCTTCATAATGATTTCCTTTTCGTGTTGCGCCGGATTGTATAACGATAAAGCCCTGTCCTGTAACCCGAGAGCGCAATCATGCTGAGCAGTCAACAACTGAGCGAATTTGGTCGCGACGGATATCTCGTGTTGGAGAATTTCGCCAACCATGCGGATTGCGATGCACTTATCGCGCGGACGGCGGAGTTGGTGGCGGACTTCGAGCCGCCCAAGAAAAAATCCATTTTTTTCGACGGTCGAGCAGGAACAGACAAGTGATGATTATTTTCTCGAATCCGGTGACAAGATTCGTTTATTCTTCGAGCAGGATGCCTTCGACGATGACGGCGCATTGCGCCAGGATAAGTTCAATTCGATCAATAAGATCGGCCATGCCATCCACGACCTTGACCCTGTGTTCGATGCTTTTTCGCGCCAAGCAAGTCTGGCTGAAATCGCCGGTGATGCCAGATTGACCGAACCTCTTCTGCTGCAATCCATGATAATTTTCAAACCACCGCGCATCGGCGGTGAAGTGGTGTGGCATCAGGACGCGACGTTCCTCCATACCGAGCCGTCGCGAATCCTTGGCATGTGGTTCGCGCTGGAGGACGCAACCGAGGAGAATGGTTACCTGTGGGGCCTGCCGGGTAGCCACCGACGCGGCCTTAAATCACGTTATCTGCGGGCTCCCGGCGGCGGCGTGCAAACCATCACCGATGACGACACAGCCTGGCCGGACAGCGAATTCGTGCCGTTTGAGGTCAAAAAGGGAACTCTCATTATATTTGACGGTATGTTGCCTCATGGCAGCGCCGCCAACCGCTCCGCGCAGTCGCGTCACGCCTATACGCTTCACCTAATTGACGGAATCTGTCGCTACCTGCCGGAAAACTGGTTGCAGCGTAGCCCCGCCATGCCATTGCGCGGTTTTTAATCGGCTTATGTAGCACGAATATCGCTGGCGGCAGGCCCACAAACTCCGCTAACCTAAAATCCTAAACAAATGAAAAAGTCAGATCACACTGGGAGGTGTAAAATATGAATAAACTATTCACCGGCGCGCTTGCAGCGCTCGCCCTAATGCTTACCGGCGCACTCGCCCCGAACATGGCCTCAGCCGATGACTTTTCGCCCGCTATCATCTTCGATATGGGCGGCAAATTCGATAAATCCTTTAATGAGGCCGCTTATAACGGCGCTGAGAAATTCAAAACCGAAAGCGGTATTCCCTACCGCGAATTCGAGGTGACCAACCCGTCACAACGCGAGCAAGCCATGCGCAACATGGCGCGCCGTGGCGCGACCGTCATCATCGCCATGGGCTTTGCTCAGGCAGCCGCTGTCGAGACGGTGGCGAAAGAGTTCCCCAATATTAAATTCACCTTGATCGATATGGTCGTCGATCTGCCGAATGTGCAGTCGGTGATTTTCAAAGAGCACGAAGGTTCTTTCCTAGTTGGTATGGCCGCAGCGCTGGCCTCGAAGACCGGCAAAGTCGGCTTCATCGGTGGCATGGATATTCCGCTCATTCGTAAATTCGCCCTTGGCTATGTGGAAGGCGCGAAATATGTGAATGCCGATATTGTGGTCTATCAGAACATGACCGGCACGACGCCTTCAGCCTGGAATGATCCGACCAAGGGCGGTGAGCTGGCACGCAGCCAGTTTGACCGTGGTGCGGATGTGGTTTACGCGGCGGCTGGTGGCACCGGCATTGGCGTTTATCAGGCGGCCAAGGATGCCGGCAAACTTGCCATCGGTGTGGACAGTAACCAAAACTACATGCACCCCGGCACCATGCTGACCTCCATGGTCAAGCGCGTCGATGTAGCCGTTTATGAAGCTTTCATGAACGCCAAAAACGGCACCTGGCAGGGTGGCTTCAATATTTTGGGCCTGGCCGAAGATGGCGTCGGTTTTGCGCTTGACGAACATAACCGTGGCCTCGTCTCGGCCGATATGGAAGCCAAGATCACTGCCGCACGCAATGACATCATCAGCGGCAAAGTCACTGTTACGGACTATATGTCGCAGTAGGGAACAGACGCCACAGACATGAAGAACCTGACCCTAGGGGAAGATTTTGAAGACAGGCTGTGGCGTTTCCCAGCGGACGGAAAGAAGTAGGAATAACCAATGGCGGCGTCGGATGCAGGGCGAGGAGCCTCGCCCCCCTCCGGCGCCATGCCGCCCGCCCTTGAGGTGATCGGGGTCGAAAAATGGTTCGGCTCCGTGCACGCCAACTCCAACATTAATATCCGCGTCGCAGCCGGCACCATCCACGGTATCATCGGTGAAAACGGCGCCGGCAAATCGACGTTGATGAGCGTTGTCTATGGCTATTACCAGGCCGACAGCGGTGAAATCCGAGTTAACGGCGGGACCGTACAAATCAAAGGCCCCGAGCACGCCATCGCCAGCGGCATTGGCATGGTGCATCAGCATTTCATGCTGGTTGATACCTTCACAGTTTTGGAAAATATCGTGCTCGGCGTTGAAGGCGGCCGCATGTTGGCGCCGAGCTTAGCTGCCGCCCGGAGCGAACTGGAGCGCCTTGAGCGCGATTTCAATCTCGAGGTTGACCCGGACGCCATCGTCGGCGAATTGCCGGTTGGCGTGCAACAGCGGGTCGAGATTCTGAAGGCGCTCTACCGCGGCGCAGATATTCTTATTCTCGACGAGCCCACCGGCGTGCTAACGCCGCAGGAAGTCGATCACCTATTTCGCATTCTGGCGGCGCTGCGTGAACAGGGTAAAACCATAATTTTGATTACCCACAAGTTGCGCGAGATCATGGCGCTGACAGATGAAGTCACGGTCATGCGAAGCGGCGAAGTTGTCGCCCAGGTCTATACCGCCGAGACGACGCGCGAAGACCTCGCTGCCATGATGGTCGGGCGCGCTGTTTTGCTGCGGGTAGAAAAAGGCGACGCGCATCCGGGCGAGGTGTTGCTCGACGTTGAGGATCTGAGCATCAAGGACCATGCCGGGATAGCGCGGGTAAAAAATATCAGCTTGCAAGTGCGAGCGGGCGAAATTCTCGGCATCGCCGGCGTTGCCGGCAATGGCCAATCGGAGCTGATGGAAGCACTTGCCGGAATATTGCGGCGACAATCTGGGCACATCCGCATCAAGGGCGAAGAGATCGCCGGTGGCACCGCGCGCGGCGCGCGCAATGTGCGCGCTGCTGGCGTCGGCCATGTGCCGGAGGATCGCCAACATATGGGCTTGATCACTTCATTCGAAGCCTGCGAGAGCGGCATTCTCGGCTATCACCGCGATGAAAAATATAATGGCCGGGTGCTGATGAATCACGCCGCCATCGTCGCAGATGTGGGCCGGCAGATGGAAGAATATGACGTCCGCCCACCCTTGCCGCGCCTCCGCACCGGCGCCTTCTCCGGCGGCAACCAGCAGAAAATAGTACTCGGCCGGGAGATGAACCGAGACCCGGATATATTGTTGGTTGGCCAACCAACGCGCGGCGTTGATATTGGCGCTATCGAGTTCATCCATCGCCGCTTGGTCGATATGCGCGATGTCGGCAAGGCGGTGCTGTTGGTCTCGGTCGAGCTTGATGAAATCATCTCGCTCTCAGACCGCATTGTGGTGATGTTCGATGGCGAGATTGTCGGCGAAGTAACGCAAGGCGAGGCCACCGAACAGATGCTCGGTCTGATGATGGCGGGCGAGCGGCGAACACCGCGAGGCAGCAAAAAGTGAGCGCCGCAAGCGCCCCCACCGAAGCGCCGCGCTGGGTTACGCACGCGCTGGTGCCATTGATCAATTTATCGCTGGCATTGATCATCTCCGGCCTGCTGATTCTGGCGCTTGGCGAAGATCCGTTCGAGGCGATCTCGATCCTTGCTTATGGCGCCTTCGGCTATCCCGAGGCGATCGGCTACACACTCTATTACACCACTAATTTCATATCTACCGGGCTCGCCGTCGCCATCGCCTTTCACTGCTTTCTGTTCAACATCGGCGGCGAAGGCCAAGCCTATCTCGGTGGCCTTGGCGCCGGCGTGGTCGGCCTTGCCATCGGCCATTGGCCGGCGCCCATCACGCTGATACTCGGCATTCTTGCGGCGGCAGTTTTCGGCGGCGCCTGGGCCTTTATTCCGGCCTGGCTACAAGCCAAGCGCGGTAGCCATATCGTTATCACGACGATCATGTTCAACTTTATAGCTGCCGCCCTGATGACCTATTTAATGGTCGAAGTTTTCATTGAACCAGGCCAGCAATCCGCCGAGAGCCGCGATTTCAAAGCCGGCGCTATCATGCCCTTCGTGCATGACATCCTCGCGCAAATTGGCATCGATGCCGGCCACTCCTATCTCAATCTTTCCTTTGTTTTGGCGTTAATCTGTTGCGTGCTCTTTTGGTTTTTTGTCTGGCGCACGCGCTGGGGTTATGAGATTCGCTCCGTCGGCCAGAATGTATCCGCCGCCGTTTATGGCGGCATCATGCCGTCGCGTGCGATCATCATTGCCATGTGTATTTCCGGCGGTCTGGCCGGGCTGGTCGGCGTCAATGAAATCATGGGCGTACATCATCGCCTGCTGTTGGAATTCACCGCCGGCTACGGTTTTGTCGGCATTGCAGTTGCCCTGATGGGGCGCAACCACCCGTTCGGTATTTTTCTCGCTGCTCTTTTATTTGGCGCGCTTTACCAGGGTGGCCAGGAGTTAGCCTTCGACATGCCCAATATCAACCGCGACATGGTGGTGGTGATTCAAGGCCTGGTCATTCTCTTCTCCGGCGCTCTCGAGCACATGTTCCGCGGGCGCATTGAGGCCTTGTTCATGCGTCGGGCCAAAATAGCGCCGACAGCGGCAGCGGAGTAGGAACAGCCATGGGCGAAAATATCACCTTCTTCGTGCTCATGCTCGACGCCATGCTGCGCGTCTCGACACCGCTCATCCTGGCGTCCTTCGCCGGCATGTTTGCCGAGCGCTCAGGGATCGTTGATATCGGCCTTGAAGGCAAGATGCTGGGCGCGGCTTTCGCCTCCGCTTCGGTGGCGCTGGTGACTGATTCGGCCTGGCTTGGCCTCATGGCCGGCATCGCCGTCTCGGTTGGCCTCGCCATGATCCATGCCTTTGCCTGCGTGACGCATAAAGGCAATCAGGTGGTCTCGGGTATGGCGCTCAATATCATGGTGGCCGGCCTCGGCCCGGTGCTGGCGCTAGCCTGGTTCAATCAGGGCAGCCAAACGCCGATGATCGCCGACATCGCGCGCTTCAAGCCGATCCACCTGCCGTTCGCCGATAAGCTGCGTGACGTACCGGTTGTCGGCGAGGTCTATAGCGAGCTGATCAGCGGCCATAATATCATTGTCTATCTGGCGATCGGCATGGTGCCACTCGCCGCCTGGTTTATCTATCGCACCCGCTTTGGCTTGCGCCTGCGCGCAGTCGGCGAAAATCCGGAGGCAGTGGATACGGCGGGCATTTCGGTTGCCGGCATGCGCTACCGGGCGATGATTGTCTGCGGCATTCTCTGCGGCGTGGCCGGCACTTATCTTGCCATCGCCATGAACACACTGTTCATCCGCGACATGACCGCCGGCATGGGTTATCTCGCGCTCGCCGCCTTAATCTTCGGCAAGTGGAAGCCGCTCCCCACCTTATTGGCCTGCTTTCTCTTTGCCTTTGCCCAGGCGTTGGAAGCGCGCCTGCAGGGCGTCGATATTCCCGGCATCGGCATCATCCCGGTGCAAGCCATCCAGGCGCTGCCCTATATCCTAACGGTATTGTTACTCGCCGGTTTCGTCGGCAAGGCAATCCCGCCCAAGGCGAGCGGCGTTCCTTATGTGAAGGAAAAATAGAATCCTATGCAGGATATGATCGAGCAAGCGGCGAAGGTGCGGGAGAACGCCCATGCGCCCTATTCCCGCTTTCATGTCGGCGCCTGCATTCGCGCCGAGAGCGGACGACTCTATGTTGGCTGCAATGTGGAGAACCCCGCTTACCCGCAAGGCCAATGCGCCGAGGCCAGCGCTATCGGCGCCATGGTCAGTGGCGGCGATGGCAGGATCGCCGAGATTGTTGTTATGGGAGAAGGCGAGCGCCTGTGCACACCGTGCGGCGGTTGCCGCCAACGGCTGAGCGAATTCGCCGGCCCAGAAACGCCGGTGCATGTGTGCAGCCCGGAGGGCCTACGCGAAACCATCACTCTTGGGGATTTACTGCCCTACGCTTTTGCCGCTGATAATCTGGAGGATTAAATGGCGCTAGACCCGCAAGCGGCGGCGGATGTCATCCGCAAAGAAGCGCCCGGCTTTCAGCCGCAGCTGGCGCTCGTGCTCGGCACCGGCCTCGGCGCTCTGGCCGAGACCATCCATCACCCCTTCACTATAGATTACGGCGATTTGCCGGGCTTTCCCCGCTCCGCCGTGGAGGGCCATGCCGGACGATTGGTGCTCGGCAATCTAGCCGGTGTTGATGTCGCCTGCATGCAGGGCCGGGCGCATCTTTATGAGGGCTACCCGGCGGCGGATTTGGCGCTGCCAATCCGTGCGCTGTATCTTGCCGGCTGTAAAACCCTGGTGCTGACCAATGCTGCCGGCAGTCTCAATCCAACATTTAGCCCCGGCAGCCTGATGATGCTCTCCGATCACATCAACATGACCGGCGTCAATCCGCTCATGGGCGCCAATGACGCGCGCTTTGGCGAACGCTTTTTCGATATGACGCGGGCCTATGACCGTGGCCTGCGCCGCCGCCTCGCGGTTGCTGCAGCAGCGCTGGATATAACCTTGAATGAGGGTGTCTATATGGCACTGCTCGGCCCCAATTTTGAAACCCCGGCGGAGATTCGCGCTTTTCGTACCATGGGCGCAGACGCCGTGGGCATGTCGACCGTGCCAGAATGTCTGGTGGCGCGCCATTGCGGCATGCGCGTGGCGGCGATCTCTTCCATCACCAATCTTGCCGCCGGCATGACCGACGAAGAACTTTGCCACGAACAGTCCCTCGCCGTCGGCGCCGAAGCAGCGAAAGACTTAAGCCGCCTGCTGCCGGCGTTTTTGACCGGTCTCTCGCAGGAGGCGGACAAATGAGTCACACTGGAGCCGATATGAGTGACAATGTCAGCATCCTGCCGACGCCCGGTGAATTTGGGCGTAATCCGGGCATGGCCTTTGAGCCGGACTGGCTGGAAGATGTGCGCATCAATACCAGCGCGGTAGAACGGCGCGCGGCAAACATCCCGGCGCGGCGCACGGTCAAAAAAGAATGGCAGACGGCATGGCTGCTGAAAGCGCTCTCCTGCATCGACCTGACTACCCTTTCCGGTGACGACACGCCGGGGCGGGTCAAACGGCTCTGCGCCAAGGCGCGCCAGCCGGTGCGCCAGGAAATTTTGGATGCGCTCGGCGTCGGCGATCTTGGCATTCGCGTTGGTGCGGTTTGTGTCTATCACGCCATGATCGCCCCGGCGCGGGATGCGCTTGCCGGCAGCGGCATCCCCATCGCCGCCGTCTCCACCGGCTTCCCCGCCGGCCTCAGCGCGCCGCGCGCCCGCATTCTCGAAGTGGAGGAATCGGTTGCTGCGGGTGCCAACGAAATCGATATTGTTATTGATCGCAGCAAAGCCCTAACCGGCAATTGGCAGGCGCTCTATGATGAAGTGCGCACCTACCGTGAAGCCTGCGGCGCGGCGCACCTGAAGACCATCATCGCCACCGGTGACCTGGCAACGCTACGTAACACCGCCAAGGCGAGCCTGGTCTGCATGATGGCTGGCGCTGATTTCATCAAAACCTCAACCGGCAAGGAGAGCAACAACGCCACGCCGGCAGTGAGCCTGGTGATGGCGCGCATGATCCGTGCTTACGGTGAGCGCACGGGTGCGCGCGTCGGTTTCAAACCAGCCGGCGGCATCAGCACCGCCAAATCAGCGCTCGGTTACCTCTTTATGATGAAGGAAGAGCTTGGCCGGGCGTGGCTTGAGCCCGAGCTGCTTCGCCTCGGCGCCTCCAGCCTCCTCACCGATATCGAACGCCAACTTGAACATCGCGCCAGCGGCCATTACGCCGCGCTCCATCACCAACCCATGGCCTGAAAAAAATCATGACAAGCACAACAGATATTTTTGACACCATGGAATATGGCCCGGCGCCGGAAAGCGCGGGCGAAGCCGAAAAATGGCTGGATGGCCATAACCGCAATTTTAGCCTCTACATCGATGGTGAATGGCGCCCGGCTGCCAGCGGTCAAGGTTTCACCAGTTCCAACCCGGCAACCGGCCAGGCGCTAGCACAAATTTCGCAGGCCGGTTCAGCCGATGTGGATGCTGCCGTTGCCGCCGCGCGTGCCGCACAAGGCGCCTGGGCAAAACTCTCCGGCCATAGGCGGGCACGCTACCTATATGCCCTCGCCCGCCTCGTGCAACGCCACGCCCGTCTGCTCGCCGTGCTGGAAACGCTCGACAATGGCAAGCCGATCCGCGAGACTCGCGATATCAATATCCCGCTCGTCGCCCGTCATTTCTATCACCATGCCGGCTGGGCGCAGATCGCCGCGCAGGAATTTCCGGATCACACAGCCATTGGCGTCGCCGGGCAAATCATCCCGTGGAATTTTCCCCTCCTGATGCTGGCTTGGAAAATTGCCCCGGCCATCGCCACCGGCAATACCGTGGTACTGAAGCCGGCGGAACAAACCAGCCTGACCGCATTGCTGTTTGCCGAGCTGTGTCAAGAAGCGGGTCTGCCGCCGGGCGTGGTGAACATCATCACCGGCGACGGCGCCGTCGGTGAATTGATCACCGCCCATCCGGACATCGACAAGATCGCCTTTACCGGCTCGACCCAGGTGGGGCGCAAAATTCGTGAAACCACCGCCGGCTCTGGCAAAAAACTTTCGCTCGAGCTCGGCGACAGATCCCCCTTCATTGTCTTTGAAGATGCCGACCTTGACAGCGCCGTCGAAGGGTTGGTCGATGCCATTTGGTTCAATCAGGGACAGGTCTGCTGCGCCGGCTCGCGCCTCCTTGTGCAGGAGAGCATTGCCGAGCCGCTCTACGCCAAAATCCGCGCCCGCATGGAAACCCTGGTGGTCGGCGACCCGATGCAGAAGGGCGTCCATATCGGCGCCATCGTCTCGCCTGAGCAATTGACGCGCATCCGCGAGCTTGTGGCAAAAGGCGAGAGCGAAGGCGGCACCCTATGGCAGCCTGAGGTGGCCTGCCCGAACGAAGGTTGTTTCTATCCACCGACGCTGTTTACCGATGTATCACCGGCCGCCACCATCGTGCAGGAAGAAATATTCGGTCCCGTATTGGTGGCGATGACTTTCCGCACACCGAGTGAATCGGTGGCCCTGGCCAACAATACGCGCTACGGCCTGGCCGCCAGCGTGTGGAGTGAAAATATCAATCTGGCACTGGATATCGCATCCAAGCTCGTCTGCGGCAGTGTATGGATCAATGCCAGCAATTTGTTCGATGCCGCCTGCGGATTTGGCGGCGTGCGCGAATCAGGCTTTGGCCGTGAAGGTGGCCGCGAGGGTTTGGTGGAATATCTTCGCCCAGCTTGGCAGAAAAAATTACCGCCCTATGAAGTACCAGCTCCGCCATCCGCACCACGCGCGCCCGAGCCCGGCGCCGATTTGCCGCTCGACCGTACCGCCAAGCTTTATATCGGCGGCAAACAGAAGCGCCCGGAATCAGCCTATAGCGTCGCGATCACTGCGCCCGACGGCGCCTTGTTGGGTGAAGTCGGCGCCGGCAATCGCAAAGATGTGCGCGAGGCGGTGGAGGCGGCGCAGAAGGCTGGTGCCTGGAGCAAGGCCCGTGTCCATAACCGCGCCCAGGTGCTTTACTACATCGGCGAAAACCTGGAAGCGCGCGCTAGTGAATTCCGCGATCGCTTGATGGCCATGAGCGGCGTATCGCGCAGTGCGGCAGCGAAGGAGGTGCGCACCTCCGTGTCACGCTTGTTCAGCGCCGCCGCTTGGGCCGATAAATATGAAGGCGCTGTGCACCAGCCGCCCCTGCGCGGTATTGCCCTTGCCTTGCATGAGTCCATCGGCGTGATCGGCATCGTCTGCCCGGATGTGCATCCGCTGTTGGCCCCGATCTCCCTCGCCGCATCGGCGATAGCGATGGGCAATCGCGTCGTCATCATTCCGCCGCAGCATCAGCCACTCGCCGTGACGGATTTCTACCAGGTATTGGATACCTCCGACCTGCCAGGCGGTGTGTTGAATATCGTTACTGGAGAGCGCGATGAATTGGCGCAAGTGTTGGCTGAGCACAATGATGTGGACGCGCTGTGGTATTTCGGCCCGGCGGCAGGGGGCGCCGCAGTAGAGCGCGCCTCAGCCAGTAATTTAAAGCGCATTTGGAGCAATCACGGGCGACAATATAATTGGTATTCCGCCGCACAAATGGAAGGCCGAGAGGTGTTGTACCACGCCGTTAATGTCAAAAATATATGGGCGCCTTACGGTGAATAACAAGTGAATAACAGCCAATTACAAATGAACCAAACCCGTTTTTTCCCTCAGGAAATTATCCGCAACAAACGCGACGGCGCAGTGCTGAGCGATGCCGAGATTGAATTTATGGTCGACGGCCTGACCTCCGGCGCGATCTCGGAGAGCCAGATCGGCGCCTTTGCCATGGCGATATTTTTCAACGGCATGAACATGGAAGAGCGCGTCGCGCTGACCCGCGCCATGACCCATTCCGGCACAATGCTCGATTGGTCCGATGCGGGTTTCGATGGCCCGGTGTTGGACAAGCATTCCACCGGCGGCATCGGCGATAAGGTGAGCCTTATTCTCGCCCCCGTCATGGCCGCCTGCGGCGCTGCCGTGCCGATGATCTCCGGTCGTGGCCTCGGCCATTCCGGCGGCACGCTCGATAAGCTCGATTCCATTCCCGGCTACAACACCATGCCAGACCTCGAAACGCTGCGCAAAACGGTCAAGCATGCGGGCTGCGCCATCATCGGCCAGACGGCGAAACTGGCCCCGGCGGATGGCCGCCTCTATGTCATCCGCGATGTGACGGCGACGGTCGAATCTCTTTCGCTGATCACCGCCTCGATCCTTTCCAAAAAGCTCGCCGCCGGTCTGAATGGCTTGGTGATGGATGTGAAATATGGCTCCGGCGCTTTTGCCAGTGCGTTTGATGATGCGCTTGAGTTGGCCGAGAGTATCGTCTCCGTTGCCAATGGCGCCGGCCTGCCCTGCGCCGCGCTGTTAACCGATATGAACCAGGCGCTCGGGCGCAGTGCCGGTAACGCGTTGGAAGTGCATGAATCCATCGATCACCTGAACGGTAGCGCGCGCGACGAACGCCTACATGAAGTGACTATGGCGTTAGCGGCTGAAATACTCACCATCGGCGGCCTCAGTAATTCGGTGGAAGATGGCCGGGCGAAAGCCGAAGCCAGCTTAAATTCCGGCCAGGCGGCGGAGCACTTCGCTCGTATGGCGGCTGATCTCGGCGGCCCGGCTGACCTTATGGAACAGCCGGCCAAACATTTGCCCGCCGCTCCAGTGACCCAAGCCGCCATACCAAGCCGGCCCGGCATCGTTACTGCAGTGGACGCCCGCGCGCTAGGCCTCGCCATCATGGATCTCGGCGGCGGACGACGCCGGGCCGAGGATAATATCGATTATAGCGTCGGGCTCGGCGAGGTCGCGGCTATCGGCGAAAGCGTTGGGCCGGATCATCCGCTCGCCATTATTCATGCCGCGACGGACGATAATGCGGCGCGCGCCAGTGCAGCGCTTGGCGCCGCCTTCACGATCGGCGATCAAGCGCCAACGCCGGCGCCAATCGTCCGCCGCCGCGTGGGACCCTAGCCCGCCATGTCCCGCGCTTTCGTCCTGGTGATGGATTCGCTCGGCATTGGCGGTGCAAAAGATGCGGAAAAATATGGCGATAACGGCGCCGATACGTTGCGCCAAATTGCCGCCTCGCGCGCCCTTGAAATTCCCAATCTGCTGCGCCTCGGCTTGAGTGCTGCGGCAGAGGCGAGCAGCGGCGCCGCGCTGCCAAACCTGCCCAAGGGCGAGCCAATCTCCGGCGCTTACGGTGCGGCGCAGGAGCAAAGCCTCGGCAAGGACACACCGAGCGGCCATTGGGAAATGGCCGGCGTGCCGGTGATGACCGAATGGGGTTATTTTCCGCGAGAGGTGCCCTGCTTTCCCGCTGCCCTAACCGATGCCTTGAATGCGCGCGCCAACCTGCCGGGCGTGCTTGGCAATCGCCATGCCTCGGGCACGGAGATCATCGCTGAGCTGGGCGATGCGCATATGGAGAGCGGCAAGCCAATTCTCTACACCTCTGCCGATTCGGTGATCCAGATCGCAGCGCATGAGCAAAGCTTTGGTCTCACGCGCCTGTTGGAGCTGTGCGAGACCGCCCGTGAATTGGTCGATGGCTATAATATAGGACGCGTCATCGCGCGCCCGTTTGAGGGCGTCTCCGGCAATTACACGCGAACCGGCAACCGACGCGATTATTCGCTGCCTCCACCCGAGTCCACATTGCTTGATCACTATTCAGGCGCCGGCGGTAAAACCGTCTCCATCGGCAAGATCGGCGATATCTTCGCCCATCACGGCACCGGCGAGATCGTCAAGGCAAATGGAAATGCGGAGCTTTGGCAGAAGACCCTGGCGGTTGCCGATGGCGCGGAGGAATACCTTTTGGCACTGACTAATTTTGTCGATTTCGACACGCTCTATGGCCACCGCCGCGACATCGAAGGCTATGCCAGCGCAATCGAGGCCTTTGATAAAGTGCTACCCAAGTTCGAAGCCTGCCTACGCCCTGGTGACCTTGCCATCATCACGGCAGACCATGGCTGTGACCCGACCTGGCCAGGCAGCGATCACACGCGCGAAAATGTGCCAGTATTGGCCTTTGGCCCGGATGTACAACCGGCGGCGCTCGGGATTCGCGATAGCTTCGCCGATATCGGCCAAACCCTGGCCGGCCACCTCGGCCTGGCAGCACTCCCCCATGGCTGCTCTTTCCTGAATGAAATTTTGGAGTAATTATTAGCCATGGCGCGCACAAGGGTAAAAATCTGCTGCATTTCCAGCCTCGAAGAAGCCAAGCTTGCGGTTTCCTGCGGCGCTGATGCGCTCGGCCTGGTATCGCACATGCCGAGCGGTCCGGGCGTGATCGGCGAGCCGTTGATCGGCGATATCGCGCGCGCCGCGCCACCCGCCATCGGCACATTTCTACTCACCAGTGCGCTCACCGCCGATGAGATCATCGCCCAGCAGGAGCGCTGCCATGTGAATACGGTGCAGATCGTCGATGCCCTGCCACATGGCGAGTATGCCAAGCTTAGCAAAGCCATGCCGGGCGTTGCGCTGGTGCAGGCGATCCATGTACGCAGTGAACAATCTGTTGCCGAGGCGCGCGCAGTGGCGGGCTATGTGTCTGCAGTGTTGCTCGATTCAGGTGACCCGACGCGACCTGTGAAGGAGCTCGGCGGCACCGGGCGGGTACATGATTGGTCCTTGAGCTGCGCCATTGTTGAGGCGCTCGACATCCCGGTATTTCTCGCCGGAGGCATGCGAGCGGAAAATGTCGGCGAAGCTATTGCCCAGGTGAAACCCTTCGGCGTTGACCTCTGCAGCAGTGTCCGAACCGACGACAAGCTCGACGGTGAAAAACTAAGCTCGTTTTTCGCCGCCGTCGATGCGGCAGGCACCTGAGAATAACCCGACGGCACCACCTTCCGGGATGCACCAAGCATTCCGGCAAGCGCGCCAAGCCAAGCGCGCGGATGCGCGCACCCGGCGTTTGAGGGGCGCTACAAAAAGAGTAAATTTCTAACAATCCAACGTGTTGTCGCGCTCCCACTGGGAGAGGGAACCAGCATAATCTTCCCATTGCTGGCTCTTCAGCTTGGAATAGCTGGAGATAAAGGAATCACCGAAGCCTTCGCGCAGGACCTTGCTTTTCTCCGTCAGGCGGATGGCATCGAGCAGGTTAAGCGGCAGCTTGCGTAGGCCTTTGACCTTGTGGCCCTCGGTGTAGAGGTTGATGTCCTGGCGCTTGCCGGGCTCGCGCTTGTTCTCAATCCCGTCGAGACCGGCGACCAAAATTCCGGCCTGCAACAGATAAGGATTGGCGGCGCCATCCATCAGGCGGAGTTCAACCCGGCCTTCATCCGGGATGCGCACCATGGTCGAGCGGTTGTTGCCGCCGTATGCAATGGAGTTGGGCGACCAGGTGGCGCCGGAAGAGGTAACCGGCGCGTTGATGCGCTTATAGCTGTTGACGGTCGGATTCCAAATTGAGCACAGAGCATCAGCCGAATGCAGCACACCGGCGATGAACTGATAGGCAATCTTGGCAAGGCCGAGCTCGCCCTTGGGATCATGGAAGAGATTCTTCTTGCCGGTCTTGTCCCAGAAAGAAACATGGGCGTGGCAGCCATTGCCGGTGAGATTGGCAAAGGGCTTCGGCATGAAGGTCGCGCGCATGCCGTTATTCTCGGCGATCGTCCGCGCCATGAATTTGAAAAACACATGACGATCGGCGGTCTTCAACGCATCGTCAAAATCCCAGTTCATCTCGAACTGGCCATTGGCATCTTCATGATCGTTTTGATAGGGCCCCCAGCCGAGCGCCGTCATGGAATCACAAATCTCGGTGATGACATCATAGCGCCGCATTAGAGCCGACTGGTCGTAGCAGGGCTTACCCTGGGTATCGAGCGGATCGGATAATTCAGTGCCGTCCGGGCTGAGAAGGAAAAACTCTGCCTCAACGCCGGTCTTCAGGCGGTAGCCCTTTTGGGTCGCCCGGGCTAGCTGGTTTTTTAGTATGACGCGCGTCGTATCGGCCATCGGCGCGCCACCACACCAGCAATCGCCGGCGAGCCAGCCAACTTCTTTTTTCCACGGCAGGATAACCAGGCTATCGGCATCAGGGATCACCAGCATGTCCGGATCAGCGGGGGTGCTGTCGAGCCAAGCGGCAAAGGCGGCGAAGCCGGCACCATTTTTCTGCATGCCGCCGATAGCCGATGCCGGCACCAGCTTAGCGCGCAAATTGCCGAAATAATCGACAAAACTGATAAGGAAATATTCGAGCTTCCGCTCCTTGGCAATTTTCGCCAGATCTGTCGCCATGTAGTCACCCTGTTTCGATTGCTGATGGAATTGTTACTATTTCCAGCGGGTCAATGTGGATTGACCCGTTTATACCCGCCCCACAATAGCTATTATTTTCCGGGAATCCAGTCGGTTCCTGCGAGCGGCACTCCGGCCATTGCCGCCGCTTCAATCGTGAGCGCAACCATGTCCTCAGACTCCAGGTTGCGAATATGAGATTTACCGTTGGCGCGCGCGATGGTTTGCAGCTTAAGCATCAGGGCATTGAGATAATTGCGCACCAACCGGCCACCGCGCTCGGGCTCAAGCCGAGCTTCTAGCTCGGGTTTCTGCGTCGTGATGCCGACCGGGCAGGCGCCGGTATGGCAATAATGGCAAAAGCCGGGCGCTGTCCCGAGCGCTACATAGTCCGCCTCATAAACCGGCTTGTTACAGCCAAGCGCAATCATCGCGCCGACACCAATGGAAACCGCATCCGCACCGAGCGCCAGAGCCTTGGCCACATCAGCGCCGGAGCGAATGCCGCCTGAGACAATGAGCTGCACCTCACGGTGCAAGTTCATCTCTTTCAGGGCTTCCACCGCCTGGCGGATGGCCAGCATGATCGGAATGCCGACATGTTCGATAAAGACGTCCTGGGTCGCCGCCGTGCCGCCCTGCATGCCGTCCAACACGATTACATCGGCACTGGCTTTGACGCAGAGTGGTACATCATATTGCGGTCGGGTGGCGCCAATTTTACAGTAGATCGGCTGCTGCCAATCTGTCACTTCTCGAATTTCCTGAATCTTGATGGCAAGATCGTCGGGCCCGGTTCAATCAGGATGGCGGCAGGCGCTACGCTGATCGATGCCTTGCGGCAATTACCGCATGCTGGCAACGCATTTGTTGATTTTTTGCCCGAGCAGCATACCACCGCCACCCGGCTTGGCCCCTTGGCCGATGATGATTTCGATGCCGTCCGCACGCCGGAGATCATCCGGATTTATGCCGTAGCGTGACGGCAGAACCTGATAGATCAGGGTTTTGGATGATTCACGCTCTTCCACTGTCATGCCGCCGTCACCCGTGGTGGTGCTGGTCCCCGCCGCCGTGGCGCCCCGCCCGAGTGCTTCCTTGGCGTGCGCGCCACGCGCACCGAAGCTCATGCCGGCAATAGTGATCGGAATTTTCAGCTCGATCGGCTTTTTAGCGTAGCGCGTACCAAGCGTGACACCGGTCTCGCAGCGCTCGCGGTAGCCTTCAAGCGGATAGCGCGAAGCGCGGATAGCGCGAAGCGGATGCGCCGAGAAACAGCAGATCATCCAGGGTTGGCAATTGGCGCTTGGCGCCGAAGCCGCGAATGGCATAGATGCCTTCATCGGCCATGCGTTGAATTTCCGTAATGAC
>Ga0115002_10002383_pt1 | contig 24621 bp, 22 predicted proteins | sample ArcticOcean_MG_C_8_FD_89576 | JGI IMG/M metagenome (GOLD analysis project Ga0115002, IMG submission 89576) | Marine microbial communities from western Arctic Ocean - ArcticOcean_MG_CB11_86 | ecosystem: Environmental > Aquatic > Marine > Oceanic | place: Arctic Ocean: Canada Basin | collected... | reverse complement strand
TAGCCATTTCCAAGGGGTTGCCAATCGAAGAACCGGCCCGGCTGAGCTCGGGCGCGACCCGCCGCAGCGCCGCCCGCTGCCATGGCCAGCAGGCGCAGGGCGGCGCGGCGATCAAACCGATCGGGCATCAACAGCCTCGATCAGATCCCGCGCCAGGCGCGGGCTCACGCCCGCATCCTCGTGCTTGAAGAAGGCGAATGTCGACTGCCACGACTGATCCGAAATCCACCGCGACCACTCCTCCAGGTCAGCGGGCGAGTAATCCTCGCGACGCAGTCGTAAATAGCCCCACGACGCGGTCGCGACACGCGGCACTTCGACCTTGCCGCCATCAGCGACAACCAGCGCGGCATCGAAATCGGCTAGCACCGAGTAGGTATCGTCGGCAAACCAGCTCGCGTGGCGAAACTCCATCGCGATGCGATTACCCTGCGGCACGCTCTCGAGGAAAGCGAGTAGCGCCCCCACGTCCTGTGGCGCATAGGGGGGCAACTGGAAGAGGTGTCCGCCGAGACGCTCGCCGAGCGCTGCCGTGACATCGAACATGTAGGTGAGGGCATCCGGCGGCGGCTCGAGTTTCTTCCGATGGGTCAAGCGCCGAGAGGCCTTGAGCACCAGTCGAAACGCCGCGGGGGTGGTCTCGATCCAACGATCGATGAGCTTCTGCGTCGGCATCCGGTAGAACGTGTTGTTCACCTCTACCGCCGGCAACTCCCCCGCGTAGTACTCGAGCATTCGCGCGTCGGGAAGATCTTCGGGATAGAACGGACCCCTCCACGGCTTGTACGAGTAGCCGCTGGTTCCGGCAAGAACGCTGGTCATGGCGAGTTCGGATCCCGGTCGCGTGCCAGTGCGGCGCCTCTGTAGAGCATGACTGTGGCTCCCATCTGTATGACGTGATAGAGGTCGTTATGGTTGAAGTGCTGATGCAGCGCGAAGCCGCTGGCCTGAACGCCGGCGCCCACCAGAGTCGTTGCAATCCCGAGCACGAGCCAACCTGCCCCTGCCGTGCCGCGACGCAATTCGCGTGACTGCAGAACAAGAACCACCACCACCGCGGGTAGGTAGCCGGCGATCACCCAGGTGAACTCGTCGTGCGAGATCATCCAGACGAAGTAGACCACGAGCTGGAGGCCCGCTGCCACGATCAACGCTTGCCTGGCCCGCCCGATCAGCGCAGCGTGCGCGGTCGCTAGCAGCAGGAAGAAAGCAGTAAAGCCAATGGACCAGACCGTCAACTTCCAGAGGACGGCGTGACCGGTTGTTCCGAGAACATCGGCAAACCCGTGCGAGGTTCCGCCCGCGATCGCGGCTACCGCTGTAACCAGGAAGCTGGCCGCCCAGAACTTGACCGACGCCTGCCCGCCTGACTGCCCCAGCCGCCATAGCCGCCGCCCGAGGACGATGGCCATGGCGCCCAGAATGTAGTCGGTGATGGTGGTCATCGGCTCGAGAATCACTGCGCCACTCCGAGGCTTAGTTGCATTCGATCGCCCGGCTGGATTCGTTCAATGATGCGCTGACCCTCCAGGACCCTCCCGAAGACCGGATACTGCCCACGCAGGTGTGGCTGCGGTGCGTGAGTAAAGAAGAAATGGGCGGTTCCGGTATCACGCCCGGCAAGAGCCATCCCCAGGACACCACGGTCGTAGGGCACGGGCGCGTCTTCGTTGCGCAGCGCTGGAGCATGTGCGCCGGCGGCTAAACCGCCGCCCTGCGTCACGAAGCCGGCGATCACCCGATAGAAGTCGGCGCCGGCAAAAAAACCCTCCTCGACGAGCCGCACGAACTGCACGACGGTGAGCGGCGCCCAGTCCGGACGCAGCTCAACCACAGCCTGTCCGCGCTCGGTCTCCACCGTGACCACCGGGAAGTCGCCCTCCATCCGAATAACGGTATGCGCCAGCGCAAGATAGTCCTCCGGCGTTCGACCTGTTCGTTGCGGTGCCAGCAGGACGGCGAGCTCAGGCAGGGCCCTCCCTTCGTCGCCCCACTCCCCCACGGCCCACTCCCGAATCGACCGATCACCATCCGCGTAGATCAGCTCGCGTCGGCGCTCGGCCAGGACGCCATTCACCGTGGCCAGGGTGCGCAGCGCGGTATGGCGGAGAGGGTCTCCGGGCGGGGTGTCGTAGTACAGGCGCCAGAGTCGATCAGCCAGCTCCGCTGTCGCTTCCGGTGAGTTCGCCGTCGGCGCCAGGGCATGCACCTGTCCGACGAGCTCGAGAACGTCAGGATCATCGAGGGGCATCTCGATGACTACTTGATAGGCGGTCGCCGGATCGTCGCTCGCGAGCGCTGACAACATTGTTAGCTGACCGCTTCGGGCGCCAAGGGTCAGCCAGGCGTCGATCAGGTCGGCTCCGTTCGAAGCTGCGACCAGTCGAGCGATGGCCGCCCGCTCGGCGGGTCGAGTCGCCAGATCTGCCAGTCGCTCCGCTGTAATCTCCATCCCAGGGAGCAGCCGTCTGATTGCCTCGTCGACAGTCTTTTGCCCCTGGCCAACCAGTGCATCGATGCTGGCTATCCGAACTCCCTCTTCGGGCTCGGACAGGGCCTCGAGGAGCCGGTCCACGGCTACCGCTCTCGTGCCACCCACGGCGCCGAGTGCGCGCAGCGCGCATCGGCGTACGTGCAGCGCCCGGTCGAAAGATCTACGCAGCACCGCTTCGAAGGCCGCATCGCCCACCACCGCGGTGTCGGACCACGCCGTTTCGAACCAACCCAGAACCGCGCAAACCACGCGACGATCACGATCTCCTAGTAGCGGCACGCCAAGCTCGTCGGCGACACGGACCGGTACGTCGCGCAGTGAGCCTGCGGCTCGCAGCTTCACCTCCGGGTCGGCGTCATCAAGCATGGCGACCAGCACGGGCAATCCATTGGGATCGTCCAGGCGGCCGATGGCGAAGGCGACGGCGAACCGCACCTCGGCCGAGCGGTGTCCAACGAAGGCGGCGGGCACCGCGATGTCCGCACCGGGCAGTCGCCACCAGGTGTGCAGAAGCGCCGCGGCCAGCAGCGGATCGATTTCCTCGCGAGCGAGTCGTTCTCGCACCACGTCGGTGCCGCCCGCGTCCAATAGACCTATCGCCAGCGCCGCCTGCACCGCAACTGGCAGGACGTCATCGAGTTGTCCGATCACCGTGTCGAGGGCTGACGCGCGCAGCGCTCCCGCCGACGCTGTCAGGTGATAGTCGAGACGACTCAACGCGAACGCAGCCAGGGCACGAACTTCGGCGTTCGGATCGGCCGCCAGCAGAGCGAGTCGGGAGACCGTTGTTGGATCACCCACCCTGGCAAGAGCCAGCGCAGCGCGGGCGCGCAGGCGCGGATCATCACTGGCAGCGAGGGCAGTCAATTCCGGGGTCACGACACGGCGATCCTCGGCCGCGAGGATCTGGGCCAGCGTGCCGGGATGGTCAACCCGCGGCATCGCAATATCAGGCTGTAGCGTCGCGGTCTGCCCCACGACCAGGAGCATGGACAACCAGAAGTTCCGACGAATCATCTGAGCAGCCCCTCCCAGGCCAATCGCAGTTCGTTCGCCATCGTGCCAACACGGCACCGATGATCATCGATCTCGCTGACGGCGATCACGCCAGCGAGACTGTTGGTGAGGGCCACCTCGACTCCGGAAAGCGCCGTGCTCATCTCGATCTCGCCCTCGGCCACCGCACCGATCTCAAGTAGTCGTCGCCGCACGGTACCTGGCAGGCACCCTTCGCTCAACGGCGGCGTGGTCGGACGGCCGTCACAGCTGACAATGATGTTCGACCGCAACCCCTCTGCTGGCCGACCGAAATCGTTCACGTACAGCCGATCAAAACAGCTCGCGGCGGCGGGCCCCACACCAGCTAAGTCACGCCGGCCCGCCAACGTTTTCCACTGACGCTCACGGACAGCCGTCGTCACCTCACGCCCTAGGGTCACGGGTACACCCTCGAGATAGGCGGCGGGTGCGGGCGGCGCGTACGGCGTGGTCGTGACCACAACGTTGGCGCGATCCATGGCGCACACAGCGAGACGCATGCGGAAGACGCCGACCGGAGCGCTCGCCGCCACCGCCGTGATGGCATCCGCCAACTGTTCCCGACTGCAGCCGGCATCGAGACCAAGCCCGACCAACGCCGCGTCGAGGCGATCGAGATGAGCTGCGACGTCGCCCGCCTGGCCGTTCTGCACAAGCAGCGTTTCGTAAATGCCGACGTCATGCGCCAGGCGCTGATCCTCGATCGCCGTCACGATCTCGCCAGATCGGCGGAGTTCTCCGTCCAGGTAGGCGAGTCGATCACCCATCGCCAACCGCCTGCAGGAACGGTCGCGCCTTCGCCGCGGTCTCGTCGAGTTCAGCCTGCGGGTCCGACTCGGCGACGATCCCGCACCCCGCGTGGTAGGTCGCGATTCCGTCTGCAAGCGTCGCGGTACGTATCGCGACTGACAATTCCATGTCGCCGCGCGGGTCGAGCCAGCCGATGGATCCCATCGCCACTCCGCGGCGGCACGGCTCCTCGGCGTAGGCCACCCGCATCGCCTCGATCTTGGGCGCGCCGGTGATCGAGCCCGGCGGGAACGCGGCCCGGAGAAGACGCTGGACCGTTGTACCTGGTGCTAGCTCTCCGGTGACAACCGAGAAGGTATGGTGGACAGAGGCCAAGCTGACTACCTCGCGGTGCGCGCGCACGCTGACGGTCCCAGGCGCGCAGACCCGCCCCAGGTCGTTGCGCGCGAGATCCACGATCATCGCCAACTCCGCCGCCTCCTTCTCGCTACCGAGAAGCTCCGCAACGAGTTCGGCATCCTCTTCCGCGCCGCCGCCCCGTCGACGCGTTCCCTTGATAGGACGTGTTTCCACGGATCCGGCGCGCACTTTCAGGAACAACTCCGGACTGACCGAAAGCACGGCCCAGCCGGCGACCTCCAAGTAAGCGCCGTACTCGGCGGGACTGTACGCACGGAGACGCTCGTAGAGAGGCCACGCGGCTCCCACCCAGTCGACCTCGAGTCGTCGGCAGATATTGGCCTCAAAGAGGTCTCCGGCGTGAATCCTCTCGACCGTTCGGCGCACAGCGTCGCAGTACTCCCGTTCGTCCGGGCGACTGATGACATCCGCGCCAGTGCCATCGCGCGAGGGGGGCGGCCGTTCAATGGCATCACGAAACTCCTCAATGCAGGCGTTGAGATCGCCTGGGGAGCGCCACGCGTCGTCGCTGCAAACGACCCATTCGACGGTGCCGTCGGGCCGTGCTGCACCTTCAAGCCAGACGTCGCACACCGTGAGCCACATGTCGGGAACTGAACGGTCCGGCGGCGGCAAACTCGGCATGTCCTCGATCAGCGCGCCCAGGTCATAACCGAGAAAACCGAAGAGACGTGGGCATGCACTGGCGCCACCCGACCCGAGGCACTCCAGCAGTAAGTCGACGGCGGCGAACGGGTCCAGTTCGAGTCGAGTCGTCGCCGCGCCCCAGGTCATCTCCACCTGCCCGTCGCGCGCGCTGATCACCCCCAGCGAGGAAAGCGGAATGCTGTGGGCGCCGTTATCCCCGCCGTCTAACCACACTCCGCTTCGCGGCAATGCCGCGGCCGCCACCTGGGCCGGCGTAGCGCCAAGGTCCAGCGCCACCCTCCGAGGCGCTGGAGCCTCGCCCGGCGGCGATGCCAGATCTCGAAGCTTCCGGCGAGCCGCGCCCACAGCCGCCGCGCTCGGACAGTCACTCCACATGCGCGCGCCCCGGCTCGATCGGTCGCCCGCCCGCAACGTGCCCCTGATTCATGAAGTTGTGCAGCAGGGAAACGCCGTCAGGCGTGAGAAATGACTCGGGGTGAAAGAGAACTCCTTCAACCGGCCGATCGACCATCCGGCAAGCCATCACGGTTCCGTCAGTCGCCCGCGCCGTGACCTCTAGCCTCGGCGGAATCTCGTCAGTCGCCACGACCAGCGAGTGGTACAGCCCCACTCGCAATGGATCTGGCAGTCCGGCAAGGACACCCAATCCGGTGTGCCGAACCTCGCGTTGTTTCCCATGCACAGGCGCGCCGGACTGCACCACTGACGCGCCGGCGACTGACGCCACTACCTGCATCCCCAGACAGACGCCAAGAACGGGAACTCGCGTGCCGAATTCGCGCACTGCGTCGGCACAGACGCCGGTTTGCGCCGGCCCGAAAGGGCCCGGAGAGATCAAGATCCGATCGACATTCAGTTCGGCAATGCCACCGCAGTCGATTTTGTCGCTGCGATGCACAAGGCACTCGGCTCCGGCGGCAGCGAGCGGCTGCACGAGGTTCCAGGTGAAGGAGTCGTAGTTGTCGAGAACGAGAATACGCACTACCGACTCCGCTATCCGAGCCAGCCCGACAGCAGGGCGATGATCACCGCGCCGGGCACCACGTACTGAATCGCGAACACCCAATAGCCGATCCAGAAGGGCAACTCGCCCTCATGCTCGAGTTGTTTGCGCGCCACGCGATGGCCGAGGCCCCAGGCCAGCGCCGACATCGCCGCGGCGCTGCCCACGGGCTGCATGGTCGAGCCCCAGACAAGGTCGCTCCAGACGATGTAGTCCAGCGATCGCATCGCCGGATAGCCGACCACCACAAGAACTGCCGATACGCCCCAGGCCGTGCGTTGTCGCGACCATCCGCGCGTGTCGACCAGCGTCCCCACCAATACCTCCACCGCAGCAACCCCCGAAAGGAATGCGATGCACGTGAGCCCGAGGAAGAACAGTGCGCCGAAGAACGCTCCACCCGGCATCTGCGCAAACGCAACTGGCAGGACCTCGAACAGCAGAGGCGGTCCCGAGGCGGGCGAAAGCCCGTACGCGAAAGCAACGGGCATCACGACCAGTACGGCGAGGATGCTCGCCGCGACGTCGCCCGCCGCGGTGGTGAACGCGCGGGTGCGAAGCGGCGCGTCGTCGGGCAGATAAGAACCGTAGATCACCAGGAAAGTACCGCCCAAACCGAGCGAGAAGAACGCCTGCCCGACCGCGGCCATCACCGCGCGGGGGGTCATCGACGCAAAATCGACCGTGAAGAGGTAGCGCAGTCCGCCGGCCGCCCCCGGTAGTGTCATGGCCCAGATCGCTAGAAAGACCGTCAGGACGCCGAACGCCGGAAGAAAGAGTCGGCTGATTCGTTCGATCCCTGCCCTGACGCCACGCGAGACCACGGCGGCCGCCGCCGCGGCCACCACAGCCGAGCACGCCATTTGCAGAGGCCACCGCGCATGGAGTTCGCCGAACGTGTCGGGAGTTAGCTCCGCCACCCCCGCGAGCCGGCCAACCGAAACGATGAAGAAGGCGAAGAGCCACCCGAGCACTACCAGGTAATAGGTCATGGCCATGCCGACGCCAACGTAGAGCAATAGCCCGATCGGCTTCCCGGCGGTCAGTCCTGCCTGCTCGAACGCCTGCACCGGCCCACGGCGCGTCGCCCGGCCGAGTGCCAACTCGGCCAGCATGGCCGGAACCCCAAACGCGAGTACGACGACCAGGTAGATCACGAGGAACGCGCCACCGCCGAAGATCCCCATCATGTAGGGGAAGCGCCAGAAGTTGCCGAGCCCGATCGATACGCCGAGTAGCGCAAGCACCATCCCCCATCGGCTGGAGAAGGTCTCGCGGCTCGCTGTTGTGTTCGTCGCTTCGCGCTCAGTCACTCGCAACCCCACGCCGGCACCCGACAATGAACAAATCGCGGAAGCGCGATTATCCCACGGGGCGGTCTTCCTGGGTATTGATTGACTCATAGTGACTTTTACTATGTTTAAGAAGGCTAAAAGATGTTTATACGTCTTTTTACGTCTTTCTCATTTGTTTATAGTCTAAAAACATCTTTAGGAAAGGATCACTAGGCTTATATATCGATATCACCTCGTCCGCCCCCCAACTTCCTCCGGCCGACTGAATTTCATGAGCAGAGCAGATCGCTTCGGGTCCCAGTCCAACGCACGCGTGGTGATGACGCGTTGGACCGTGTTGATCGGCGCGGCGTACCTCGTCCTTTGGGGCGACGGCCACACCCTGCCGCTCTGGCAGCAGGGCGTGGCGCTAGCGGCCCTCATGGCCAGCCTCGGCCTGCACGCGGTCGCCGTTCGGTCAGATAATTGGGCAAAGTTCCGTTGGCCCATGACACTGGCAGACCTCGCTCTGGTCACCCTGGCCGTGGCCTTTGCCGGCCAGGTCACCGACGACTTCTTCATCTTCTTCTTTCTTACGCTGATGATCGCTGGCATCAGTAGCCGGTTCGGCATGACGATCCTGGCGACATCCGTCGTGTGCGCCGTCTACGCCGGATTGCTCTACACGCAGCAGGATGTGTCGTTGTGGCGCCAGACGGAGCTGCTGATCCGGCTCCCGTTCCTGTTTGGCGTCGGCCTTTTCTTCGGGACGGTTTCAGCTGAGGCGCAGGCGGAAGAGTCTCGCGTCGAACACCTGTCCGCGGTCACCCAGAAAATGGTTCGCCGTTATCACCAGGTTGCCACTGAGCGCGACCGCTCACAGTCGCTTCTAGAGATCGGGCAGCTAGCCCTTTCTGGCCGCAACGCGGCCAGCGTACTGCGGGATATCGTGCTCCAGATTCAGAGCACTGTTCGCGTCGACCGCTGTTCGATGCTGATCTTCAACGAAAGCGAACGGTACGCTTACCTGGCTGCCTGCACCGATGCGTCCGACGACCGTGTACGTCTCTTGCTACCGCTCCGGCATTACCCCGAACTGCAGGAGGCTCTTGCGTCGGGTGAGATTATCGAGCTTCACTCGGAGCGGCCTTCCGAGCTATGGGAGCGCGTGAGCAAGCATTTGCCCAAGCCGCATCAGTACCTATCGTGGCTCGTGGTGCCAATCGCACACCGAGGCAAGACGACCGGCGCAATCTTCCTCCGCGATTCGCGCGCCGACTTCGACTTCCATGATGACGAAAAGCTGTTCTGTGAGGCCGCCGCGCTCATGGCGGCTGCCTTCCTCCAAGGCCGCGACCTGGTCGAAGAGATGCGTCGACGCACCCGCCTTGATGGACTCACCGGGCTGCTGAACTTCACGACCTTCCGCGAAGAACTGGAACGAAGCCTGGCAGCACAGCGCGAACCCGGTCACGACAAGCCCCTGTCGTTGATCATGGTCGATGTCGACAACCTGAAGACCGTTAACGATCGCCACGGTCACTTGGCCGGCAATCAGGTGATCGCGCGTGTCGGCAAAGAGCTCGCCAAGGCTGTTCCGATGGCCACGGCGGCGTGCCGCTATGGTGGGGACGAATTCTTCGCGCTGGTACCACTCGACAAGGCTGGTGCGGTCGAGCGCGCAGAGCGCCTCCTCATTGCGCTGGAGCAGAAGAGCAAGGATCTCCCCTTCGAAATGAGTGTTTCGATCGGCATCGCAGGCTACTCCGACGACGGCACCATCGACGATCAGTTGCTCGACGCCGCCGACCGGGCCATGTACATCGCCAAGAACGAAGGCGGCAATCGCATCAGCATTGCCGATGACAGCGAGCACAGCAAGGGTCAGGTCTATGAGGCTGTTATCGCCGTCAACGCTCGCCGCCTGATTCCGGGCGAACGTGAGGCGCTGCGCGGCGTGCTCGATGAACTTCTGCGCTTGCAGGAACAGGAACTCGACAGTGCCGCGGCGCGACAGTCACTGCGGGCTCTGACGGAAGCCGTTGAGTCCAAGGACCGCTACACCAGCGAGCACTCGAACGAGGTTTCACATCTGACTCGCAACCTTGGCCTGGCGGTTGGGCTCAGCGAGCGGGAACTTCTCGCGATCGAGATCGGTGCGCTGGTGCACGATGTCGGCAAGATCGGGATTCCCGACGAAATCCTGCAGGAGCCCGGTCCATTCACCACGCGGGAACGCGTGCAGATCGAGCAGCATCCCGAGATCGGCGCCCAGATTCCCACACCGTTGCCGGCCATGCACGACGTTGTCCCGCTGGTCCTGCATCATCACGAACGCTGGGACGGTACCGGCTACCCGCATGGTCTGAGCGGCGAGGACATTCCCATTGGCGCCCAGATCATCTCGTTGTGCAACGTCTGGCACGCACTCACTTCCGACCGCTCCTACCGCAAGGCATTCCCCGATGAGAAGGCGCGCGGGATCATCATGGAAGGGCGCGGCGCCGAGTGGAAGCCGCAGTTGGTAGACCTGTTCTTCGCTGTGCTTGAACAGACCATCGACGAGGCCCATCAGACTCTAGCCACGGGCTGCTAGGCGCTACTCGCTGCCGAGGACGTCAGCAATCTGCTCACGCAGATGAACTTCGTCGCCCGGACGGAATCCGTAGTGTCGCCAGACGATCCGTCCACTGCGGTCGACCAAGTAGTTCGTAGGCGTAGCAATCACCCCGAACTGGCGTGACACGCTGCCTTCGACGTCGAAACCGGCGGGTATGGTGAAGCCATAGCCCTCGTAGAACTTTCGTGTGCGCTCGACGTCGTTCGATATGTCGACGGCAACGATATCGAGCCCCTGCGGACCCAGCTCTTCGAAGATCTCCTGGAGGTGAGGAAACTCCTCACGACACGCCAGTCATGTTGGTGACCAGAAATTGACCAACGTGACCTCGGCCCCGGGCTCGAGATCGACGTCGGTCTGCAACAGACCCGGCAACCGGAAGGCGGGGGCGTCGGGAGCGATCTCGGCCTGGCGCGCCCGGCGCCAGTCCTCGAACGACGCGGCGCCGTCGGCATGGTTTGCGTAGATCCAACGTAAACCCTGGAGAACACGTTCCCCCTGGTCGGCGATGTTGGTCCGAATCAACCACGCGGTACCGGACTCGACGTTGCCCGAACTAAGCCGCGTCAGCCCGAGCTGTAACGGCAGATCGGTGACCAGCGGCAGGCCGGTGATATCGGTGCGAGTCATCACCAGCGCGCGTTCGTAGGCATCAGAGGCGTCGCCCAGACGCTGCTCTGCGGCCAACGCGTCGGCCTGCATTTCCTGCACGACGGGGAGCCGCCGCGCCGCGGGGAATGCGGCCAGGAACTCCTCGATGAGATCGAGGCGCTCCTGCCCGTTGACGGCACGGAGACGATCGAACCAGTCGTACGCGACCTCGCTCGTCAGCGGACCCGGATCCTCTTCGCCGACACGGGTGAAGGCACGTTCGCCGCTCGCCGCGGCCGTCTGGCCCTCCGGCTTCAACAGATCGGCGTTCTGACACCCGGCCAAGGAAATCGCGGCGACAAGGACGACTAAGCGACGCAAGAGAATCACGCTACCTGGATGAGATGGTCGAACCGAATGGGGCTAGTTTCCCGCGCAGTCGGCGCAGCGCCCGAACACCTGAACAGTGTAGCGCGCCGTCTCGAAGCCCTGCTGGCTCGCGTTGCGCTCCACGAGCCGCTCGACTTCGGGATCGAACCACTCGATAACCTGACCGCAACCGATGCACACCATGTGCTCGTGCTGACGCCTGCCGAGAATGTGCTCGAAGAAGTTGTGGTCGGTGCCTAGTCGCACCTTACGGGCGAGGCCGGCGCTCACTAGCAGATCCAGGGTACGGTAAACCGTAGCCCGTGAGACTCGCGCCCCTTCACCCTTGAGTCGCGACAGCATCTCATCCGCCTCCAGGTGCGAGTCACTCGCGAACAAGGCGGTGGCAATAGCACGCCGCTCGCCGGTGAACTTCAGCCCCTCGAGCGCAAGATGTTCGCGGAAGCTACCGAGCGCACTCTCGACGCTGCGGCCGCCCTTGCTGGAGTTCGCAATTGCCGACTTCGCCACGCCCTGTTCCCTAGATACGGCCGTCGCGCATCAGTTCCGCGTAGATATGGAACGCGACGAGGCCACGGTGCTCGCCCCACTGCTCCGCCCACTGGTGGGCCTCGAAGGGCTCGACCGTCGCAGACTTGCCGTAGTTACGCCCGAGCCACTCGCAGATGAGCGGGTCCGCCGCCGGGAAGCTCTCGAGTCGTCCGTATCCGAGTAAGGCCGTCAACTGGGCACCAGCAAGGCCGACTCCGTCCTGGGTGGCCAACTGCTCGATGATGGCAGCCGTTGGCGCACGGGCCAGTCCGATCAGATCCATCTCGCCGGTCATTACGCGTCGGGCCAGATTCATCAGGTGCGTCGCCTGCGACTGCGAGAGCCCGCCCTCGACCATCGCAGGAACACTACTCTTCGTCACCCCCCCCGAGGTCGGAAAGGCGAAGAAGGTGTCGCCGGCGTAGGCAACTCGATAGCTGATCGACTCCGCGAGGTTCGAGACGCTCGTGCGGAAAAGATGAACTCCGGGAGCCGCCGTGATGGCAAGAGTGAGGGCTTCGAACGGATGCATCCGTTGCGGCGGCTTGAGGCCGTAGAAATCGGCCGACAGGCCGTACAGGCCCTGATCCTGTCGACACAACTTGTAGAACGCGCTGAGGTCATAGCTCATTCCCAGCATCCGCTGCAGCAACTGCACCACGCTGGGTTCGTCGCGCTCGGCCCCATTCATCAAGGTGACGATCAACTCCGGACGCTTCTCGGTCCCGAGGCTGCTGAGGAGGGCCAGACGCATGCGGCCGTTAACGTCGAGCAGGCGGGTCAGCCGCTTGCCGTCGAAGACGTCCACGACCTCGTCTTTGCCGGGTGACAGGAAGGCCGCCGTCGTCTCGAAGTCAAACGGGGCTGGCGGTGCAAGCCGAAACTCGTGCATGGTCGATCAGCCCCTATCTTGTGATCCCGCCGATAGTGGTAGCTAGCTCCGGATTTTTTCCAGCCAGAGGAAGAATCACCGCGCCCTGCTCGCTAAGCTATCACCGTCCGAAGGCCCGAGCAAAGGGAGACTACTACGTGCACTCACCCGAAGAAGGCGCACTGCGAACACGGCCAGCGGAGCAGGGAATCGAGCCCATTCTCGTCTGGCACCCGCGCGGCGAGGAGTATCGCCGCGCGCTGATGACTCGCCTTCCGAGCGTTCCGATCGAGGTCAGAACGGGCGCGCCGCAGGCGCCCGCGCGATCGGAGGCAGGCGTTCTGCTGACCTGGGCGCTGCCGCCCGACGCCTTCGACCAATTGCCGCGCCTCCGCTGGATGCAGGCCACGGGAGCTGGCGTGGACGAGTTGTTGCGGCGCGATGATCTGCCCGACGGCCTGCGCGTGACGCGCTCGGTTGGCCGCTTCGGGCTTCAAGCTGCCGAGTACGCCGTCGGCTATTTGCTCCACTGGCTGCTCCGCATCGAGGACTACCGCCGGAATCAAGATCGTGGTGTCTGGCGTCAGCTTCCGCGACCTTTGCTCGGCGATCGGACGGTCGGAATCATCGGGCTCGGCGCGGTGGGGCTCGCCATCGCGGAGCGACTGGGCAACTTCGGTACCCATGTCGTGGGCGTGTCACGGACCGCCCGCCCTCTACCCCACCTTCAGCGGGTCTACGCGATAGATGCGTGGAGGGAAATGTTGCCGACCTGCGAAGCGCTCGTCGTTGCCGCACCGCTGACCGATGCCACGCGCGGGATGGTCGACGAGGCGGCCCTCCGGGCGATGCCCGCGGGTTCGCTACTAGTCAACGTAGCTCGCGGCGCGATCGTCGAAGCGGCGGCACTACTGGCGACGCTCCGTGACGGACATCTTGCGGCGGCTGTGCTCGATGTCTTTGACCAGGAGCCCTTGCCGCCCGACAGTCCGCTCTGGACGGAGCCGCGAGCCTGGATCACCCCACATGTCGCCGCGCCCAGTGAAATTGACCCGATAGCCGACGAATTCGCCGCGAACTACCAGCGCTTCATCAACGGCGAGCCGCTCCACAACGAGGTCGACCCGGAGCACGGCTACTAGGCGGTAATCTCCCGTATCGCCTCCACCGCCGCCGCGACCTCGTCGTCGAGCGTGTAGAAGTGCGGCGCCAAACGGATTCCAGCCCCCGTCCGGTAGTCGATCATGACGCGCCGCTCGAGCAACTCAGCCGCGACGCTCTCGGCACCCGGCATGTCGACCGTGACGTGCCCAGCGCGCAGCGCTGGATCGATCGGCGAGTTCACCGTCCATCCATGCTCGAGGCATGCCTCGAGCAACATCTGCGTCTGCCGCACCGACTTGGCGCGCATCGCCTGCTGGTCCAAGGTCGCTAGAATCTCGGCCCCCGGCAGGGCCGCACTCAGCGAAGGAACGTTCGTTGTGCCACTGGCGAAGCGCCCGGCATCGTCGCGGTAGGTCTCGTCGCGCGGATCGAAGGCAAAGGGGTTCGGCCTCCCGAACCAACCCGTAATCGCCGGCTCCGCTTGAGCCAACATAGCAGGACTCGCATAGAGGTACGCGACGCCGGGCCCGCCGCAAAGCCATTTCAGTGTCCCGCCGACCGCGAAATCGACTCCGAGTTCCGTCACGTCGAGCGGCAGGGCGCCGGCCGACTGGTAGATGTCCAGCACCACAAGCGCTCCGACCGCGTGCGCGCGCGCGACAATTGCCTCTATGTCTTGGACGTAGCTGCTGCGAAAGATCACGTGCGATAGCGGCACCAGCAATGTTGTCTCGTCGATGGCCGCGAGCATCGCTTCGGTCGGGATCGTGAATCCATCGGGCGACAGCACCAGGTCGACCCGGGCTCCGTGGCGCTCCTGTGCCCGGTACAGCTGCACGATCGACGGAAAATTGAGCTCCGAACAGACCACCCCATTGCGATCGCCGCTGAAGTCAAAGCACGACGCGACGACCGCCGAGGCGAGCGTCACGTTCTGATGCATCGAGACCGAGCCGGCGGGCGCACCAATGATCTGTGCAATCGCGCCGGCCACGCGATCCGGCAGCGTCCACCAATCACCCTCCCAGGCGCGCACACCCTGGAACTCCCAGGAGTCCGCGTAGCCAGCAAGGGATTCTCGCGCCGCCCGCGGCATGGCGCCAAGCGAGTTGGAAATCAGGTAGGTAGACGTCTCGAGAATCGGGAACTCGGACCGCAGCGCGAGCAGTTCGGCTTCAGTATCGGCGGCAACTTCTGGAGGCATTGGACCCTCTCGCGTCGGACGTTGTTCGAGGCAGCCGCTAAACTACAGCGACCACCGACAATCAGCCAGCCGGCCCCACTGCCACCCCCCCGAGTCACGTGACCCATGTCTCAAACCCGACTCCGAATAGGTCAGTCCGCAGACCCCGATGACGCTTTCATGGCGTGGGGACTGGAGGCCGCTCTCGCAGCTCGTGGTCTCGAGCCGGAGATGGTGTTCGACGACATCCAGTCGCTCAATCAGGGTGCTCTGCGCGGCGAGTTCGACCTCACCGCGATCTCGGTTGGCGCGTATCCTGACCTCGCGGAGAGCTACCGAATTCTGCGCTGCGGCGCCAGCTTCGGGGACGCCTACGGCCCGCTCGTAGTGGCCAGGGACAAGCCCGTGGCGACCGGTATCGAATCGCTAGCAGGCCTGCGTATCGCCATTCCGGGCGAGCACACGAGCGCCCGGATGCTGCTGCGTATCTACGGCGGCGACACCTATGAAGAGGTCCAGGTGCCCTTCGATCAGATCATGGACGCCGTGCTCGAAGGCAAGGTCGACGCCGGATTGATAATCCACGAGGGTCAGCTGATCTTCGAGGAGCAGGGGTTCTTCGCACTTTTCGAACCCGCCGCCGAGTGGGATCGCGTCGAGCAACTGCCCGTACCGCTCGGCGCAGTGGCAATTCGACGAGACCTTCCCGAGGAAATCCAGCGGGCAGCGTCCGAGGCGTTCCTGCACGGCATCCATGCCGGTTTCGACGATATGGAGTCGGCGCTGGACTTCGCGGCGGGCTACGCCCGGGGCCTCGACCGCGCGGTCCTCGAGGAATATGTCCTGCGCTACGTCAACGCCGCCACACTCGACATGGGCGATCGCGGTGTTCGCGCCATTGTCCGGCTCTTCGAACTGGCGCATGAACGTGGCCTGATCGCCACGAAACCCGTGGTCGACGCGCTCTAGCGCGCCGCCACAGCTCTTTTCGGCGAGCTGTTTTTGGGTTTCGGCGCTCCCCATACGCCTTGATACTATCTATTAGTCACCAAAAGTCATTGATGCCAACTGAAGGACTCTTGCGGACTCCCTAGGTCGTTACGGGATCGTGGCTGCGGCTCTCGCCGTGCTGGCCTCCAGCGCAGCGGTAGAGCACGTTTCCGGCCAGGAGCCGGACTTCGGTGTACAAGTGCGCGTTGTCGAGCGCGCCGGCATAGCGCGCTGGATGTCTCCCGTGCAGCTTGGGATTCCGTTGCCTGCGGACGGGCCCACGGACATCTCGGACTTTCGGCTGGTGTCGACCGACGGCGCGGAGGTACCGACCGATCGCTGGGTGATCCGCACGCGCGGCGCATCAGCCGCAATAGGCGCCGGCGGGCGCACGACCGGGCGATCAGGCAACGGGACGTTGAGCCACTCGTCACGACCGCCACAGGCGGCAGTCAGCAGCAGGGCGGCAATCGCCGAAGCTCGTCTCATCGGTGCCTCAGTAGGTCTCCACGACGTCGTACAGCGGAGTCTTGCGTCGAGCGGGGGTGAAGCCAGATTCCCGGATCAGCTGGATAGTCTCTTCCGTCGTGGTCTTCACGTGGTGCGCGGCCTCGGCAAGAACGTTCTCTTCGATGAGTGTGCCGCCAAAGTCGTCGGTACCGAAGTGGAGCGCCACCTGGCCGGCCTTCTTGCCTTCGGAGAACCAGGACGACTGGATGTGCTGAACGTTGTCGAGGTAGATCCGCGAGACGGCGAGCACGCGCAGGTAGACGGTGGGCCCGACCTCGTCGGGGAACTGGGCCTCGAACGGCGTGTGCGACGGCTTGTATGACCACGGGATAAACGCCGTGAAGCCGTCGTTGTCGGCATCGTCCTGCACCTGGCGCAAGCACTCGAGGTGTTCGACGATGTCGGCGGGCTGTTCGGCGTGCCCGTACATCATCGTGGCGGTTGTCCGCAGTCCCTGCCGATGGGCGGCACGATGAATCTCAAGCCATTCGAGGCAACTCTGCTTCTTCGGCGATAGCCGCATTCGCACGCGGTCCGACAGCAACTCCGCGCCGCCTCCCGGCATGGTCTCCAGTCCCGCGTCGCGCAGAGCAGCGAAGATATCGTCGTACGACATCCCGGTAACCTCGCGCATCTTGCCGATCTCGGGGGCCGAATACAGATGCGGATGCACGTCAGGGAACCGCTGGTTGAACTCGCGTATGACCTCCAGGTAGTACTCGAACGGGATCTCGTCGTGGAGTCCACCCTGCAGCAGCACCGTCGTAGCCCCGAGATCGACCGAGCGGCCGATGACCCCCATCAACTCCTCGATGGAGTACGAGTACCCTTCGTCGTGATTGCCAGGTTTGCGATAGAACGCACAGAAGAGGCAGTCGGCATCGCAAAAGTTGGTGTAGTTGGGATTCGAATCGATGACGAACGTCACCCGCGGATCCGGGTTATGGCGAAACCGCCACACGTTGGCGAGTTCGGCTAGCGCGATCAGCGGTGCTTGCGTCAGCAGCCAGAGCCCCTCGTCTGGAGTTATCCGCTCGGCGTTGGCGACCTTCCCGCGGATCGTATCCAGATCACCGTGGCCGGCGCCCATCGCAATCAGATCGGCGAGAATCGCTCCCGGCATTACCGCCGAGGCGTCGACGCGCTCCGCCGCGGTCTGCAAGCGATCGCGCTCGGTGCGCATGACCTGCGATGCCTTGGCAACCAGCTCGGGTGAAGTCATTACCGAGTCTCCAGGCTGACCGCGCGCGCGTCCGGCATCCACCACTCGGTGGCGCTCAACAGTTCGACGAAGCGCCGCTGGCCTTTTTCTTCGCGGTCGGAAAAGGTGTAGCCGAAGCCGGCGAGATAGGCACGTGCCGCCTCACAGTCCAGACCGGCGGCTGCGCCATGCGCCGTCGCAAGCGGCAAGAGGTCTGCGAGGGCAGCTAGCAGCGAGTGCTCAATGCGATCGGCGAGATCGCCGCGATCTTCTGCAGCGACGTGGGTTGCGGCTGCCCAGCGTGCGAAGACAAACGGCAGTCCTTGCCAGCGGCGCCACGCGGCGCCCAGGTCGGTGACGTGCGTCCAGTCGCCTTCGGTCGGTCGCGCCAACGGGATCAGCTCGGCGGAATAGTCCGCCAAGCCTGGTACCAGTCCGCCGGCCGCAGCCAGGCGCAGCGCAGTGTCACCAATCAGCAGAGCGGCACGATCGGACGACTCCGCCCCCCCAGGACGACGGACGTACTCGCGCGGATTCACTCCGATGTGTTGCTCCAGCAGGAGTCGGAGTAGCGGGAAGGAAGTACTGGTCTCGTCGGTGATGGCGATCGTCGCGTCGTCCAGATCGGACGGTGCGCCGCGCGTGAACAGCAGCACCGAATGCGCCGGCCCATTGACCGAGATGCCGCATGAACCGAGCAACTCGAACTCGTCGGTACGAAGCAGATCGCACAGCGACAGAATTCCCGCGTCGGCGCGGCCCTCGGCGGCCAGACGCCCGAGTTCTCGAGGCGGCATGTCGACGAGCTCGTGGCCAGCCCCGCCAAGGTTCTGGTAGAACGGCACCGAGTTGAGATACGGGATCCGCGCAATCCGCAGACCGCTCATGCCATTCCCTCAACAGCGACTGTCGCGCCACCTTCGGGCAACCAACGCGCTGTCTCCGGCACGTCCGGCACCATCGTCGCCGCGAGCCGTCGCACTTCAGCACCCGCCTCCGTCACCAGGTCCCACGTGTGCAGGCCGAACTGCTCAACATCCAGCGCGCGCGCGTCCGCGACGCGCCCACGTCGCGAGATCGGATCGACACCCGGCATGCCGTGTCGCTGCGACCAGTGGGTGTCGGCGTCGGGTACCGGGTAGACCCCCACAACGTTGTAAAGCGCATCGCGCTGAACAGGCAGTCGGCCCGCCTCGCGTATGAGCTTCACCAACTTCTGTGTCGTCATGCCAGCCGGCGATGAGGCCAACGCAGCGTGGGCGATCAGTTCCTCGCCAATCGTCCCGTCAAGATCGTCCGCGCCCCATTGGAGAGCCATGGACGCCGTCTCCTCGCCGAGCATGACCCAGTACGCCTTGATGTGCGGAAAGTTGTCGAGCATGAGGCGGGAGACCGCGATCGTCCGCAGGTCTTCAATTGCCGACACCTGGCGCGCAACGATGTTCGTGTATCCAGGCTGAAAGGCGAGCGGAATGAAGCTCAGGAAACCACCGGTGCGATCCTGCATCTCGCGCAGGATCAGCATGTGGTTGACGCGCTCTTCGTAGGTCTCGACGTGGCCATACAGCAAGGTCGCGTTGGTGCGCAGCCCCCGCTTGTGCGCGATCTCGTGAATCTCCAGCCAGCGCTGGTGCCCGATCTTTTCCTTGTACATGATCTCGCGCACGCGTTCGGAAAAGACCTCGGCACCGCCGCCGGGCATCGCCTGCATGCCGTGCGATTCGAGTCGTTCGAAAACCTCATCGACGGAGATCTTCTCGAGATGCGCAAACCAGTCGATCTCGACTGCCGTGTAGGCCTTGATCTGGGCCGTAGGGTTGGCGGCGCGGATCACGTCGAGAACGTCGGTGTAGCGCTCGAACGGCCAGTCCGGGTGCATCCCGCCGACCACGTGAACTTCGCGGATCGGCTCGGACACGCGCTCACGAATGCGTTCCAGGGTCATCTCGTACGCGTTCTCGTCACCGAGCTTGGTGGCGAAGTCGCAGAATCGGCAACTGAGAACGCAAACGTTCGTCGGATTGATCTGGCGGTTGAGGACAAACGCTACGAAGGGGCCTGTACGACGTTCCTTCTCGGCATTCGCGAGCCGCCCAAGTCCGACCACATCGTGGGTCTCGAACATGGCGAGGCCGTCGGCAGCATCAAGGCGCCCTCGCGCGGCCAGCTTGTCGATCACTATCTGGAGTCGTGGATCCGCAGACTTTTGCATTGATGGTCAGCCCGGTTGCTAAATGCCGTCCCCTATCCTGGTCAGTCTAGCCCGTATTCTGCCCAACGGCTGTCGACCTTTGCAACGACATCTGGCGTCATCTCGAGTCGGTCTGGATAGCCTGGCTTGAAGGTGGCATCGATGCCCAGAACTCCGTAATTGGTGGTCCAGGGGCCCCGACTCTCGGAGCGCGTGAAGACGACGTCACGCGCACAGTCAAAGCGCGTAAAGACGCCCCACACCAGCAGGTCTCGATCGTGCAGGTCGACGTCCTCGCTCACCGCCGCCAAGAGCCTGATCGGCCCCAGGTCCTGCGCCACCAACTGCGACACCACGTCGCTGCCAGCGCCACTCACCTTCACGACCATCAGCGCGTCCTGCACGACCACGAACTCGAGCACGCGGGAATCGAGCTGGCGCGGATCCGGCACTCGCGATGAACTCGCCGCGCTTGCCGGTCCAACCCCATACGAGGCCGGCTCGCCGGGATCGGGCGCGTTGGCGCCAAGCGCCGCGATGACGGCGTCGCGATCGGCGCCAGGACGCCCATGCAGCGCATTCGTCTCGCCAGTCGTCGCGTCGATCACCATCTTGCTACCCAGATTCATGCGGTAGCTTGTGAAGTCGAGTGTGTCGAGTGGCACGCCCGGCAACAGCAGGTAGTCGCGCTCAGGGAGGAAGTTCTCGCGCACCGCCGACATGACGGAATCGAAGTTACGCACCGACACGTCGTGGTCGACCAGAACGAGACATTTGGTCAGCGAAAGCTGGCCCGTACCCATCAACGACAGCGCGGTCTTGACGGCTTCTTTGTAGAACCGCTGCCGTACCGACACTACGAGCAAGTTGTGGAACCCCGCCTCGAAGTAGGCCCAAACGTCTTCGATCTCGGGATGGATGAGCTTGATCAGCGGCCCCAGAATGTCCTGCGTCGCATTGCCGATGTACTTGTCTTCCTGCGGCGGCAGCCCGACGATCGCCGACAAGTAAATCGGGTCGCGTCGTCGCGTCACCTGGTTCACGCGGAACACTGGGAACTCGGCGGCGTGCGAGTAGTGCCCGAAGTGATCACCGAAAGGCCCTTCGAGTCGACGCTCCCCCGGTGCGACCGTGCCTTCGAGAATCATCTCGGCATTGGCCGGCACATCCATGGCAAGAGTGCGGGCCCGCACCATCGGACAAGGCCCGCCCGCCAGGATTCCGGAAAAGGCGATCTCGTCCATGCCCTCGGGCAGCGCGGCAACGGCCGATAGCAACAATGCCGGATCGGCTCCAACAACCACCGCAACCTCGAGTGGACGACCGAGCTCCTCAGCGCGGGCGTAGTGGTTGCCGCAACCGCGCACGATCTGCCAGTGCATCCCGGTGGTGGCCCCATCGAACACCTGCAGCCGATACAGACCCGTGTTCCTCTCCCCGGTTATCGGGTCGTGGGTGATTGCCACGGCGAACGTCATGAACGGTCCGCCGTCTTGCGGCCACGTCGTCTGCACCGGCATCCGTGTCAGGTCGGGCGCTTCGACGACTTGCTGACTCTGCGCCGACCGCACCCGTTTGGTCCGCATCGACAGCACTTCGAGCAGCGACGACCGTGCCTCCCACAACGCCTTCGGTTTGGGCGGGTTCGCGCGCTGAGCCAGGTCCAGCAACATCTCGCCGATAGCCGCTGGATGCCGGCCGAGGGCCATCTCGATCCTGCGTTCGGTCCCGAGCGGATTGATCAGCAGCGGGAAGTCGGCGCCGTTCACGTTCTCGAAGAGCAGCGCGGGCCCCTCGCGCTTGACCACGCGGTCAGCAATCTCCGTGATCTCGAGGGCCGGGTCAACGGGCGCGGCAATCCGGCGCAACTCGCCAGCCGCTTCAAGCTCAGCGACGAACGTCCGCAGGTCGCGGCGACTCAAGCCTCGCCGTCCGACTCGACATCGTCGAGTTGATCTGGCCGCCAACGGCGCTCAGGCGCGCCGCCGAGAACCCCTTCGATCTTGTCGACCAGGTGCTCGACAAGCTCTTCCAGGGTTGCGGGGTGATGATAGAAAGGCGGTGACGCGGGCAGGATGATCACGCCGTCGCGCGACAACCGCGCCGCGTTCTCTAGGGCACTGGTCGGCCAGGGCGCCTCGCGCACGACGAGGACCAGGCGCCGCCGCTCCTTGAGCGCCACGAGCGCGGCTCGGGTAATCAGCGAATCCGCGATCCCCACCGCGATCTTAGCCATCGTGCTCACAGAGCATGGCGCGATAACCATCGCGTCGAACCCGTTCGAGCCCGACGCAAAAGCGTTGGCGAGATCCTTATCGGAGAAAACCTGCTTTACCAGTGGCCGCAAGTCGTCCTCGGTCAGCCCGGTTTCTTCGTTGAGGACCATGCGGCCCCAGTTGCTCAGCACCAGGTATTTGTCGCCGATGTCACGGCGTAGTAGCGATGCCGCGTAGGGGGTCCCAGAAGCACCGGTAATAGCAACGAGTACGCGCTGGGTCATGGCAATGAGGTTGCTCGCTGGCGAGTTGGAACTACAGGCCGTTAACGCCCAGTAGGACGAGAACGAATACGGCAAAGCCGACGACGATGTTGATCTGGAAAAACGCGAAGTTCACGCGCGCCGCCAAACGTTGCTCGGCCAGCAGCAGTAAAGCAACCGCGACGAGGGCGACACCGGCGAGCGCGCCGGACAGGAACAGACCGTAGAGGATCGCCAGGGCGACCATCGCAACGACGTGAACCGCAGCGGAAACACGCAGGGCGGCCGCGTTGCCCAGCCACGAAGGCAGGCTACGAATTCCGTTGCGGCGATCCGACTCCTCGTCGAGGGTCGCATAGATCACGTCGAACCCGGCGGCCCAGAACAGAGTGAACAGGCCCAGCAAAATCGGCGCCGCCATGTGGGCAAGATCACCGCGGACGGCCACCCAACCGCCGACCGGTGCCAGTGCCAGCGCCACCCCAACTCCGAGGTGCGCGAAGGGAGTGATCCGTTTGAGATACGGGTAAATCACGAACACCGCCACCGGGATCGGCGCGAGCAGCCGACAGATCGGTGGCAGATTCCAGCAGGCCGCTACGTAGATGAACAGCCCTGCTGCCGCGATTCCCCAGCCTTCGCCCACTCCCATGCGGCCGGCCGGGAGTTCACGGTCGGCGGTGCGCGGGTTCGCAGCATCGACGTTGCGGTCGATCAGGCGATTCAGTGCCATCGCCAGCGTCCGCGCGCCGACCCCAGCCAGGAGAACCCAGCCCAGAAGTGCCGCGGCGGGGATCGCTGCCGCGGCGAGCACGGCGCCCGCAAACATCACGGGAAGCGAGAAGAGTGTGTGCTCAATTTTGATGAACGCGGCCCACTTGCCCGCGCGCGACCCGCTACTTATATTGCCCGCGCGAGAACCTATACTCATGCGTCCACCCACCTCACGGCAGCCCGATAGCGACTTTCCCGAACTGCTCGGCGGCTTCGAGGTGACGGAAGGCCTCGACCGTGTGGTCCAGCGCAAAGGTGCTATCGACGATCGGGTCGATGGCGCCGCTGGCCACCGCAGCGAGCATGGCTCGGAAATCGGCGTCGTTGCCCATGGTCGACCCCATAATGCGGATGTGGTTCCAGAATAGCAGCCGAACATCCACCGGCAGCTTCGCCCCGCTTGTCCCGCCACAGGTCACGATCACGCCACCCTTGCGACAGGCCTTGATCGAAGTGGCGAACGTGGCCGCACCTACGTTGTCGACAACGATGTCGACACCGGCCTTGGCGGTCGCCGCGCGCACTTCGCGCACCACGTCAACATCGGTGTAGTTCCAGCCATGCGTAGCACCCATCTCCTGGGCGCGCGACAGCTTGGCATCCGAATGACTCGTCACGAAAACCTGGGCGCCCGCGGCAAGTGCGATCTGCATCGCGACCAGGCTCACGCCGCCGCCCACGCCGTGAATCAAGACCACCTGACCGGGACCGACGCCCGCGTTGCGCTCGACCATCCGCCAGGCAGTCAGTGTGGCCAGTGCGAACGAACCGGCCTGCTCCCAGGTGAGGCGCGCCGGCTTGGGGTAGCAATTCATCGCCGGAATCACGATCGCCTCGGCAAACGTGCCGTCCAGATGTTCGCCCAGAAGCCGGTATCGCGGACACATACTCTGCTCGCCGGCCAGGCAGTTCGGGCAATGGCCGCACCACAAGCCAGGGTTGAGCACCACCTCGTCGCCCACCGCCACACCATGGACGCCCTCGCCAACCGCGTCGACGATGCCCGCTCCATCCGCTCCCAGCACGTGGGGCAACGGCATGTCGATGCCCGGAATTCCGGCAAGCACGAAGAGGTCGAGATGGTTGAGCGCGGCCGCGCGCAGGCGGACACGTACTCCCCCGGCACCGGGTTCCGTGATCTCGAAGTCGTCAACGACGATCTGATCGAGCCCGCCATGGGCGTGAATCCTTGCTCCGCGAACGCTCACTCGTTTGTCTCCGCCGGCGCAGGTGTCTCCCCTTCCGGGCCCTGCAGATTGATATTGTACTTCTCGAGCAGTTCGCCGGTCGCGCGTCCGAGCTCGGCAAGAGCCAGTCGATACTCGATCCGCGCGCGCAGTTCCTGCGAGAGTGAAACGGCAAGATCGTCCTGGAATTGCAAAACCTCGAAGTTCGCCGACATTCCCACCTCGAAGCGATCGACCTCGATCCGGAGCTGCTCGTCGGCAAGCTCGCGCGTCTTGCGGGTCGACTCCACCGCGTCAGCCGCAGCTTCGACTCCGCGCGCAAAACGGCGGACCTCGAGGGTGATCTGTTGCTGCAGTCGCTGGAGCTCCGTC
>Ga0115002_10002382_pt1 | contig 24621 bp, 19 predicted proteins | sample ArcticOcean_MG_C_8_FD_89576 | JGI IMG/M metagenome (GOLD analysis project Ga0115002, IMG submission 89576) | Marine microbial communities from western Arctic Ocean - ArcticOcean_MG_CB11_86 | ecosystem: Environmental > Aquatic > Marine > Oceanic | place: Arctic Ocean: Canada Basin | collected... | reverse complement strand
TGCTCGATCTGCACGATCGTCAGGATGCTGTCGTTGGCATCTTGCACGAATTGCGCGGCATCGAGGCGTCCGTAATTCAACGGCCGCAACGGGCCGAAACCACGAATACCATCCGGTGGATACCGGCAGGCAGCGACAGCCTTCGCTGCCTCTTCCGCCGTGCTGACCATCGGCACGATGATGCCATCGGCTCCGATATCGAGAACCGGTTTGATCAGCACCGGATCGTTCCAGGGCACGCGAACCAGCGAGGCGCAGCCGGTTCCCTTTAACGCCATCAAGTGCCCCTGCACACTTTGCAGCGACATGGCGGTGTGCTCGGTATCGATCCACAAGAAATCAAGATCGGGAGCCACCGCTTCGACGACTGTCGGATCGGACGAGGTGATCGCCGTCCCCAAACACACATCGCCCCGCGCCAATTTCTCGGAAAACGCTTTCACATTCTGCATCACGTTCTTTCCTGGTTGTGTGATCAATGCAAGGGAGGCAATTCACAGCCTGATCTGATTTGCTCGTCGCAGTTCGTCCCGCGTATTGTTCAAATCAATTCGTCGATCGGTCTTCCGCTCGACAGAATGGGAATCGGACGGCCGGCATTGTTGACCGCGTTTTGATCGGTGGCGATGCCCAGGTGTCGGTAGAGGGTGGCCAGCACGTCGGTCGGGTGGACAGGCCGGTCGCTGGGGACTTCCCCTTTGGAATTCGATTTTCCGATGACTTGCCCGACCTTCAACCCACCGCCTGAGAGGAGAACGCTTTGCAGCGATCCCCAATGATCGCGACCTCCGGTTTTGTTGACGCGCGGCGTGCGGCCGAATTCGCCCCACACGACCAACAACACTTTCTTGTCCAATCCGCGATCGTAGAGATCGTTAATAAGGGCCGAAAGCATCTGGTCCAGACGCGGGCCGGAGATCTTCATGCCGCGCGACGGCCCGCCAGACCCGTCGGCGGGTCGTTTGTCATCGACAATGTTACGGTGCCAATCCCAGCAAAGGGAATCAGGGGCTGTATTGAATGTGACGAACGTCACGCCCGCTTCCACCAGCCGCCTGGCCAGCAGCCCCATCTGCCCCCAACGATTACCGCCGTAACGTTCACGGGTGGCTTGCGTCTCTTGTGTCAAATCGAACGCACGACGGGCCGCACCGCTGGTGACCATGTCGAGCGCTTTGCGATTCATCTCATCGACACCTTGCATTATGCCAGCGGCATCTGCCCGACGAGAGAATCGATCGAGTCCCTTCAATAACGATCGTCGGTCTTCGACACGAGCCAGCGTCAGATCGTCGGCCAGTTTCAGGCTGGAAGCGGCAGTGCGAATTTTCTCCGGCTGGTGATTCCAGTCGAACGGATCCTGAAAAATGGTGAACGGTGAATGTTGTACGCCCAGATAGGCCGAGCTGGTGACCGTGGCGATGACCGGATTGCGAGTTTGCTCTTCGGTCAGCAACACATAGCTTGGCATTCCCGGGCGTGCGGGGCCGCGAAAGCGGGATGCCACGGCCCCTGAACTGGGATGCGTCGTCTTCCCCGTGACTCCCTCGTAACCCGACATGCACCAGTGAGCGCCCACGAAATGCCCGTTCGTCGTGTGAGCCACCGTGCGAATGACGGCGGCCCGGTTCATCACTTGCGCGGTTTTGGGCATCGTTTCGCAGAATTGAATACCGGGTAACTGCGTCGAGATGGCATTGTAAGGACCACGAAATTCAACGGGGGCATTCGGTTTTGGATCGAATGTCTCGAATTGACTCGGCCCGCCACCTAACCAGATTTGAATGACTGCGGTATCTTTTCGGGCGGACGAGCTTCCGCCGTCTGCTCCTGCGGCTTTCAAAGCGAGAACATCGCCCAACGACAATCCCGCGCCGCCAGCGAGCAGCGTCGATTGCAGAAACCGTCGACGTTGACGATCTGGTTGTTGATTGGACGATTGTGAACTGGTTGCAAGAAACGTCATGAATAACTTTTTGAGCGACGGTGTATTGGCTGTTAGGTAGGAGTTCCCGTGTACAACGGCTCGATCACCTTCCCCTGATTCAGATGACGGGGGCGGCCGGTACGGTCGGGGATCATCGCTCTGGAGTCGATGCCCAAGGCGGTGTAGATCGTCGCGCCCATGTCGTTGGGATGAAACGGCGTGGTCACCGGGTGGCCGCCGATCTTGTCGGTCTTGCCAATCACTTGACCGCCGCGAACGCCACCTCCGGCAAAGACCGCCGTGTAGCCGTTCGCCCAATGATGACGGCCGGGAACCTTTAGTCCGGCCAATGGTGAAATGCGGGGCGTGCGACCAAACTCGCCGACGCAAATGATGAGTGTCTGATCGAGCAGTCCTCGCGTGGAAAGATCGTCGATCAAAGCGCTCACTCCGGTATCCAACGCAGGCAGCATCGTTTTGAGTCGGGGGAAGTGATTGACGTGCGTGTCCCACATCTGCACGTGCCCCATGTTGCATTGGATGACCGGCATCTCCATCTCGACTAACCGCCGCGCGAGCAACAGCGTTTGGCCATATTTGTGACGGCCGTATCTGTCGCGAACTTTCTCCGGTTCGGCGTTAATGTCCAGAGCCGACTTCAACGTGGATGACGTCAGCATGGAAAACGCGAGGTCTTGCTGTTCGGAATACTTGCGCCCCTGCAACGACTCCTCGACGCCTTCCGGTCCGCGATCGATACTCTGCAACAACTTTCGTCGACCGTTCATTCGTGAAGCGTCCAGCCCGTCGATCAAAGACAGCCCTCTAACCTTGTAGTTCTTGCTGTTGGGATCGTCCTTCAATACGAAGGGGTCGTACTTCGGACCGAGAAACCCGGCGTGCTGCGCGGGCCAGACGAGCACGCCTTCGATGAGCGGGTTGGGCACCGTGATCTGGCTGGGAATGCGGTCGGCTCGCGGGCGGACATACGAAACCGCCGAGCCGTACGACGGCCAGTCGGCCCGGCTGAGCGACTTCGCCTGATTCGACGTCCCCCGTATCGGCTGGACCGCCCCCGTGAGCGCGTTGTGCGTGCCAGAGAGATGCCGATTGTCGCTATGTCGCATCGAGCGCACGATGGCCAATTTATTGGCCAGGGCCGCCATGCCTGACATTTTGTCGGAGAACTGGACGCCCGGAATCGTCGTGTCGATCACGCCGAATTCCCCTTTGACGTCCGACGCTTCCGGTTTGGGGTCGAACATGTCGATGTGGCTGCCCCCACCGGGCAGAAACACCAGCACGACCGACTTCACCCGAGACCTTGTCTCAGCCGCTTGTGCTTGTTGGCGAAGCAGGTTGGGCAGTCCCAGCCCGAAAAATGACGAGCAACCAACCTGCAAGAGTTCTCGGCGAGGGAGCATCTTTGCCTCATTCAGTAAGGAAGAACTAGGTATGCCAGTATATCTGACATCGTCTGTCCGAATAAAGCGTATTTAGCTGCCTGTTGAAAAACTACTTCCGGCGACAAGCAGCGAAGCGATCAGCTTTCAGCAGTCAGCCATCAGCTACGACAAGGTGGGGAACCCCTGTTTTTAGCTGAAAGCTGACGGCTGATCGCTGATAGCTCAAGAGATCAAAACACATTCCGGCAATGAGTTTTTGAAATTCGACGCCGAAGCAGTTTGTCAACGGGCTGTTAGGACAGGTTCCTCGAAGAGTGACGTGCATACGAGGATTGAAGGCTCGCACCCCGCCTACGAATCAGAGATCTGGGTATTCGACGGCAATGACGACGGGAAGTCAAACGGTTTCGTGAGGCATCCACTCAGGCGGTCCATTGGGTTTTCTCTTCCTCGGGTTCCTCTTCAGCATCGAGAGCCTCCAGATGTTTGGCTGTAAAGAATCGCCCGGCGAACAGGCGAACCGGAACAAGGAGCGCAATGAAGATCGGAAACAGGATTCCCAGACCACTGCTTTTGACGAACCACAGGATGACCAGGCAGGCCAGTTGCAACAGCGTAAAGGCGTGGATTGTCCAGCGGGGCACGCGGCGAATATAGTGTGTGACCGGATAAAGCGACGGGTCTTTCAACCACAAACTCAGTCGCTCGAAGAACTGGTTGCCGGACATTGAGACCACGCCCATGAACAAGAACAACCCGTACAAGACAGCCATCGGGATCGTCTTCAGCAACGGCAATAACAACAGCGAAAGTCCAATCAGCAGGTGGATCGCCAGACCCGTCAAGCGATTCTCCCGGACGTAGATCACTCGCTCGTGCGTTTCACCGTTGGAAGAGACCACATCCTCGACTGTTGCCAGACTGCGGACGTGATTGAGCGAGCGAACCGTTGCAGCGACCAGCCACGGCAATCCGAACATCGAACAAGCCGCCATCAATAGCCCCACTACTCCCAAATCGAGGTGATACGCTTCACCTTTGTGCAGCCGGTGATCAGGACTGTTGACGATTCGGGCAGTGATGTTCTGGTCCAGAAACACCAGCACGGTGACGAGCAGCGCGGGACCGGCGGCTGCGAAACGAACCCAGACAGGTGTGGCCCACAGGTCGGTGGCCCACGGACGGCCATTTGTTGTGCCAAAGGTGTCAGGGGCCGGCAGTGCATCGAGAAACACTTCGTGCAGCCACACGGAGACGACGGTCATGACTCCCAGGGCAATCGCCGGTCCGAAGTCGGCGAAGAACTCGCGAATCTTCGGGCGAAGATAACTGCTGCGCCGAAACCGCGAGAGGCTCATAGCGATATAGAATGTTCCCAAGGCGAGAATCAACGAGAGCAAGGCCGTGTCGTGATGCTTCTTGACGTCAAGATCCTCGAAAATATGGACCAGCGACTTGACCGCCTCGTAGACAAAGATGATCGAGATGAGGGCGGAGAAAATTTCATCCGTGAACCGGGTGAAGTAGCGCATCAGACAACCGGCGTCGGTGACTGCCAGAATCAAAAGGAATCCCGCAGACCACAACCCGACCCACCCGTATGACGGCAGAAATGGAATGCTCAGATCAGAGCACAGTCGAAACAGGATGGCGGTGAACACCAGCAGCGGCCCCGTCCCGCCAAGGATGACAAGCGGCTGGCCGGAGAAAAGAGCAAAGATCACTCCGCAGAAAGCTGACGCGACAATCATTTCCACAGCGCCGATTTGGCCGTCCGTCTGTATGGCCATCACGCCGCCAAACGTCACCGCAGGTGCCAAACACGCAAAAAACAGGAACAAAACCGAGCTGACACACTTGAGGTGCAGCCCATCGACGAAGTCACTGACGTAATGGGGCAGTCGTCGAGCGATATCCTGTCGTAAAGCGCCGACAAGTCGTCCGGTGTAGACCAGCGCGTCGGACACCTTCTTCTCGGTGAGCACTTCGGGTGAGGTTCGCTCTGTGAAATACTGAAGTGCCGACTGCAATTCGTCGACCGATTTCGCCTCGCCTAATTCGTAGCGAAATTCGTCATCCGACATCAGCCGTGCGATGTTGGCAAGCGTGTCCAAATGCTGTTCTGCCGAACCATGCGGCCCCAGCAGGAAGAACAGGAAGTGAGTCGGGATGCCGTCGGGAGCTCCCAGGTTCACCGGATGGGCGAGTCGAACGAAGACGACGACCTGTTCCTCGATTTCGTCGAGATAGGCGTGCGGAATGGCAACGGCATTTCCAATCGCCGTCGGTGTTTCCGCTTCGCGTTGAAGCAGAGCCGTTTCGACTTGATCCGCGATCCGCTCCGGCAGAATGCCGTCGGCCACCACGTGACGAATTGTCTCGTGGATGATCGCTGCGATGTCGGCCACCTCGAGGTCGAGGACCACGTGGCCTTGATTGAATGCGTTCTTAAGCTGCTTCATGTTCTTCTCTAGACAGCGGTTTCGTGGCTGGCGTGCTGAATGTGAGACGGTTTGCCGTGAAAGTGTGCGTGCAAGGAGTCCCAATCGATGACGAGTGTTCCACCGCTGCTTTCATGCTGTTTCGCCCAATTCATCAGCAGGTCGAGACAGGCATGGTCGATGTAAGTGAGTCGATCGAAATCAACGTGCAATTCCGATCCAGCGGGCACACGCTCTAACGCTCTAGCCAAACGTGGCAAGCGGATGAAGGTCGCTGCTCCGACCATTTTCAACACCGATTTCCTACCGTCCGAGTCAACATCAAGGTGTGCCTTCAGATGCGAGAATTTATACAAAAGTTTTGCCGCCGAAAGAGCCACACCCGTGAGCACGCCCGTCAATAAATCTACGCAGACGATGGTTCCCAAAGTGGCGAAGTAGACCGCAACTTCTCCCCGGCCATACTTGCGAAGCTCTCGAATCGCCTTGAGGTTGACCAGTTTGTAGCCGGTGTAGACCAACATGGCCGCCAATGCTGCCGTAGGAATCATCCGCAGCAAAAAGGCCAGCAATGACACAAACATCAGCAGCCAGGCCCCGTGCAAAATGGTTGAGAGGCGTGTCTTTCCACCCGCTTCCACGTTGGCGGAACTCCGCACAATGACCCCCGTCATTGGCAGCGCACCAAACAGGCCGCAGATCATGTTGCCCACCCCTTGAGCTGCCAGTTCCCTGTCGTAATCCGTGCGGGTTTCCGATTGCATTTGGTCAACCGCCGTGGCGCAAAGCAACGTTTCCGCACTGGCCACAATCGCCAACACAACCCCTGCCTGAACAACAACGCCCAACGGCACGGATTGCAGCACGGCCAGTGATGGGAAATGGATTTCGCTCCACAAATTGTCCGGCACTTCCACATAGAGAACGGGGAGTTTCATGACCACTGTGGCAACCGTCGCAATCACAATGGCCACTAGCGGAGCCGGAACCAGCTTCAATTTCGTTGGAACAAATGCCCTCCAAAGGAGTAGCGAGAAAATCGTCAACAAACCAACTTTGGCTGCCCAATCGTGGTTCTTGAGCTGGTCCAGTATATTTTCCAGACCGTGCTGAATGTTCGCTTGCGAATCCCTGACTCCTTCCGTATTCCCTTCCTGCAAGTCGGTGAGTGCAATCTGAATTTGTTTCAGTGACGAATCTGTTGCGAGCTGCAACTCAGCGGGATCTCGGACGGATTCCGAAACTCCCTGTGAATCCAGGCGTCGCACAAGAGCCGAAAGTTGATCTGACAACTCCTGCTGTTTCACCGCCAACGGCTCAAACTGCGACTTATCGGCGAGTGGTAACGGGGAATGCTGAGCTGCAACATCACCGTCTGCGTCTTCGTGTATGACCGGAATCTTTTCAGCCGCCAATTCTCGAAGCTGCACTTGCTGCTCGTGCAGCGCCCCAAATTGTTGGAGTAAATCGCGCCGCGTGCTGCGTTCTTCGACCGTGCCCAACTCGGGCATCGGCAGCCCCTTCTGGATCGCTTCCGGAATCGACACCAGATTCTGTACGCCGTTGCCTTTGGGGGCATCGTCGACCATGACATGAAACTGGCTCGACAAGATCAACACGCCAATTCCAGCCAGCATGCCGTGAATGACTGCGGGGGAGACCGCTCGGAACCAGCCTCCAAACCTCAACAAACCTGCTGCCAACTGCAAAGCACCGCCAATCAAAACGGCGATACCAAGAACTTCCAGACCGTGATGCTGAACCAGGTCGTAAACAATAACCGTCAAACCGGCCGCTGGACCACTCACTTGCAGCGGAGCACCCGCAATCCAGCCGACGAAAAGACCACCGACGATGCCCGTAATGAGTCCCGCCACAACGGGGACACCCGAGGCGATGGCAATGCCCATACAAAGGGGTAATGCCACGAGGAAGACAACAATCGATGCGAGGAAGTCCTGCTTGGGAGCCAAGAATAGGCCTCGTGGAGATGTCGCAGAGCCGGCTGTTTTCTGAGAATTCGCTTTTTCGCTCATGTTTCATTTCATGTGAATGGATGGCTTGGTTCTGTGATCCGGCGGCGCGATTCCCGTCGTCGAACGCGGGCAAGATCAAATGCTCCAATGGCGAAATAGAAACACCCAACGCCCGCGAGTCCCTCGGCGCAAATGGCATCCGGCGCAAACAGATTCAAGACGAAACCGAAGCCGGCTGTGACGAAACATCCAGCCGAAGCCGCCAGACTTGGTTGCGCTGTGCTTGCAAGCATTCGGAGCGAGAACTTCGCCGATTCATTTGGGACTAGCATGGCACTGTTCCCTTAGATGGCTGGTAATTCTTGGGTGGCTGATGAAGAGGCAATGCTCGACCCTTCCATGGGGACGAACTGCCCATCTTCCGGGTGGTAGCCGAAGACTTGCCCGGTCTCGAACTTGTACACCCAGCCATGAAGATTTAACGCCTTCCTGCCCAATGCTGCGGCAACCGACGGGTGGGTTCGCAGGTTCTCAAGCTGGACGAGGACATTCTCTTCTACCGTCGCTGTCAGGCGTGCTTTTTCGTCGGTGAGATGCTCGTAGTTCTCCTCGATGATCCGCTGCGTGGACTCCGCGTGGCCTAACCACGACCGCACTGCCGGGAGCTTTTCGAGTTGCGGTTGGTCGAGCAGCCCCCGCATCGCCCCGCAATGCGAATGACCGCAGAGCACAATATCTTTCACTCCGAGCACACTCACTGCGTACTCGATCGTCGCGGCTTCTCCTCCATCCACCGCTCCGTACGGCGGAACGATGTTGCCCGCATTTCTCAGAATGAACAGCTCACCCGGTTCGGTCTGAGTTAGCAAAGAGGGGTCGATTCGCGAGTCCGAGCAGGTGATAAACAATGCTAAGGGCTGTTGCCCTTCAACGAGTGTTTCAAACAACTCCTGCTTGGAGCTGAAGATGTCGTGTCGAAACTGGTGAATACCTTCAACGAGTTTCTGCATAAAGAGAGGCTCCTCCCTTGATGCGCCAGTACACTTAATATTCAAAATCAAGCGGGCGTCGCGTTCGCAGGAATAGTGAACCTGACTGGAAGACGCACCATCGAGACACAAGCGCTCAGCAAATGCGCGCAAGCGAATCGAAGGAAGCCAGGGACACAGTACGCAGGGGATGAACGCAGCCTAAACCAGCAAAGGCGCGCAGACGCCGCCGACAAGTTGATGCCCGACGATCGCCCGAAGTCGGGCATCAGACACAGCGTATTGGCCAAGTCGGCTGCTGGTGCGGCGAGGTCGACTGATGTGCCTGTGACGTCGGTCATTTGAACGACGGCGGGCGGAAGAGCAAACAATCAGGCTTTCTTCGCAGTTCTCCCGTTCCTCTTCTTCACAGGGAGATTCTCCCTCAGTCGATTCCGCCCATGCCAGCGAGGCAAATTGGGGAATCGGCAAGAAGACGAAGGCGCACAGGCAAATGAACACAGGGATGAGCTGTGTCAAAGGCAGTCGTGCTGTCGATCGTGCTCTGATCGCCGTCATCATCTTCCAGCTTAAACCGTCGGGAAACTTGCCTCATTTATCTAAACGGTAATTGGGGCCGGAGAAATCAAGGAATTCTACGACAATTCTCGAAACATGTCAAAATCAGCCTCACCGTCAAATTCAGATTCCGGACTCTGAAATTCTTACCCTAAACACAGAAAAAACAAGTGTCTTTTTTCTGAGATATAATTCTCGCAGGGCCAGGCAAACTGTGGACATTCCGTGAAACAACCGCTCAATCGAGCAATTCAAGTTCTTTCGCTCTGCTACCCGACGTTTGTGCGAAACGAAACCAACGGAAATCATTTGAAGAAATCAACATCCGTATCGCGTACCACTTTCATATCGAACGACAATGGGAAATGGTCACTGTAAATCAATCGCCATGCCGCATAGAGATCGGGGTTTCCGCCACCCGGTTTGAAGATGGTGGCCCGTTGTTGCAACACGTCGGCTTGGGCGGATTTATTGACCAGGATGTGGTCGATCAGGCTACTCCGTTTGCTGTTCATGCGGGTCGTCTTCAAGTCGACGGTGGCCAGGTCGATGTAACCTTTGAACGCCATGTGTCGGTACAACGCATCGCTGTACTGCGGCCGGCCGGTGGTGGTCCGCAGAGTCGGATTGTCGTTGAAGTCTCCCAGAATAATGACGTCCGATTCCGACACGGCATGTTTGGCCAGGGCCCTGGACAATTCAAACTCGATCAGAGCCATCGCAATCAGATGGTTCTCGTCGTGGTCTTGACCGGACGCCATGTGCAAGTTGACCAACACAAAATCGTTACGCGGACTGCCGTCTGCTTTGATTGCTTCAAAATATCCGACCAACGGCATGCGGTCGAATAGTGATTTGCCAGCCAACTCCTGGTTTTCAAACGGCATCTCGAAGACGGTGAGGAGTCGAACCCGTTTTCTGTTCCACAGGAACCCCAGGAATTCGTTTCCCTCGTCGGCCTTGGATGGTGTCTGCTTGACCGTCGGCAGGAAGTAACTCCAATCTCCGCCGTCACCTTCCAGTTCCGAGACAATTTTGTCGAGCGGCGCGCTTCTTGAACGTCCGCGTGAACGCCCCGTGATACCGATTTCCTGGAGAGCCAGCAGGTCGGATTTGAGGTTGCCGCCAATGAAGGTTGCGACTTTTTTCAGGTCGGCTTCGGTTCGTCTCGGAAGTGGCCGATTGTTGGGCGGAATCGATCCTCGCCCGAATCCCCCAAAGCCGCCACCAAACCCGCGGCCGGGGCTTCCCAGATGCTCGATGTTCCAGGTGGTCACTGTGAGCTTATCTTGAGCGTTCACGACTTGGCACAGCATGCACAGCAAGGCGAGCACTCGTAGAATCGTATTTGGCATGCGTTGATACTCCTTCATTCCCGGCAATCGATCACGTTCGGCCTGACCTCTGCACAGTCGACAGCACTGATTGCGGGAAGTCAACTTACTTCGCCAGGAGTTGACCTGAAGATTGACTTCCCCGCAAGATCCGAAAGAGGTTGCATTCCGCTCTTTGTCCATCGAGAATGGTGCAAGGAGATGTTGGATCCGTCGAAATTCGATCCACTAACGCCAGGAGCTGGCTGCGCTCATGCGACTTTCCAGACTTTCTCTGGTCATTCTTTTACCGACAATACTCTTGCTGGCTGCCTGCCAGGACGCGGGAGCCGTGGAGACGTTGCCGGCCGCGTTGAGGCAACATTGCCTGCGCTGCCACGGCGCCAAAAAAGTCAGCGGCAAGGTCAATCTCGTTAAGTCGTTGGCCGCGAAACCGGGTGGGTTGGCGAGCGATCTGGATTTGATCGAGAAGATGATCGAGGTGCTCTCCGACGGTGAGATGCCCCCGGAAGACGAAAAGCAGCCGACGAAGGCGGAACGGGATCGATGGATCGCCGAACTGAAACGCGTCTTGAAGCACGGGCTGGCCAACCAACCCTGTTTGGCGCGCGTTCCGATTCGCCGGATGAACCGTTTCGAGTACAACAACGCCGTCAAAGATTTGTTCGAACTGCAACGTGACCCGTTCGCGTTACCCGAGCGAATTGTTCGCGACATCGGCGGGTACTTCAAACCGGCCACAGGCAAAGTGCCGCCGTTCGTGATTGTCGGTAACCGGGCGATGGGCAAAAGCCAGTTCATCGGAACGGGCAACACCCTGCCGGGCGTCTCCGCGTTTCCGAAAGACAATCGGGCCGAGCATGGTTTCGACAATCGCGGCGACCACCTCAGTATGTCACCGGTGTTGATGGAGTCGTTTTTCTCGTTGAGTCAATCGATTCTGAACAGCCCGAAATTTCCGCTTCACGCTCGAGCTTGGAAAACGATTTTCGTCGCTCCGGACGGGATGCCGTCAGCACAACAACGCGCGGAAGGAAAACGTCGACTGCGTGTGTTCCTGCGGCGTGCGTTCCGAAAGGATGCCTCTAAAGAAACGGTCGCTCGATACCATCAACGATTTTCACAGCGTCTTGATGACGGCACGAGCTTCACCGAGAGCATGAAAGCCGCGATCTCGGCGGCGCTGGTGTCACCCCGATTTCTGTATGTCTATTCGGGAAGTGGTTCCCAAGGCGACGCAAAATCACTGGATGACTTTGAACTCGCGTCGCGGTTGTCATTTTTCCTTTGGAACAGCATCCCGGATGTCACGCTGCTCGATCTTGCGTCGCAGGGAAAACTCAGCGATCCGAAAGTTCTTCGCGAACAAGCCGCTCGCATGCTGAATCATCCCAGGCTGAAAAACTTTTGCGACAGTTTCGCGACGCAATGGCTGCAACTGGACTTAATGGTCTCGGCCGTTCCGAGCGATCAGCGATTTCGCGATTACTACTTTGGCGGTGCCACCGGAAAGATTTACAAAGTCGGCATGCACATGGCCATCGAACCGCTGCTGCTGTTTGAAACCGTGCTGATCGAAGACCGCCCGATTACCGACTTAATCGCCCCCGATTTCTCTTACCAGAGTGACCTGCTACGGAGATGGTACCGGCACGACAAGAAGAAAGGGCGAGCCGAGGTTGTTGGCATTCGGTTCAATCGCGTGCCGATCAAGCAGCCACGTTGGGGCGGCGTCATCACCAATGCGGCCGTCATGACGATGACCTCTTCCCCGCTACGAACCAAACCGATCACGCGCGGTGCCTGGCTCGCGTCGACAATTTTCAACGACCCTCCCGCCCCCCCACCGGCGAGTGTTCCCAAACTGGAAGACGACGATGCCAAGCTGCAAAAGGAAGGCCTGACTCTTCGCGACAAACTGAAGCAGCATGTCACGAACCCCGAGTGTGCTTCTTGCCATAAAAAGATCGACCCACTCGGTTTCGCACTCGAAAACTATGACGCTGTGGGCCGCTGGCGTGAGACCTACCGCACCAACCTTCCCATCGACAGCAGCGGCACGCTGTTCAATAAGCATGCATTCCAGGATGTCATCGATTTCAAGGATGCGATGATCGCCGAAAAAGACCGCTTCGCTCGAGCATTCGCCTCGCATCTGTTGTCTTTTGCTCTCGGTCGAAAACTTGACGCTGGCGATGGTCCGTCGCTTGATCGGATCGTGGCCAATTCGGCCAAAGACGATTACAGGTTCCGGACGATGGTGAGAGAAGTTATTCTGAGCCAGTCGTTTACACACAGCAGTTCAAACGGCGTGGAGAGCCATTGATGAATCAACTATCCCGGCGATCTTTTCTGTACGGAGCGGGTGGTGGCGTGATGGCCCTGCCCTGGTTGAACCTGACGCACGCGGCGGCGGCCGAATCCGCTGAAGCGGCCGCTCCGATCCGAATGGCCTTCTACTACGTGCCGATCGGTGTCGTCCGCAGTGCGTTCTTCCCGGCTGCTGATAAATCCGAATACAAGCTCACGCCGACACTGAAGCCGTTGGAGGCATTCAAGCACAAGACAAACTTCATTACGGGCCTCGATCGAACCATTCAAAGCGGCACCGACGTCCACGCACAGTGCGGTTCCTGCTTTCTCACCAGTGCCGCGCCGGACGAGGTGAAGGGGTCGGCCTATCCCCTCAGTCGAACGCTCGATCACATCATTGCCGACCACATCGGCGAACGAACACCGTTCCGCACGCTCGAATTGAGTTGCAACAGTCACAAAGACAACAAGGAATCGATCTACTTCGACAACATCTCCTGGTACGGCACCGGTCATGTGGCTCCGTCGTTCCGTAATCCACGTCAGGTGTATCGCCGATTGTTCGGCACGCGAGGCCTTAAGAACTACCGTGACATCACCGACCTCGTTCTCGAAGACGCGAAGTCGTTCCAGCGCGAACTGGGTGTGGAAGACAAACGAAAATTCGCCGAGTACTTCGAATCCGTCCGTTCCATCGAGAAGCAGATCGACAAGGTCGAACAGAAAAAGAACCTGATCGCCAAAGTCGAGATGATCGAACCCGATGACGTCCCCCTGCCCCGCCGCAAGTACATCCGCCTGATGGGCGACTTGATGATCCTCGCCCTGCAAAACAATCTGACGCATGTCGCCACAATGATGGTCGGCCCGGAACGCTGGAATACGCCGACGATGTACGAAGGCGTCTTCGACAAACCGATGAGCCACCACCAACTCTCCCATGCACAGGGTCGGCAGCCGGTCCGTCAAAACCTGGAAAAAATCGACCACTTCCACGTGCAACAGTATGCCTACATGATCCAGAAAATGGACTCGATCAAGGAAGGCAGCCGAAGTTTGCTCGACAACACCGTCTTCACATTCGGCTCCGGCCTGGGTGACGGCTCGACACATCAGTACAGCGAACTGCCGATCGTCACAGCCGGCTCCGGCGGGGGCCGCTTCCAGACAGGGCGGCTGATCAAATGCAATCAAGGAACACCGCTGGCGAATTTGTGGCTTTCCTATACACAACTCATGGGCATCAAACGCGATCGGTTCGCCGATAGCACCGGGCTGTTGAAAGAACTGGACGTTTGAACGTGAGAAACGGGCCGGACGGAACGGACTCGCAGGCTCAGCTTAAGATATGGTATTATTGACCAACGTGGGTTCGACTTCCCATTCGCCCCTTCGCACGGCATTCGAGTTCGGAGAACACGCCATGAACGATCAATCCAGCAACGTCGGTTCCAACACTCCTTCGCGTCGCGATTTCCTCAAACAATCCGCTGTGGTGGCAGGGTCGGTCGCTGGCTTGGCGAGTTCCGCACGAGCGTTCGCCGGTGGGAGTGACGTCATTCGCGTCGGCCTGATCGGTTGCGGTGGTCGCGGAACCGGAGCAGCTGCTCAAGCGTTGCGAGCCGACAAGGGCGTGCAACTGGTCGCAATGGGCGATGCGTTTGCCGATCGTCTCTCTTCCAGTCATTCGACGCTGAAAGCTCAGAAGGATCTTGCCGACCGCGTGCAGGTCGATAACGATCACCGGTTCGTCGGTATCGACGCTTACAAAAGCGTGATCGAAGCCTCTGATGTCGTCCTGCTGACAACCCCACCGCATTTTCGCCCCGCCCAACTGAAGGCCGCCATCGAAGCGGGCAAGCACGTGTTCTGCGAGAAGCCGGTGGCTGTCGACGGACCGGGTGTGCGAAGTGTCATCGAGACGGCCAAGTTGGCCGCAGAGAAAAACCTCACGATTGTCTCCGGACTTTGCTGGCGTTACCACCACGGCAAACGGGCCGCATTTGAACGCATTCACGGTGGTGAGATTGGCGACATCACATCCATGCGGTGCAGTTATCTCACCGGCGGATTGTGGACGCATCCGCGACAGCCCAGTTGGAGCGACTTTGAATTCCAACTTCGCAACTGGCTGTATTACACCTACCTGTCGGGTGACCATATCACAGAACAGCACATTCACAGCCTCGACAAAATGGGCTGGGCGATGAAGGACCAAACTCCGATTCGTGCCAGCGGAACCGGCGGACGACAAACACGGCTCGACCCGATCTACGGCCACATCTACGACCATTTCGCCGTCGAGTACGAATACGAGAATGGCGTCCGCGCGTTCAGCCGCTGCCGTCAGCAGGACGGTTGCCAAAACGACGTGACCGATCATATCTACGGAACCAAGGGCTTCATGGATGTGATGGGCCACAAGCAGTACGACTACGCGGGCAACCTCGTCTGGCGGTTCAAAGGCAACGGCGGAAACATGTACCAAATCGAGCACGACGAAATGTTCGCCGCGTTGCGAGCCGGTAAGACGATCAACAACGGCGACTACATGGCCAAAAGCACGCTGATGGCCGTCATGGGTCGGATGGCCGCTTACACTGGCAAGACAATCACCTGGCAGCAGGCGTTGAACTCAAAGGAAGACCTCACACCGGCCTCCTACGATTTCGGCCCGATGGACATGCCGAAAGTTCCCATGCCCGGTATCACGCCGTTCGCCTGAAAGACCTCACCGGAAAACAGGAAACCCACGCCGCCGAATCATGCCCGATTCGGCGGCGTTTTTCGTTCTTATCGCGAAAACCCATGAAACGGCATGATTCGCGAAAGCAACAACCGTGTGCGATCGACGCATTCGATACGTCATCATCGCCTCCCGTAAAGTCACCTTGAATCCCCTAGCTATCCTTGATTCCCTGACCGTTACTCCTCACCATGGAGCGTGTGGGCGTACTGGTTCGCCCCGGCCGTGACGAGTGAATCGTCGGCCCCTGTTTGAATTCAAAGTGGAGAGCACCATGAAGAGACTCGTGATGTTGGCGCTTCCGGCGGCCATGTTGCTGCTGTCGGCAGCCCAGGCCGATGCCGGCCTGTTCAGCGGATTGTTCGGCAAGAAGAACAGTTGCGGCAAGCCCAAGGCGTCTTGCTCGCAGCCCAGAACGACTTGCTGTGCACCCAAGAAGACCTGCTGCGCGCCGAAAAAGTGCTGTACGCCCAAGCCGAGGTGCTGCGCACCGAAACCGTCCTGCTGTGCTCCCAAGGCGAGCAGCCATAAGAAGGCAACTCCTTACGAGGAAAAAGCTCCGCCGCCCCCGAAGAACAAGAAGCCGACTCCCAAGAAGAAGCCCGCCGCGTAAAGCGGTCACGCTTCATCAATAAACGAACGCCCGACCTGGAAATCAGGTCGGGCGTTTTTTGTGCGCGGTGCATCGGCTGCGATTTTCCGGATGAATCCGTGCATTCATCCTAATTGGTCACCCTTCGTTCGGCAGGATCGTGGAATTCGTTAGCCGACCGGTGCGTCTTCGCAATTCCCCCTGTCTCACCATGCTTACGCTTTTTTCGATCGTTCGCGCGCTCCGATACCTGAGGTAGGAGCTGTAGTGCAGTGTTTGGTGCATCCTTGCGCCGACACTGTGCCCGTCAGGGAATGGGGACGGACACAGAACGGTCAACAACGGGAACCAGAACGATCGGCGCTGAGAACAATCGCCCAATCGTGAAAACTCCCGGACCAAACTCGCTGCGATGGTCGAGGCGAACATGCATCCGGACAAAAAAACAGGGCTTGCGTTGGGCGTGTTGTTGGTAGGATTCGTTGGTGCGTTCTTCTTTCGGAACGAGGCCGACCCAAACAACAACATTCCAGAACTCGAAAATGCTCAAGCACTCGACGATCGCATTGCCGAACGTCCGGTCGTGCCCTACCTCACCGGTGTCGAAACCGAGCAGGATGACCCGGCCGATCCGCGATCGAATGGATTGTCTGACCAAGAACTGCCCTCGTTTCTTCGGCAAGATGATCAAGACGGATTCGGATCCCCACCGGAGCCGATTCGCGAGCAAGGCATCGCCTCGGACTTCAACTCCGGACGCGCTTCGACGACAACTGCCAGCCATAATGACGCCTGGCAGACATCACCCCGAAACAACAATCGCTCGGAACGGTCGTATGTCGACGGTCCGCGCTTCCATGTTGTGCAAAAGGGGGACACCCTCACGGCGTTGGCCGCGAAGTATCTCGGCAGCACGCGCCGATTCGGCGACCTTTACAACGCCAACCGCGACCTGTTGAAGAGTGCCGACGACCTGCGCGTGGGAATGAAGTTACGCATCCCCGAGACGTCCGTGTCGCGACGCTCCAACGTAAGCGAAGACGATTCCACATTCGCTCCGATTTCCGAATCCCGAACCGATGACGATTCACCGGCCCGCAACGTTCCCCACAAGACGAACCGTCCTTCTGCAAGCAAGAGTCTCAAGGGCTTGTTCTCACCGGCACGCAGCCCCCATCAGTCCGAAAACACAAAACGACGGCTGACACAAACCCCGCCCGATGACTTGTCATCAGTCACCAAAGACAGCGCACCGCTTCGCTACCGAATCAAACGTGGCGATAGCCTGGAGCGGATTGCCTTGCGGCATTACGGAAACCGGGCGGCCGTGCGGAAAATCTACGAAGCCAATCGGCAACAACTCCGCAGCCCGAACGACCTGCGCCCGGGCATGACGATCGTTCTCCCCTGACACCGAGAGCTTCTTGCCACGCGACTAACGCCCCGGCGGTTTCATGTTGTGAGGTTCGACAAGCAGGCCGTACATCTCCGGTCGACGATCAGCCAACCGGTCGATCGCGTGCTTGCCCGGCACACGAACAACGCGTTTGTTCCGTGCCTGCTCCGGATCGATCTCGGCGTAGAGAATCTCCTCGTCGGTTCCCGTCGAGACAGCCAGTGTTTCACCGTTCGGCGCACAAATACGGCTGCGCCCGATAAACTCGAAGCCACGCTCGGTTCCCACACGATTGACCGCCGCGAAGTAAACGGCATTCTCCATCGCACGAGTCGCAATGACGTGCTCGGCCACGCATTCGGCTCCGGGCGGCCAGTTCGTCGGTAACGCGATGAGGTCTGCCCCCTGAATCGTCATGACGCGGGACGATTCGGGAAAAGCCGAGTCGTAACAAATCGACATTCCGACACGCACATCGCCTGCCGATTGCACCGCGAACGGCCGATCGCCGTAGGATGCGAACATGTCGACGCCGAGAAACGGCAGATGGACTTTCCGATAAGAGCCAAGGACACCCTCCGCCCCCACCAGCACGGCCGCGTTGAACACCGATTCGCCTTCCACTTCCAACATGCCGAACACGGCAAACCCACCGAGTTCCGCACAGGCCGCCGCCATGCGTTCGGTGATCGGGCCTGGAATCGACTCGGCATACGGGCGGGCTTCATCGAGACTGTCGAAACAGTAACCCGTCGCGGCACACTCCGGAAAGATCGTCAGCTCGGCTCCGGCCGCGCGGGTTTCGCGCAAACGGTCGATCATCCGCTGCACATTCTGGTCGACCTCACCGATCGTCACGTCCATCTGCACGCCGGCAATCTTCATGATGTCTGCTCTCCGTAGGTTGACTCACGCGTTGGCTGGTAACTCACTGACAAATGCGGCGTGGCGATTCGCTTCTGCCCTGTCGCCATCGACTTCATCGCGGCCGCGAGCACACCGCTGGTCAGCAAGGTGCGTTCGACGGAGTATTGCGCCTTACCGGTGAGGAACATTTTCTCGACCTGCGACATGAGGATGGCCGAGTACGTCACATTCGGTGTCGGTGGCAAGTAGAAGAGCGTCGAGATTGGCTTCGGCTCATTCTTCAACTTGGCTGAAAAGGTAAAATCGCCGACGAGACCGTTCATCAGCAACATCGTTCCTTTGAGACCGTCCTTGTACTGGAAACGATAGACGACCGGATCTTTGACGAGCTTGCGAATTTCCTCGGGCGTAGGATGTCGGTCGTTGAAGCTTTCCCGCGGCTGAGCAAGTGTTTGACTGCGACATAAGCAGGCCTCGAAGAGATCGGGGCTGAAGCCGCCAGCATCCCAAGAGCCGAGTTTCATCGCGTCCCAAACGGCCTCACCGCGCAGCGCCTGCACCCAGGCGACGCCGGTTTCTCCACCTTTTCGCCGCTCGGCCATACACTGAATCGTTTCCAGGGAATGAAAGTCGTAACTGTCGATGCCGCCCAACGCCAACCCCATCACTTCTTCGACATCGGCTCCGAGAGGTATTTCGACCGACGGCATTCGCCAAGTGACCGGCAACGAGGAGCCGGCCATCAAAGGAAAGCCCATCGACCGCGACGTCTCGACCATCTTCTTCGCCCACTCCCACTTCCAAGACAAATGCTTGTCGTTGAAGACGGGAACCGTTTTGTCGTCTTCCTTGAAAACGCTGACCACGTTCTCGAAGAAGCGGTAACGCGGATAAAGTTTCTGACCGAGTTCGTTACGCGGATAGTCGCCGTGTTCGCCGATCGTGAGCACCGCATCGACGGCGAGTTTGTCTCCGCCGCAGCGCAAGGTTTCGGCGATCGTGGGGTAGACGGTGGCCCCGAACTCTTCGGCCCGTTGGGCGCTCAAGTCGCCCTTTGGCTTCTGATCGACATAGATCGAAACGACATCGAGTTGCGGTTTTCGCCATTCGCCTTCCAACGGGTAGCCGACGAGAAAGCGGTCGCCCATATGCTGGGCGTGTGATAGATACCGCCACTCCGTCGTCACGATCGCCATCCGCTTTCGATTACCTTTTGGCTTATCAGTCGCCGGGGCGGGCTTGGCCACAGAGGCTCCAACCAGCCCGGCTCCGAGAGCGCCGATAAATTCACGTCGCTGTTGCATATCATTTTCCTCAATGGGTGTATTTTTCGTGTCGATCGCTCGTACATCCTAAATGGTGTGGAGACGAATCGACAGCCAGCAGCATCGGATCACGCCGACTGCTACTTGGGAGCCATTTCGTAGCGAGTCGAGAGGACGCCGGTTTCCTCGTCAAGAATTTCCTCGGTGAAGCCGTTGAGCAGCTCACCGCGAAGAATTCGCATACCGATGGGGGCATCGATTCCAATCTTCACGCGGCCGCCGGATGTTTTCAGGACGGTGATGGTGATCTGGTCATCGATGTGGATGGTTTGTTCTTGCTGTCTGTTGATTACGAGCATGGGAGATTTCCTTATCGTCTGGTGATATTTATTTTTGGAATGGGAGCGTTGATCAGGATCTGCCTCGCAAGCCAGCCTCGCTTGAATGCTGTTACAGCAAGCAAGAACGACGGAACCGCGAGGGTGCAATTCATCCACGTCACGACGGACGAGGAGACATGTCGGTCGGCCGAGAGCGGCTGGCCGTTAGAGCGAGGCGAGCCGATGGGCCTCGAAGAGTGCGCGATGCTCGCGCAAGCTGGCGACGTGACTCCAATGCGCGGCAGCCTGCCAGCGGGCATTCGGTCGCCGAGAATTATCGGCGAGTCGCTCTTGTTTGCAGGCCTGTGCGGTCACCATCACCTCCTGTGATATGCGGCAACTTCATCCATCAAGTCACCAACTGAGGCGGATAATAGGGGATGCACATTTCCGCTGCAAGAGGAAATTATCCGACGGCATAAAACAGGGTGGTCATGGTTGCTTGTGCCCGGCTTGTTGAACCGTGTCTTCGACAGCCTCGAAGATACCACGCTGTTTTTCGCGGGCCCGTTGTTCTGTTTGCTCGTACCACTTGGGAAATGAGTTCCCAGAAGAATCGTAATAGCGACCGCCTTCGCCGTTTGCCACCAGGCCGTCATAACCTGTTTCAACGGTTATTGCTTTCGTGGACGCCCGAGGAGGGATGAGAACCCTCGTTTTTCGCGCGGGCTTGGGCATTGGTTTGGCGTCGACAACTTCGTCAGTGACGGCCTTGGCCAGCCCTTCACCCAGCAACATGCTCCCGACATCACGACGTTTGGGATAAACCCAGACATACCGATGAAGAAGCCCCACCTTCTTCATCGGGATTGTGATGAAGCAATTTGGCATCCGATTGACAAACTCCGAATGTTTGCCTTCCTCAAGGGCCAACAACCGCGCCTTGCCGTTTCCGAGTTCTTGAACGAGAACGGAGCGGCCTTGTGTTAGATCGGTGAGACGTGTGAAGAAGACCTGCCGCTGCCCAGCGTCGAGCGAGTCGAGATCGAGGCCCGCTAACTCAACGGTTCGCCCATCATCGAGAGTGACCATCTTGCCGCGCGTTTCAACGACGCTCACCGCTTGATGGGCCAGTGGGTCGGCAACGGCGCGGTAGTGATCTCGAAAAGGAACGGGAATCAGGCATCCGGACGTCGTTGTGACGACGAACAGTGCCAGCAGTCCAACCGATGGCAAACGGGTGGTCATCGCATCTCCTTCCGTGAGATCGCCGCGCTGAGATGGCGATTGCGTTTCGTCATTGATCAGGTTCCGTTGCCGATCAGGCACGCAGATCGGGGCGGGAAGCTACCAGAATACGGAGAGATGCTCAATCCGTAGAACCCCGTAAGGCTGGCGACCTGACAAAGGAGGACAAGACGGCTCCTGCCACTCCCTAGAACAACGGCAACGCCGTGCCGTCGCAGATGGCGTGTGGGCGATTGAGGTTGTCGAGGAGCATGGAATCGGGAGCGATCCCCAACGCCTGAAAAATCGTGGCATGCACGTCGTTGGGGCCGCAGGCCAAGTCGTGTGGATAGGCACCGATGGAATCGGAGCTGCCGTAGATTTGTCCGCCGCGAATGCCGCCGCCAGCCAGCACGGTCGAGAACGCGTACGGATAATGATCGCGTCCGGAGTTGCCGTTAATTTTCGGAGTGCGTCCGAAGTCTCCCATAATAACGACCAGCGTTTTGTCGAGCCGCCCGCGCTCGTGCAAGTCAGCAAGCAGCGCCGAAGCCGCCCGGTCAAATGTGGGCAGCATCGTTTTCTTTAGGCGATTGAAATTGTCGCCGTGCGTGTCCCAGTGATCGCCTTTCGAGCCGTTGAGATCACCGGCTGCACACACGACCGAGACGATCGACACGCCCGCTTCCGAGAGGCGACGTGCCAGCAATACACTTTGGCCGCAAATGTGTTTCCCGTAGGCTTCGTGCGTTTTCGCCGGTTCACGATCGAGGTCGAACGCTTCGGTCATTCTCGAATCGACAAGCATGTCGAGAGCCAGCTCGTGAAATCGTTCGTAGGATTTGATTGCCGAGGATGTCTCAACGGGCCGTTCCAGTTTTTCCAGCAAGCCCCGACGTGATCGCAAGTGGGATCGGTCGATTCCAGCGGACAGATCCAGTACCGGCGAACCTAAGTCACGCGAAACGCCACCCCAAGGCGTGCCACGCGGCGTTCGCATCACGATGGGGTCGTAGGTCATCCCCATCCAACCGGCTGACTCACCTGCTTGCAGAGTGCTGTTATCGACCAGCGGATAAGGCAGCCGCACCGAACGCGGCATTCCTTTCCGCCCTTCCCGAAACGCCGAAACCATCGATGCCAGCGACGGCCAATGCTCGCGCGTCGGGGGCAGATTGACGGCGGCCGACGGCGCGGGCGGGGCGTGACCGGTGGTGTTCCAGTACATCCCCTTGCCATGCGCGGTGCAGCCATGATGGACCGAACGAATGACAGCCAGATGCTGTGTCTGTTTCGCCAACAGAGGGATATGCTCTGAGACGGTGATCCCCTGCGTGGCCGTCGCGATCGGCTGAAACTCACCACGCACGTTGGCCGGCGCGTTCGGTTTGGGGTCGAACGTGTCGATGTGGCTCATGCCACCCCAGCAGAACAGCACAATGCACGATTCGGCTGGCGAACCCGAGGGCTTCGATTGCGCGGCCGCAGCATCTTTCAGTTGCAGAAACCCAGGCAGTGACAGCCCGGCCGCCCCACAACCGACGCGCAATGCGTTCCGTCGAGAAACCGAAGTTCTCGGTCGCAAGAGTGTTCCACCAGCACCTGTGGGCGGCATCGCGATCTCCTCGAAACTCACTGCGGTCAATGAATAATACACCATTCGGCATGGATTGCGAAAGACGTGAGATCGATCCCGTCTTCAAGTGAGTGCAGGACAGGAACGTCTTGCCTCAACTGCTGTTGTTGGGAGTCTTCGCTTGCAGTATAAATTCAGTGCAGTGGGTGTCGGTCGTTTTGTCCGTTGATGGAAGGCGGCCGACCGGAACGAAGGGATTCGCAGGCAGCGAAGGAATCATGCCAGCGACGATCAATGTTGAAGAGTCTCGGCCTCTGAGTCTTTACGACGAGGCGCAGCAAGAAGCCGAGCGACATAAGTGGATCGAAAGCCAGAAATCCGGCCAGGATCTCGGGACGGCCGCGATCTCGGAATGGTATCGCATCCATTGGGTCGGCTATTGCCGGAACCGGCAACTCGATCACCTGCGAGGGCGACGGTTGTTTCGAGAATTCGGCATCGACCGATTTGCCCAACTGGAATCGGTGGTTGTTCAACGTGACTTACTTATCGATCGGATTCTCGATCGCGTGGCGGCCGGCTATGAAAACCTCGGCCTGATTAACTGGGCGATGGATTGGGGACTGCCGATCGATCGCGTGTACCGTATTCTCGTGCAGCTGGACGTCAACCGCGCCCGACTGGAACCAGCCGAACGGTGACGGCTTCCGCAAGTGACGACCATTCGACGATGTCCCATCCTGAATCGAAAAACGTCGAGTCAGCCACGGATTTGCAACCGGCTTCGCAGACTCCGTCGTCGTCTTTATTCTCTCGTCTGCGTTTGGTCAGTCTGCTTACTCTTGCCAGCCGATTGCTAGGTCTCGTTCGCGATATGGCGATGGCCGCGTTGTTCGGTAACGGCATGATTCTCGATGCGTTCACCGTCGCGTTTCGTATTCCGAACATGGCACGGCGATTGTTCGGCGAAGGAGCATTAACAGCCGCCTTTCTGCCAGCGTTCGTGCGAGAATTGGAAACCGAAGGTCAATCGTCGGCCTGGCGTTTGGCGAGTGCCGTACTGACCGTTCTGGCGATGACTCTGTGCGGACTGGTTCTCATCGGCGAGTTGCTGTTGTGGGCCGTTTCGTATTGGGTCGAGACGGGGCCGGAGGCCGAGTTGCTTATCGGACTGACGGCGGTCATGTTGCCGTATCTAGTTTTCATCTGCATCGCGGCTTTGTTGTCGGCCATGCTACAGGCCATGAACCATTTCGCTTGGCCCGCGTTGCTGCCGGTGCTGATGAACGTGGTCTGGCTGATCGGAATTGGGACGGCCTACGCATGGCAAGATTCGCCCGCCGCGCGAATCCATACGATTGCCTGGTTCATCATCGTCGCGGGTGGCGTGCAATTGGTCGCGCTATCGCCGGTGGTTCGTCGATTCGGCTTTCGCTTCGCATTCGATTGGCCTTCGACACGATCGAAAGTAAACGCCATCGGACGCGGTATGTTGCCGATTCTTATCGGCCTATCGGTCACGCAATTCAATACTCTGGCTGACAGCTTCATCGCCTGGGGGCTGGCCGAACCAGACACCGCGTTGGAATCGGCCGGCATCGGCGAGACATTGCAAGGCTGGTCTCTGGCGGCTGGAACGGCGTCGACTTTGTACTTCGGACAACGGCTTTATCAATTCCCTTTGGGTG
>Ga0115002_10002379_pt1 | contig 24642 bp, 26 predicted proteins | sample ArcticOcean_MG_C_8_FD_89576 | JGI IMG/M metagenome (GOLD analysis project Ga0115002, IMG submission 89576) | Marine microbial communities from western Arctic Ocean - ArcticOcean_MG_CB11_86 | ecosystem: Environmental > Aquatic > Marine > Oceanic | place: Arctic Ocean: Canada Basin | collected... | reverse complement strand
ACGATCGAGCCGATGATCAACGCGGGCCGCGTCGATGTGAAGATACTGGCCGACGGCTGGACGGCGGTGACCAAGGACCGGAGCCTCTCCGCCCAGTTCGAGCATTCCATCGGCGTGACCGACGAGAGCTACGAGATTTTCACCCTCTCCCCCAAGGGCCTGGACAATCCGCCCTACGATTTCAGCTAGGCTCCCGGCCCGCCCATGCCGACCGTCGATCCGGAGGAACGCAGTCACTGGCTGGCCGAAGCGCTGACCGAGGCGCCGGCCGCGCCCGAGCTCCTGCGCGGCGACGCGAAGGCTGATGTCTGCATCGTCGGCGGCGGTTTCACCGGCCTATGGACGGCCATCCACCTGGAGCAGGCCGATCCCTCCCTCGACGTCGTCCTAATCGAGAAGGACGTCTGCGGTGCCGGCGCGAGCGGGCGCAACGGCGGCTTCTGCATGACCTGGTCGTCCAAAATATCGACTCTGGTCAAGCTGGGTGGGGCGCGGGGGGCTCGGTGGCCGCGGCCCTCAAGACGGTCGAGGCGGCCGCCCGCCTAGCCCGGGCCGAGGCGGCCTCCGGACCGGTTTTCGCCAATATCGACAAGGTCGTGGGCTATTGCCGGGTCGCCATGGGATGGGCGAAGACGGAGCAGTTCCGCATCCTCTTCCTCGACACCCGCAACCGGCTGATCCGTGACGAGGTGCAGCAGACGGGCACGGTCAACCACACCCCGGTCTATCCGCGCGAGGTCGTCAAACGCGTGCTGGAACTGGGCGCCACGGACATTCTCATAGTCCATAACCATCCGAGCGGCGACCCGACCCCGTCGCGCGCCGACATCGCCATGACCAATGAGGTCCAGGCCGCCGCCAAGGCCCTGGGCATCGCGCTCCACGACCATATCATCGTGACCAGGGCAGACCCACGCATCGTTTAAGGAGTTGGGACTTTTATGAACGATCGAACGCCCCCCACCGGACGCAACCCCTGGCTCGTCCTGGCCGGCTTCCTGACCCTGAGCATCGCGGTGCTTTCGCTTGGCGGGGCGGTCACCGCGCCGGCCATCGAGGTCTGGTATCAGGGCCTGGCCAAGCCGCCCTGGACGCCGCCGGACTGGCTGTTCGGCCCGGTCTGGACCGCGCTCTACCTGGCGATGGCCGTGGCGGCTTGGCTGGTCTGGCGGCGCTGGGGATGGCAGGGGGCGCGCTGCGCGCTGATCCTGTATCTCGTGCAGCTCGGCCTCAATTTCCTATGGTCGCCCGCCTTTTTCGGCCTGCGCGACCCGCTGCTCGGGATGGTCGTGATCGCCCCGCTCTGGCTCGCCGTCGCGGCGACCACAGTCGCCTTCTTCCGGAAGCAGACCTTCGCGGGCTCGCTTTTTGTGCCCTATCTCGCCTGGGCCAGTTACGCCGTGGGCCTCAACGCCGCGATCCTGGCCCTGAACTGAGAGCGGCCGCGCGGTGCCAGCCTCGCCCTTGGCGCCCCTACTCCGCCACCGCTTCCGCCACCAACCGCTGGTAGCGATGCACCGGGCCATCCATATAGGGCGTGAAATAGCCGCCGTCCCAGGCCGTGGTTTCGAAGGCCCGCTGCAGGTTCTCGATGATCTCGATATCCTCGGCGTTGAACTCGCGGAAGCGGTCGACCACCGCCTTGCGCGTCTTGGCCAGGGCCGGATCGGTCGCGGCCTCGCCGACCATGAAGACCTCGACCCTTTCGGTGCAGCGGTTCGGCCCGTCCGGTTCGACCAGGATGATCCGCAGATTGTCGTGGAACAGGGTCATGCAGAGATTTGGGAAGACGCAGAAGGCTTCCATCAGCTTGGAATCCTCTTGGGTCAGACCCGGGAAGGGCGGCAAGGCGCCGGTCGCCTCGTCCTCGGGCACGTAGTTTTCCAGGCCTTGACCCAGATAGACGTCGTTATCGGCCACCAGATAGTGGTCCTTCATGTCGCAATAGCTGTTCAGGGTCGGGTGGACATAGGGCACGTGATAAGTGTCGATGAAATTCTCCAGGGCCAGCTTCCAATTGCCCCCAATGGCATAGTTGGAACTCTCGCCCCGGCGCAGGACGGACAGGTCGTGACTCTTCCAGCGTTCGGCCAGGGGGCGGATGTAATCCTCGAAACCCGGCGCGTCGTCCGACAGGTTGACGAAGACCAGCGGCCCCCAGACGGCTGTGCGCACCTCGGCCAGGCCGGGAATCTCGCGCGGCAGGGCGGCGCGGTCGTGCTGGTCGATGCCCGCTACATGGGGCGTCTTCACCAACCGACCGTCGAGCGCGTAGCTCCAGGAATGATAGGGGCAGAGGATGCGTTTATTGCCCTCGCAAGGCGCGTCGATCAGCCGCATGCCGCGGTGGCGACAGAAATTGTGGAAGACGCGGACCTCGCCCGCATCATCGCGCAGCAGGATCAGGGCCTTGCCTGCCGCCGTCACGGGGCGGATCGAGCCCGGCTCGGCCACGTCTTCCGCGAGGCCGATACAGACCCAGCGCCGGGCGAAAAGCCGCCGGTTCTCCAGGGCCAGGAAACCGGCGCTGGTATAGGCCTCGGGCGGCAGACCGCCGGCCTCGCCGGCAGGCTTGCGCAAGCGCTCGAGAACGGTGGGTGAAATGATATCCAGACCGTCGGGCATCGCGCCCCCCCCTTGTCGTTCGTCCGATACTCTCGGTGGGGGAGTATTGGGCCGGGCGCGCCGCCGATTCAACAGTTGTGATGCGCACCCCCCGAGATCCTCCGCACCGCCGGCTGACGGCGCGGCCGCGGCGCGCTATAAACGCGCCGCAACCGAAACCCATCCGCAATCCGACCAGGAGGCCCGATGATCCCGCGCTATAGCCGCCCCGAAATGGCGGCAATCTGGGAGCCCGAGAACCGTTTTCGCATCTGGTTCGAGATCGAGGCCCATGCCTGCGACGCCATGGCCGAACTTGGCATCGTGCCCAAATCGGCCGCCAAGGCGATCTGGGCACGCGGCGCCTGGGAAATCGAGCGGATCGACGAAATCGAGCGCGAGACGCGGCATGACGTCATCGCCTTCCTGACCAATCTGGCCGAGCATGTCGGCGAGGAGGCCCGCTTCGTCCATCAGGGCATGACCAGCTCCGACGTGCTGGACACCTGCCTCGCCGTCCAACTCAAGCAGGCGGTCGATCTGCTGATCGCCGGTCTGGACGCCCTGCTGGCTGTGCTGGAGCGGCGGGCGAAGGAACACAAGGACACGGTCTGCGCCGGGCGCAGCCACGGCATCCATGCCGAGCCCACCACCTTCGGCCTGAAACTGGCCGGGCATTACGCCGAATTCGCGCGCTGCCGGGAGCGGATGGTGGCCGCAAGGGCAGAAATCGCGACCTGCGCCATTTCGGGCGCGGTCGGCACCTTCGCCAATATCGACCCGGCGGTCGAAGCCCATGTCGCCGCCAAGCTGGGCCTGACGATCGAGCCAGTCTCGACCCAGGTCATCCCGCGCGACCGCCATGCGATGTTCTTCGCCACGATGGGCGTCGTGGCCGGCGCCATCGAACGGCTGGCGACGGAGGTCCGCCATCTGCAGCGGACCGAGGTGCGCGAGGTCGAGGAGTATTTCGCGCCGGGGCAGAAGGGCTCCTCCGCCATGCCCCATAAGCGCAATCCGATCCTGAGCGAGAACCTGACCGGCCTGGCGCGCATCGTGCGCGCCGCGGTGGTGCCGGCGATGGAAAACATCGCCCTGTGGCACGAGCGCGATATCAGCCATTCCTCGGTCGAACGGATGATCGGACCGGATACGACCGTCACCCTGGATTTCGCCCTGGCCCGCCTGACCGGGATGATGGACAAGCTGCTGGTCTATCCCGAGACGATGAAGGCCAATCTCGACCGGCTCGGCGGGCTGGTCTATTCCCAGCGCATCCTGCTGGCCCTGACCCAGGCCGGGATGAGCCGCGAGGATTCCTATGCCGCGGTCCAGCGCAACGTGATGAAGGTCTGGGAGCAGGGCGCCAATTTCCTCGACCTGCTCAAGGCCGACGAGACCGTGACCGCGCATATGGACACGGCCGCGCTGGAGGCCCTGTTTGATCTGGGCCACCACACCAAGCATGTCGACACGATCTTCGCACGGGTCTTCAGGGCGGCGTAAGGCGCGGCCCAGTCGCGAAACTCCTCTCCCATTGGGAGAGGGAGGGGCCCGCGCCGTCAGGCGTGGGAGGGTGAGAGGACCGATTCAGCCCGGTTGGCGCCGAACCCGCCCCTTCGCAAGTATCATTTCAGGGACGGGGCGGCCAAGATTCCATCCGGCCTCATGCTGAGCCTGTCGAAGCATGGGGGCCTGGCACGCCTTGAGCCATGCAATCCTCACCCTTCGACAGGCTCAGGATGAGGAAAGCCAGTGCGGTGCGCGCGGCCGTGCTTAGGCTTCCGACTCCGCGACGATCTGGTCATGGGCGACGCCGACCAGACGGCCCATCTCGGCACGGACCTTGTGTTCAGTGACCTCGATGCCCTTGGCGGTCAGGTCGCCGAAGACCTTGCGATAGACATCCTCTTCGCCTGGCTCGTCGAAATCGGCGATCACGACTTGCTTGGCATAGGCTGCGCCCTCGGCCGCGTCCATATCCATCAGTTCGGCGGCCCAGAGGCCGAGAAGCTTGTTGCGCCGGGCCATGACCTTGAATTCAAGCTCCTTGTCACGCTTGAACTTGGCCTCGTAGCCTTTTTCGCGGTTGTCGAAGCTCGACATCTCGGATTGCCTCCTTATCTTTCGTGATCTCCCTGGGCGCCGTTCAGCGTCCCACTCTTCTGGCCATATATGTAGTGGCCCGAGCCCAAGGATGGTAGGCGAAATCGCATGTGCACCTTGGTCATCCTCCGCCGCCCCGGTCATGACTGGCCCCTGATTCTGGGCGCGAACCGAGACGAAATGCGCGGCCGACCGTCGCGGCCGCCGGGCCGCCACTGGCCGGACCGGAGCGAGGTCGTGGCGGGGTTGGACGAACTGGCCGGCGGTTCCTGGATGGGGCTCAACGATTCGGGCGTGGTCGCCTGCGTCCTCAACCGTCACGGCAGCCTGGGTCCGGCCCCGGACGCGCGCAGCCGGGGCGAGTTGGTGCTCGAGGCCCTGGACCATGCGGATGCGGCCGATGCCGCCAATGCCCTGACCGATCTCGACGCGCGGGCCTATCGCAGCTTCAACCTGCTCGTCGCCGACGACCGCGACGCCTATTGGATCAAGAGCCTGGGGCAGGACGGCCCGGCCATCCCCGGCGTCGTGCCGGTCGGCGACGGGGTCTCGATGCTGACCGCCTATGACATCGATTCGACGGAGAGCGCCCGGGTCCGCCGCCATCTACCCGCCTTCCGCGCGGCCCCGCCGCCCGATCCCGAAACCGGCGACTGGGACGCCTGGCGCGACCAGCTGACCCAGCGCGGCAGGGGGGCGGAGGACGCGGTGCTGATCGACACGGATACGGGATTCAGCACGGTTTCGGGCTCTCTGCTCGCCCTGCCGGCCGCTGGGCGCAAGGGCGCAACCCCGATCTGGCTCTATGCCGAAGGACGGCCGGACCGCATCGCCTATACCCCTGTCGATCTCGGCTGAGGACCTTGCGCCGGGCCGGCGATATCACGACCCCCGAATGGCCCAGCGTCGCGGCCCGGGTTCATTGTTTCGCCCATCGGGAGTTGCTATATCTTGCGGTGCGGCCTGTCAGCCGCGCCCGACAGGCCCACCGGGACGCGAACGCAACCGGAATCACCCGGTGACCGATCTCCTCCCCCCTCCGGTGAAAAACCATGGCCAGACGCAGGCAGATATACGAGGGCAAGGCGAAGGTTCTCTTCGAAGGACCGGAACCGGGAACGCTCGTCCAGTATTTCAAGGACGATGCGACCGCGTTCAACAACCAGAAACGCGGCGTCATCACGGGCAAGGGCGTGCTCAACAACCGCATCTCGGAATACCTGATGACGCGGCTGGCCGAGGTCGGCGTGCCGACCCATTTCGTGCGCCGCCTGAACATGCGCGAGCAGCTCGTGCGCGAGGTCGAGATCATCCCGGTCGAGGTCGTGGTGCGGAACATCGCCGCCGGCTCGATCTGCAAGCGCCTCGGCATCGCCGAAGCGACGCCCCTGCCCCGTTCCATCGTCGAGTACTACTACAAGAACGACGAATTGGGCGATCCGCTAGTCGCGGAAGAGCATGTCACTGCCTTCGGCTGGGCCACGCCCCAGGATCTGGACGACATGATGGCGATGGCCCTGCGGGTGAACGATTTCCTGTCCGGCCTGTTCCTCGGTGTCGGCATCCGCCTGGTCGATTTCAAGCTGGAATTCGGCCGGCTGTGGAACGACGAGGAGATGCGCATCGTCCTCGCCGACGAGATCACCCCCGACGGCTGCCGGCTGTGGGATATCGAGAGCAGCGAGAGCATGGACAAGGACCGCTTCCGCCTCGATCTCGGCAATGTCGTCGAGGCCTATCAGGAAGTGGCCCGCCGCCTCGGTATCATGCCCGAGGCCGGCCCGCGCGACATGAAGGGCCCCGTGACCCTGCAATAGGGCCGGACCGCGGGGTGGACGACGGCAACGGATTAGAACGGCGACGGACCCGGACGATTATGAAGGCAAAAGTTCACGTTACCCTGAAAACTGGGGTACTCGACCCCCAGGGCAAGGCCGTTCAGCACGCTTTGCACGCCCTGGGCTTCGCCGGCGTCGGCGAGGTCCGCCAGGGCAAGTTCATCGAGTTGGAAACCGGCGAGAGCGATCCCGCGAAGGCGCGCGCGGCGGTCGAAGAAATGTGCAAGAAACTGCTGGCCAACCCGGTGATCGAAAACTATTCGATTCAAGTCGAAGGGTGAGGGTGAAGGTGTGAAGGCCGCCGTTATCGTCTTTCCCGGATCGAACCGGGACCGCGACATGCTGATGGCCCTGGAGCGCGCGGCGGGCAAGCCGCCCCTGGCGATTTGGCATGGCGATGCGGATTTCGAGCCCGTGGACCTGATCGTGGTGCCTGGCGGCTTTTCCTACGGCGACTACCTGCGTGCGGGCGCCATGGCCGTGCATTCGCCTATCATGCGCGAGGTCGCCAAACGCGCCCAGGCCGGCGTGCCGGTGTTGGGCGTCTGCAACGGATACCAGATCCTGACCGAGGCCGGATTGCTGCCCGGCGCCCTGTTGCACAACGCGCGGCTCAAATTTGTCTGCGGCGATATCCATATGAAGGTCGAGACGGCGCAGAGCCTGTTCACCGCCGGCTACGAGAGCGGCCAGGTGATCCGCGTGCCCGTGGCCCATCACGACGGCAATTATTTCGCCGATGACGAGACCCTGGACCGGCTGGAAGGCGAAGGCCGCGTGGCCTTCCGCTATTGCACCGCCGAGGGCGAGTTCGACGACAAGGCCAATCCCAACGGCTCGGCCCGCCATATCGCCGGCATCTACAACGAGACCAAGACGGTGCTCGGCCTGATGCCTCACCCGGAAAACGCCACGGACCCGCAACTGGGCGGGACCGACGGCGCCGCTCTATTCGATGGCCTGGTCGCGGCCCTGCACTGACCGATCGCTCACAGTATGGCTGAAGCCAAAAACCCCGAGATCACACCCGAACTCGTCGCCGAGCATGGCCTGACGGCAGAGGAATACGCCCGCGTCCTGGCGATCATGGGGCGCGCGCCGAATATCACCGAACTGGGCATCTTCTCGGTGATGTGGTCAGAGCATTGCTCCTACAAGACCTCGAAGAAATGGCTGCGCACCCTGCCGACCGAGGGACCCCAGGTCATCCAGGGGCCGGGCGAGAATGCCGGGGTGGTCGATATCGGCGACGGCCTGGCCTGCATCTTCAAGATCGAGAGCCATAACCATCCCAGCTTCATCGAGCCCTATCAGGGCGCGGCGACGGGAGTGGGTGGCATCCTGCGCGACGTCTTCACCATGGGCGCGCGGCCGATCGCGAACCTGAACGCCCTGCGCTTCGGCGCACCGGACCATCCCAAGACGCGGCATCTGGTGGCCGGCGTGGTCGCGGGGATCGGCGGCTACGGCAATTGCATCGGCGTGCCGACCGTGGGCGGCGAATGCCAGTTCCACGAAAGCTACAACGGCAACATCCTGGTCAATGCCATGACAGTGGGGATAGCACCCACCGACCGCATCTTCTATTCCGCCGCCGCGGGCATCGGCAATCCGGTGGTCTATGTCGGCTCCAAGACCGGGCGCGACGGCATCCATGGCGCGACCATGGCCTCGGCCGAATTCAGCGAGGATTCCGAGGAGAAACGCCCGACCGTCCAGGTTGGCGACCCTTTCACCGAGAAGCTCCTGCTGGAAGCCTGCCTGGAACTGATGGCGACCGACGCCATCATCGCGATCCAGGATATGGGTGCGGCCGGGCTGACCAGTTCCTCGGTCGAGATGTCGTCCAAGGGCGGCGTGGGAATCGAGCTGGACCTTAGCGCGGTGCCGCGCCGGGAGGAGGGCATGACCCCATATGAGATCATGCTGTCCGAGAGCCAGGAACGGATGCTGATGGTCCTGCGCCCCGGGCGCGAGGACGCGGCGCGGGCGGTCTTCGAGAAATGGGAACTCGATTTCGCGGTGATCGGCCGGGTCACGGACACGGGCCGGCTGGTCCTGACGGAAAACGGCGAGACGGTCGCCGATATCCCCGTGGCGCCCCTGGTCGAGAATGCCCCGGAATACGACCGGCCCTGGGAGGCGACACCGCCCTCGCCGGAGATCGCAGCGGTTGACCTGCCCGCGAAGCCGGGGGACGAGGCCCTCCTGGCCCTGCTCGCCTCGCCCGACCATTGCGGCAAGGGCTGGATCTGGCACCAATACGATCATCTGGTCATGAACGACACGGTAATCCGCCCGGGCGGCGATGCCGCCGTGGTGCGGGTGCGCGACACGAGCAAGGCCCTGGCAGTGACGACCGATTGCACGCCGCGCTACTGCTATGCCGATCCGGTACGCGGCGGCGCGCAGGCGGTGGCCGAGGCCTGGCGCAATCTGACCGCGACAGGCGCGCGACCCCTGGCCGCGACCGACAACATGAATTTCGGCAATCCCGAACGGCCCCGGGTGATGGGCCAGTTCGCGGGTTGTATCGAGGGCATGGGCGAGGCCTGCCGCGCCCTCTCCTTCCCGATCGTCTCGGGCAATGTCTCGCTCTACAACGAGACCAGCGGCAAGGGCATCCATCCGACCCCCGTGATCGGCGGCGTGGGTCTTCTCGACGATGTCGCCCTGGCCGTGGGCATCGGTTTCACCGACCCGGACCTGAGCATCCTGCTGGTCGGCAAGACCCAGGGCTGGCTCGGCTGTTCAGCCTATCTGCGCGAGATCCTGGGACGGGAGGACGGCGCGCCGCCGCCGGTCGATCTGGCTGCCGAACTCCGCAACGGGGATTTCACCCGGATGCAGATCCTGGCGCGCCGGGCCGCCGCCTGCCATGACCTCTCGGAAGGCGGTCTGGCCGTCGCCCTGGCCGAGATGGCCCTGGCCGGCGATATCGGCGCGGAGATCGCTGGGGCGCCCGAGGGAGTCCCGCTCCATGCCTGGCTGTTCGGCGAGGACCAGGCCCGCTATCTGATCGCTACCCGGAACCCGGCGGCCATCCTCGCCCATGCCGAGACGGCGGGCATTCCCGTTGCCGTTATCGGGCGCACGGGCGGCGAGGCTTTGACCTTGCCCGGCGCCGCACCCATATCCCTGACAGCCCTGCGCGAAGCCCATGAAGGCTGGCTGCCGGGCTATATGGACGGTGAATAGAGTTCGGCGCGTGCCGCATAGTTTGAATTGAGCACTGTGCCATCCCCCACCTCACCCCCTCCCTCTTCTCCCCATATGCGGAGGAGAGGGAGGGGGTGAGGTGGGGGATGGCACAGTGCCGCGAGAATTGCAGAAAGGGATGCCCATGCCGATGGCAGCGACGGAAATCGAGCGTCTGATCAAGGAGACCCTGCCGGACGCCGTGGTCGAGATCGACGACCTGGCGGGCGACGGCGACCATTATTCGGCGCGCATCGTCAGCGAGGCCTTCCGGGGCAAGAGCCGGGTTCAACAGCATCAGATCGTCTATCAGGCCCTGCAGGGCCGCATGGGCGGCGAATTGCACGCCCTGGCGCTGGAAACTGGCGCGCCCAAGGACTGAAGCGGCGAAGATGGACGGGCAGGATTGACGCGGCGCGAGCGGCGACCTACCTCTCGGCGCAGGACTACTCACAAGACTCATTCGAACTCGGGGACGGGCAGACCATGATCGACAAGGACAGTTTCGAGCGTATCCAGGGCACCGTGAACGGCAACGACGTGACCCTGTTCATGAAGGGCTCGCCACAATTCCCGCAATGCGGCTTCTCCGCCACCGTGATCCAGATTCTGGACTATCTCCAGGTCAAGTATCACAGCGTCGACGTGCTACAGGACGACGGCATCCGCCAGGGCATCAAGGAATTCAGCAACTGGCCGACCATTCCACAGCTTTACGTGAAGGGCGAATTCGTCGGCGGCTGCGACATCATCCGCGAAATGGCCCAGTCCGGCGAACTGGTCGAGATGCTGGACGAGAAGAAGGTCGAATACGCGGCGCCGTGAGTGCGCGGGCCTCATGCTTCGACAGGCTCAGCATGAGGAAACACGAAAACGGCGCGTCCCTCGGGACGCGCCGTTCGTGATTCTGGCTTTAAGCCCGATCAGCTCGAATAGAATTCGACGACCAGGTTCGGCTCCATCTGCACCGGATAGGGCACGTCGGCCAGCTTGGGGCCGCGCACGAAGGTGCCGCGCATCTGGTCGTGATTGACGTCGAGATAGTCGGGAATCTCGCGCTCCGGCGAATCGACGGCCGAGAGGACGAGCGGCAGTTCGCGGCTCTTTTCCTTGATCTCGATGACGTCGCCGTCGCTGACCCGGGCCGAGGCGATGTTCAGCCGCTTGCCGTTGACCAGAATATGGCCGTGGTTGACGAACTGGCGCGCGGCGAAGACCGTGGGCACGAATTTCATGCGGTAGACCACGGCATCGATGCGGCGCTCGAGAAGCTCGATCAGGTTTTCCTCGGTGTTGCCCCTGCGACGGTTCGCCTCGTCATAGATGCGACGAAACTGGCGCTCGGTGATATTGCCGTAATAGCCCTTCAGCTTCTGCTTGGCCTCGAGCTGCGTGCCGTAATCGGACGGCTTGCGGCGGCGCTGACCATGCTGGCCGGGGCCGTATTCGCGCTTGTTGAAGGGTGACTTGGGCCGGCCCCAAAGGTTGACCTTCAGGCGCCGGTCGATCTTATGCTTGGCGCGAATGCGCTTCGACATGACGTATTCTCCCGTTCATTGACGGCGTTGTTGGTGTCCGGGTAGGCCCCTGGTTTCCCAGGTGCGGGAGGCGACTTCTCGAGGCCGCTCCACATTCCCCGAAATGGGCGCGAAGTATAGCCGCGGGCCGAGCCCTGTCAAACGGCGGGTTTCCCGGCGGGAACCGTCGTCCACCCCCACCCCCAAAAGTCCCAGATAAAGTGAAATGCGCCGCACCCATACATCCCCTGCCCCTGGACAGGGGAAGGGCTAGGGAGGAGGCGACGGCCGGTGCCGCCCTTCGGGCCCGGCCCCTTCCTTCAATGGATATAGGAGGCGCCGCCGACGTCGATGGTGGAGCCGGTGGAGTAGCGCGCCTCGCCCGTCGCCAGGAAGGCGACGACGCGGCCAACATCCTCGGGGGTGCCGAATTCCTTGAGGGGGATTTCGGCCAGGGCCTCCGAGACGTCGTAATGCTTCTGATATTCCTCCATCTGCTCGGTCCAGATGATGCCGGGCACGACCGCGAAGGCGGTGATCTTGTGTTCCGCCTCGAAGCGGGCGAGGCCGTAGGTCAGGGCCGTGATCGCCGCCTTGGAGGCGCCGTCGTGATAGAAATGCGGGCGGTCGCCGCGAAAGGCCGGGCGGCTGGAGATATTGACGATGATGCCGCCGGCACGCGCGTCCTCAGCCTTGCCGGCATCGCGCTTCTTCCATTCGGCGATGGCCAGACGGCAGAGATGGGCCGGGGCGATGGCATTGACCCGCATGGAATCGCCCCAGGCCTTCTCCAGCGCCTCGAAGCTTTCGTCCAAGCCGCACGTCGCGCGGATTCCGGCATTGTTGACCAAGACATCGACCCGGCCCTTCCAGGCCATCGCACCGGCCCACAGGGCCAATGGGACTTTGGGGTCGAACAGATCGGCCTGGACAAGATGGATGCGGCCCCCGGGTGCTTGCGCGGCGATCGCCTCGGCCTCGGCCTTACCCCGGCCGAAATGCAGGATCACGTCCGCGCCCTTTTCCAGCAACACCCGGACGATGCCCGCGCCGATCCCCCGCGAACCGCCCGTGACCAGCACAACCCTGTTTTCCAAGCTCATTCCCCGTCCCCCTGCTCCGTTTCCCTGGTTGCTCTTCGCGGCCTATTCCTTGTCGCTCCGGTTGCGATGGCTCGTCAGCCCAGCGACCACCCCGCGCAAGGTCCGCACTTCCCGGTCCGTCAGGCTTGCACGCTGAAACAGGGTGCGGAGGTTGCGCGTAATGGTGGGGCGCATTTCCGGCGGATGCAAGAAGCCACAGGCGTCCAACTCGCGTTCCAGATGCTCGAAAAAGCCAACCAGGTCGGCCTTGGCGACGGGCCGATGCTTGCCCTCGGCCAGGGTCTCGCTGGGGGGCTCGGTCGGGGCCGCTTCTTCCCCGACCTGAAACCACTCGTAGCCCAGAATCATGACGGCATGGCCGAGTTGAATCGAGGAGAAGCCGGGATTGAGCGGCACGGTCATGATCGCATCGGCCAGGGCGATATCGTCGTTCGTCAGGCCCGAGCGTTCCGGCCCGAACAGCACGCCGGCCGCCTGCCCGGCATCGACCGCCCGGTGCAGCCCTGCAGCCGCCTCACGCGGCGAGACGACATCCGCCGCCATGCCGCGGGGGCGCGCCGTGGTCGCATAGACGAGATTGAGATCGGCCACCGCCTCGGCTGTTTCGGCATAGACCCGCGCGCTCTGGATCACCCGGTCGCCGCCGGCCGAAGCGGCCCGGGCCTTGTCGTTGGGCCAGCCGTCGCGCGGCGCGATCAGGCGCAGGTCGGTCAAGCCGCAATTGAGCATGGCGCGGGCCGCGAAGCCGATATTCTCGCCGAGCTGGGGGCGCACCAGGACGATTGCCGGGCCACCGCCCGTCTCCGCCCGCTTGCTGGCATCGGTCCCGGCCATGGCTCTGCCCGCGAGCCTCAGCGCCCGCCGGCGCGGGCGCCGTCGCGGAACAGTTTATAGGTGATGCTGTCATGCAGGGCGTTGAAGGAGGCGTCGATCACGTTGGCGGAGACCCCGACCGTCGCCCAGCGCGTGCCGCCGGCATCCTTGCTTTCGATCATCACACGGGTGACCGCGCGGGTGCCCTCGTCGGGGGTCAGGATGCGTACCTTGTAGTCGACCAAGCGCATGTCCTCGAGTTCGGGGAAATGGGGCAGTAGCGCCTTGCGCAGGGCGTTGTCGAGGGCGTTCACCGGACCGTTGCCTTCGGCCACGGTCATGGCATGGGCCTCGCCGATATCGACCTTGATGGTCGCCTCGGACAGGGTGATGAGCTCATCTGCGGTGCTCCAGCGCCGCTCGTCGATCACGCGGAAGGTGGCGAGGCGAAAATATTCCGGCACCTCGCCCAGGGCGCGGCGGGCAAGCAGCTCGAAACTGGCATCCGCGCCGTCATAGGCATAGCCCTCATACTCCCGCTCCTTCACGACCTCGACCAGACGGCCGAGCTTCGGATCGACGGGATCGATCTCCATGCCGATCTCGCGGAAGCGGGCCAGGAGATTGGCCCGGCCGGCCTGGTCCGAGACCACGATATTGCGGCGATTGCCGACGGATTCGGGCGGAATATGTTCGTAGGTCCGCGGGTCCTTTTCGACGGCAGAAACATGCAGCCCGCCCTTATGGGCGAAGGCCGAATCCCCGACATAGGCGGCGTTGCGCACCGGCACGCGGTTGAGACGCTCGTCTAGCAGGCGCGAGGCATGGGTCAGATAGCGCAGATCCTCGACCGAGACCCCCGTCTCGTAACCCATCTTGAGGACGAGGCTGGGCAGGATCGAGACCAGATTGGCGTTGCCGCAACGCTCGCCCAATCCGTTGAGGGAACCCTGGACCTGGCGCGCACCGGCGCGCACGGCGGCGAGGGAATTGGCGACCGCGTTCTCGGTATCGTTATGGCAATGGATGCCCAGGCGCGCGCCGTCGAGCCGCGCCGCGACCTCGCCCAGGATGCGTTCGACCTCGTCCGGCAGGACGCCGCCATTGGTGTCGCAGAGGACCAGCCATCGCGCGCCGCCCTCGGCGGCGGCCTCGAGGCATCGAATCGCGTAGTCCGGATTGGCCTTGTAGCCGTCGAAGAAATGCTCGGCGTCGAACATCGCCTCCTCGGCCCGCTCGGTGGCGAGGGCGACGCTGTCGCGAATCATCTCCAGATTCTCGGGCAGTTCCGCGCCCAGGGCGACCTCGACATGGAAGTCCCAGGTCTTGCCTACCAGGGTGACGACCGGCGCCCCGGAATCGACCACCGCGACGAGGCCCGGATCGTTCGCCGCGCTGCGCCCAGGCCGCCGGGTCATGCCGAAGGCGGTCATGCGGGCGCGGCCCAGCTTGGGCAATCCCTCGAAAAAGCGGTCGTCGGTCGGATTCGCGCCGGGCCAGCCGCCCTCGACATAATCTACCCCCAGGCGATCCAGTTCCGTGGCGATGGCGATCTTGTCCGCCACGCTGAAATCGACGCCCTGGGTCTGCGCCCCGTCGCGCAGGGTGACATCGTAGAGATAGACGCGGTCTTGCTTTGCGCTCGTCATAATCCTCGGCTTTCTGGAAGGGCCAAGGTTTGACCACAAGCTCGGAACGCCGTCAACGTGCCGGCCCCGCGTCGCGAGCTGGTTCGCGCCGTCTAGGCCTTGGGCAGGCTCGGCGAATCGCGGCGCGTTACGCCGTCCTCGGACCAATGGTCCAACGCATCCCAATAGAAGGCGAGACGCCCGGCGATCGCCGCCATCTCGTCGAAGTGCGTCTCATAGGACCAGGCCGCGTCGGCCCGCGTGCCCACCGGCGTCGTGAGACTCCAGTAGCTTGCATCGCCCTTGAAGGGGCAATGGGTGACGATCTCCATCGGAGTCAGACGATCCAGGCGGGTTTCGGCGCAGGGGAAATACCAGACCGGCGGCAGCCCCGCTTCGAGCAGGACAAACGCTTTCTCCGAGTCGACTACCGTCAGACCGCCGGCCGAACCGACCACCCGCCGTCCGACAGGCCGCAATTCGATCCTGTGATCCGGCTTTCGCAGGAAACCGGGCGCCGGGCCGGGCGAAGCCTGTATCGCCATGGCGAATACCTAGCGCTTGCGCGCATCCTCGCGCAGGAAATCAATGGTCGGGCTATCGGCGGCGGAAGTCGGGCGTGGCGGCCGTGCCAGGCGCAACGGATCGGGCGCCGCAGGAACAGCCGGACGCATGCCACGCCGCACGCCGGCAGTTTCGGGCGCGGTTTCCTCGGCCTCGCCCCAATCGCCATGGAGACGCGCGCCGCGTTCCACCTCGATTTCCCGGTAGCGGATGGTGCCGTTCAGACGCCCGCCCGAACGCACGAGCAACAGGCCCTCGACCGCGAGTTCGCCATCGAACCGGCCAGCGATCTCGGCCCGCGCCACCCGGGCGGTGCCCTCGAAATGGCCGCTGGCGGATATCAGGAGGCTTTCGGCCTCCATGCTCGCAGCCACCTCGCCCTCGACGACCAGGGTCCGGCAAGCCGTGATCTCGCCCTGCAGCCGGATGCCCGGACCGACAGTCAGGGTGCCGCTTTCGCCCATCGGGCGATAGACGCCGACTCGCCCGCCCTGGCCGCGCGAGTCGCCGTGGCGATCCCGCCGTTGCTCATCTTGCCCGCCGCTCGCCATATCGAGCTCCCCGTGGCTGCGCTTTCAAACTTGGTACACAGTCTAAACCGGGAGATTGGCAATTGTGTGGCGAAATCGACTTTTATGCTCGAAAGGCGGCGCCGGAATCGTCAGTGGCCGCATAGTTTGCTATTTTTCCCCGGCTGAATAATGCGCAAACGGCGGGAAGAAACCGCCGGGCGCAACCAACAAGGGGGAATCCTCATGCGTTGCTGTCAAACTGTCGCGCTATCCGCATTTATCATCTTGTCGGCCGCGATCGGGCATGCCGCGGCGCTATCGCCCTCCCCCGAAGCCGTCGACAGGGTCCTGCTGCAGCGCACGGCCGAGGAGTTCTCCGCACGCGAGGTCTATGCCTTCGCCGAAGCGGCCGGCAAGGTCGCCCCGATCACCCAGGCCTGGACCCCGAAGATCCAGGGCACGTCGAGCAAGACCGTGGCCGACCAATACAAGCAGAAGGCCGTTTCCCAGATGCAGCAGGCGGTCCTGGGCGCCGGGCTGACCATGGACCAGCATCAGGCGATCGGGAACGCGGCAAAGCGCGATCCCATGCTGCGCGAGGAAATCCAGCAGATCGCCGACGAGTTGTACTAGCCGCCGCGCCGCCAGGCGGTGCCGCCGGCCCCGTCCTCAAGCAGGATGCCCTGACTCGCCAAGGCATCGCGGATTTCGTCCGCCCGGGCAAAGTCGCGGGATTTACGCGCGGCCAAGCGTTCCTCGATCAGGCGTTCGATCTCTTCGTCATCCGGCCCGCCGCCGGCATCGGCCCCACGAAACCAGGCATCGGCCTCTTGCCATAGCAGGCCGAGAATCGCGGCATGGCCGAGGAAACGCCCGCCGGCCTCCGCGAGACTGTCACCCTCCGCCCGCTGAATATCATGCGCCTCGCCATCCAGGACGCTGAGGGCCTGAGGTGAATTCAAATCGTCTGCCAAGGCCGCGATGAACGGATCGCCCGCGCCCGGCGGAACCGCCACGGCGCCGACCGCCACCGCCCGCTCCTTCGCCCGGTAGTAACAGTCGAGCCGGGCCCGGGCCTGGCGGATCGTGTCGCGCGTCACGTCGAGCGGCTGGCGGTAATGACCGGAGAGCAGGGCGAGACGGATGGCCTCGCCCGCCAGACCCTCGTCCAGCAACTCGCGCACGGTGAAGAAATTGCCCAGGGATTTGGACATTTTCTCGCCGCCCACGGTAACATAGCCGTTATGCATCCAGTAGCGGGCGAAATCGGCGCCCGTCTCCGCGCCCTCATGGGCGCAGACGCTCTGCGCGATTTCGTTTTCGTGATGCGGGAAAATTAGATCGAGACCACCGCCATGGATATCGAAGGGCAGCGGGGCGAGATATTTCTCGCTCATCGCGGAGCATTCGATATGCCAGCCGGGACGGCCGTGGCCCCAGGGGCTGTCCCAGCCCGGCTGCTCGGCCATGCTGGGCTTCCACAGCACGTAATCAGCGGCGTCCTTCTTGTAGGGCGCCACATCGATACGCGCCCCGGCGACAATCTCCTCGCGCCGGTTGCCCGAGAGGGCGCCGTAGCCGGGCCATGAGGGCACATCGAAGAGGACATGACCCTCGGCCTCATAGGCATGGCCACGCGCGATCAACTGCTCGATCAGATCTATCATCTCAGGAATCGTCTCGGTCGCGCGCGGCTCGAAATCCGGTTGCAGCGTACCGAGGGCCTCCATGTCCTCGTGGAAAGCGGCCAGGGTACGCCCGGTCACCTCGCGAATTGCCTCGCCCGTCGCCTTGGCCGCGACCATGATCTTGTCGTCGATATCCGTGACGTTGCGGGCGTAACGCACCTTGCCCGCACCGTAGACGAGGCGCAGCAGACGGTAGAGCACGTCGAAGACGACGACCGGCCGGGCATTGCCGATATGGGCGTAGTCGTAGACCGTCGGCCCGCAGACATAGAGGCGGAGGTTGTTCGCGTCGATCGGCCGGAAGAGTTCCTTCCGGCGGCTGAGGGTGTTGTGCAGATTGATCGGGGCGTCAGTGGGCATGGGAGACTATTCCGAAGGCCAGGCGTCGAAGGATGACAGGAATCCGCGCGGGCGCGGATGGACCTTAGCTACATCGCGGCGCGGGCGGGCGAGTCGGGCGGACGCTTTGCCTCATGCTCCGGGTATGGCAACTGGCGCGGGGCGGTGTCAAGCCGCGCGCGCCGCGAGGCGCGCCTCGGCCCGAGCGCGGCCGATCAGCGGCAGGAGGTGTTTGAGCTCCGGGCCATGGTCCAGCCCCGTAAGGGCGCGGCGCAAGGGCAGGAACAGGGCCTTGCCCTTGCGCCCCGTCGCCCCCTTCACGGCCGCGGTCCAGGCGCCCCAGGTCTCTTCGTCCCAGGGCTCCGCCGGCAGCAGAGCGGCGGCGGCACGGGCGAAATCGGCGTCCTCGATCGCGGGTTCGATCTCGCCCCGGCAGACCGCGTGCCAGACCGTGGCGTCGTCCAGCCGGTCGAGATTCGGACGCACAGCCTCCCAGAAGGCCACATCCGCCCCATCGATACCCAGGGCCGTCAGCCGGTCGGCGATCGCCTCGAAGGGCAGGTCGTGGAGCAGGCGAGCGTTGAGATGCTGCAATTCCGCCGGATCGAATTTGGGCGCAGCGCGGCCGTAGCGGGCGAGGTCGAAATCCGCCGCCAATTCGTCCAGCGCCGGCACGGCGCGAATCGGATCCGGTGTGCCGAGCAGGGCGAGATAGCTGTTGATCGCCATCGGCTCAAACCCCTGGCTGCGCAAATCGGAGAGGCTGAGGCTGCCCAGGCGCTTGGACAGGCCCTGGCCGCCGGCATCGGTCAGCAGGGGCAGATGGGCGAAGACCGGCGGTTCGGCCCCCAGCGCGCGAAACAGCTGAATCTGGGCCGCCGTGGTCGAGACATGGTCCTCGCCCCGGATGACATGGCTGATGCCCATCTCGATATCGTCGACGGCGGAAGACAAGGCGAAAAGCGGCCTGCCGTCCTCGCGCACCAGGACCGGGTCGCTGAGATTCTCACCCTCGAAGCGCCAGTCGCCATGGATCAGGTCGGTCCATTCGATGGCTTCGTGCGCGAGCCGGAAGCGCCAATGGGGCCGTCGGCCCTCGGCCTTGAACCGCGCATGATCGGCTTCGCCCAGGGCGAGGGCGGCGCGGTCGTAGATCGGCGGCAGGCCCCGTTCGCGCAGAGTGCGGCGCTTGAGCGCCAATTCCTCCGCCGATTCGTAGCAGGGATAGAGGCACCCCGCCGCGCACAGGGTCTCGGTCGCAGCCTCGTAGCTGTCGAGGCGTGAGGACTGGCGCGCCTCCTCGTCCCAGGTGAGACCGAGCCAGGCCAGATCCTGGCGGATTGCCTCCTCGTAGACGGCTTCCGAGCGTTCCTCGTCCGTGTCGTCGATGCGCAGGACGAAGCGGCCACCACCTGACCGGTCACCCGCCCGGGCGAAGAGCCAGTTGAGCAGGGCCACGCGCGCATTGCCAACATGCAGTCGACCCGTCGGGCTGGGCGCGAAGCGGACGGCGACGGTCATACGCCGCCCTTAAACCAATTGGTGATCGGATAGCGCCGATCGCGGCCGAAGGCGCGGCGGGTGATCTTGACCCCCGGAGGGGCCTGACGGCGCTTGTATTCGGCCAGTTCCAGCATGCGCCAGACCCGCTTCACGACCGCCTCGTCATGGCCGCGTTCGACGATCTCCCCCACCGCCATATCGTGTTCGATCAGGCATTCGAGCATGTCGTCGAGATCGTCATAGGGCGGCAGGTTGTCCTGGTCGGTCTGATCGGACTTGAGTTCGGCCGAGGGCGGCTTGGTGATGATGCGCTCGGGAATGACCCGGCCGTCCGGCCCCAGGGCGCCCGCAGGCCGCACCTGGTTGCGCCAGCGCGAGAGGGCGAATACTTCGGTCTTGTAGACATCCTTGAGGACGGAATAACCGCCGCACATATCGCCGTAGAGGGTGGCGTAGCCAACGCTCATTTCCGATTTGTTGCCGGTCGAGAGAACCATGGTGCCGAGCTTGTTGGAGATCGCCATCAGGGTGATGCCGCGTGACCGGGCCTGGATATTCTCTTCCGTCGTGTCGGGCGCGCGGTCGCCGAAGATTGGGCCGAGTATAGCCGCGAAAGCACCCATCGCCGGCTCGATCGAGACCGTGTCGAGGCGCATGCCGAGAAGCCCGGCGCAGGCCGCCGCGTCATCCAGACTGTCCTGCGAGGTATAGGGCGAGGGCATCATCACGCAATGGACCTTGTCGGCGCCCAGGGCGTCGACCGCGACGGCGGCGGAGAGGGCCGAATCGATACCCCCCGACAGGCCGATGACCACGCCCGGAAACCCGTTCTTGCGGACATAACCCGCGAGGCCCGTGACCAGCGCGCGATAGACCGCCTCATGGCCTTCCGCTGGCGAGGCGCGCGACCCTTCGGCGCAGTCCCAGCCCTCCGGCCCCCGCTGCCATTCGGTGACGAGCAGGGCCTCTTCCCAGGCCGGGGCCAGGGCGCGCAAGCCATAATCGGCCCCGAGGACGAAGCTGGCGCCGTCGAAGACGATATCGTCCTGGCCGCCGACCTGATTGGCATAGATCAACGGCAGGCCGGATTCGCCGATCCGCTGGACCGCGATCTGGGTGCGGATGTCGTGCTTGTCGGTCTCGTAGGGCGAGCCGTTGACGACGACCAGGATCTCCGCCCCGCTCTCCTCCAGGGTCTCGGTGACCTCGGCTTCCCACATATCCTCGCAGACCATGAGGCCGAGGCGCAGGCCGCGGAAATCGACCGGCCCCTGCAGGGGGCCCTGGGCGAAGACGCGCTTCTCGTCGAAGACGCCGTAATTGGGCAATTCGTGCTTCATGCGCACGGCGGCGACCTTGCCGCCCTCGAGCAGGTAGACGGCGTTGTAGGCCGCGTCGCCGTCGCTATGGATCGAGCCGACCGCCATGGCCGGGCCGGCATCGGCGGTGGCGCGGGCGAGTTCGTCCAGCCCCCCGGCCACGGCATCGCGATAGGCCGCCTTGAGGACCAGGTCCTCCGGCGGATAGCCGGAGACCACGAGTTCGGTGAAGACGACGAGATCCGCGCCCTGCGCGGCCGCCTTGGCCCGCCAGTCCAGAATGCGCGCGACATTGCCGGCGATGTCGCCAACGGTCGGGTCGAGCTGAGCGATAGCGATGGTGAGCTTGTCTGTCATGGGCTTCGGGTCCGCCGGATTCGGCGCGCACTATAGTCGTGCCGCCGCACCGGAGCCAATCAGCACTTTGGCGGCCAGAGTCCTCGGGACTCCGCTGCCGGCCGTGGGCCCCCTCCCCAACCCCTCCCCCGCAATGCGGAGGAGGGGCGTTATCGTCCCATGCGCAAAAGCATCGCCCTCGCCCTGGATCGGGGGAGGGTTCGGAGGGGGTAGACGGGATTCTTTAGCGTTTTAGCGATAGACGGACATACACGGGAGACGTTAGAGAATCACGATGGAACGCGCGACCTCATTCCTCTCGGGACTTTCCGGCGGCGGCTGGCGGCGGCCCGACATCCTGCTGCTGGTGATGGCGGCGGCCGTGCCGCTGTCCTTCGGCACCTGGCAGGCCCTGCTCAACAATTTCGCGATCGAACGGGCCGCCTTCACCGGCGCCGATATGGGCTTCCTGCAGAGCGTCCGCGAAATCCCGGGCTTCCTCGCCTTCACCGCCGTTTTCGTGTTGCTGCTGCTGCGCGAGCAGACCTTCGCCCTGCTCTCCCTCGCCGTTCTCGGGCTGGGCACCGCGATCACCGGGCTGGCCCCCAGCTTCGTCGGGCTCTGCGCGACGACCTTGCTGATGAGCACGGGCTACCACTATTACGAGACGATGCAGACCAGCCTGGCGATGCAATGGGTCGACAAGGGCCGCGCACCCATCGTCTTCGGCCGCATCATCGCGGTCGGCGGCTTCGCCTCGATCGTCACCTTTGGCCTGGTCTACGGCGCGTCTGAGGCTCTCGATCTCGGCTATAGTGCGATCTATTTCGTGGGTGGCGGGATCACCCTGGCGATCACCCTCTTCACCTGGCTGGCCTGGCCGCGCATTCCAGCCAAGGTCGAGCAGAACAAGCAATTGGTCCTGCGCCCGCGCTACTGGCTTTACTACGCCCTGACCTTCATGGGCGGCGCGCGGCGGCAGATCTTCATCGTCTTCGCCGGCTTCATGATGGTCGAGAAATTCGGCTATTCGGTGAGCGAAATCAGCCTGCTCTTCCTGCTGAACTGCGCCATCAACATGGTCCTGGCGCCGCGCGTCGGCGGGCTGATCGTGCGCTGGGGCGAAAGGCGCGCCCTGACCCTGGAATATATCGGCCTGATCATCGTCTTCGCCTGCTACGCCTTCGTGGGCGATCCGCTCTGGGCCGCGGTGCTCTATGTGATCGACCATCTATTCTTCGCCATGGCGATCGCCATGAAGACCTATTTCCAGAAGATCGCGGATCCGGCGGATATCGCTCCCACGGCGGGGGTCGCCTTTTCGATCAACCATATCGCCGCCGTGGTCATCCCCGTCGCCTTCGGCCTGCTCTGGCTGGCCAGCCCGGCGGCTGTCTTCCTGGCCGGCTCCGCCATGGCCGCGATCAGCCTTGTCCTGGCGCGCTTCGTCCCGCACGATCCCGAGCCCGGCAACGAGACGGTCTGGTCGGGGCGAATTTCCCCCGCCCCCGCCCCTATCGCCGCCGCCGAATAGCATCGTCCAAGACGATCGGAGGAAACATGGCCGAGCAGCCGAGCCGCCTCGCCATCGAGGTCGGCCCGCATCGCTTTACGGCGCGTCTGGAATGGGACCGGGCGCCCGAGACCTGCCGCCACTTCTGCGCCCTTCTGCCCTTCCAGAACAAGGTTATCCATTCGCGCTGGAGCGGCGAGGCGGTGTGGATTCCGCTGGGCGATTTCGATACCGGACTCGGCTTCGAAAACCACACCGCACATCCGTCGCGCGGCGACGTGCTGCTCTATCCCGGCGGCTTCAGCGAGACGGAAATCCTATTCGCCTACGGCAGTTCCTGCTTCGCCAGCAAGATGGGGATGCTGGCCGGCAACCATTTCCTGACGGTGACGGCAGGAATGGAAAGCCTGGAAGAGATGGGCCGCCAGGTGCTCTGGGAGGGCGCGCAGGATATCGCGTTCCGCGCATCGTGACCGCCCGATGATCCTCTATTCCAACCTGCCCAAGCTGATCGCACGGGCGAAAGCCTGCGATTCCGTCATCGATGTCGGCGGCTGGCACAATCCCTTCGGGCCGGCGACCCATGTCATCGACCTAGGCTCCCACGCGACCCGGCAGGCCGCCGACAGCCTGACCCCCGGCGAGGTGGAGCGGTTCTCGGCCGAGACCTGGACGATCCACGACGTCTGCACACCGCCCTGGCCCTTCGAGGACAACCGGTTCGATTTCGCCATCTGCTCCCATCTGCTGGAGGATGTGCGCGATCCGATCGCCGTGTGCCGGGAACTCGCCCGCGTCGCCAAGGCCGGCTATATCGAAGTGCCGAGCCGGGCGCGCGAGATCTTCGCCAAGGCCCGCTTCTTTACTTTGCGCGCCGCGCTGGGCCGCATGCCCGAGATCGGTTTCTATCACCACCGCTGGATGGTCGAAGGCGAAGGCAGCGCTCTGCGCTTCTTCCGCAAGAGCCACCAACTCGCCATGGACAGCGATTTCTTCATCACCCGGGGCGAGCTGGGCCGCAAGATGGCCGAGAATGAATCCGGCCGCTGCCTCTGGTGGGAGGGCGATTTCACCGCCGAGGAAGTCTACGAGGTGGAAGACGAGGACCTGCGCGCCTTCAAGCGACAGGCCTTGGCCCGGTTGAAGCGTGGATAGCCGAAGCCAGCACCCTGCCAATCATCCTTCGAGACGCGCGCTTCGCGCGCTCCTCAGGATGAGAAAAAGCAATAAATCCCGATGAGGAAAAGCAGCAAATCAGCCTCACCCTGAAGAGGCCCGCAGGGCCGTCTCGAAGGGTGATTGGCACAATCTTCGTTCAGCAGCCGTCAGCCGTCCTGGTCTTCGCCGTCGAGTCTGCGGAGCAGGAATTCGCGGCCGATCTTGACCCGCGACACGCCGTCATAGGCGACGATATCGGCCGTGGCGTAGGTCTCGTTCCATTTTTCCGGCAGGTAGGAGCCGGTACCGATGACATCCACCGGCGCGTTGGCGATGCCCATGACCCGGCATTTCTCCGGGCTGAAACCGGAAGAGGCGACAATCCGGCACTTCTGGAAGCCGGCGCCGTCGAGCCTCTCGCGCAGATGCCAGATCGCAGCGGCGGTGACGCCGGGCCCGACCAGATGGCGCAGCTCCGCCTCGTTGCGATAACCCCGGATCGATTCGGGCACATTGCGCTCCAGCACAGCGTAGGAAGCCGGCGGGTCCAGCCCCTCGACGAAGCGGCTGCCGGGCGTGTCGATACGCACGGACAAGCGGCCCTCGGCCAGGAGGTCCGGGAAATGGGCACAGACGGCCAGGGCATCCGTGACCTCGAGCCCGAAATAGTCGACCAGCACGGTCAGCGGATCGTCGGGCAAGGTCTCGTGCAGCATCTCGGCCGCGCGCAGGGTCGAGCCGGCATAGCCGACGAGGGCATGGGGCATGGTGCCCAGACCCGATTTCTGGCCGAAGTAGTGGGCGGTCGCATCCGTGGCATTGCCGACGAAGCCCACGGCATTGGCCTTGCGTTGCGCCTTGGCGGAACCGACCGAGGCGGCATAGGCCATCAGTTCGGCCATT
>Ga0115002_10002378_pt1 | contig 24644 bp, 30 predicted proteins | sample ArcticOcean_MG_C_8_FD_89576 | JGI IMG/M metagenome (GOLD analysis project Ga0115002, IMG submission 89576) | Marine microbial communities from western Arctic Ocean - ArcticOcean_MG_CB11_86 | ecosystem: Environmental > Aquatic > Marine > Oceanic | place: Arctic Ocean: Canada Basin | collected... | reverse complement strand
GCAAAAACCGGCACGGCAAACAGGTTGTCGGTGGGGATATCAAAGAACCCCTGGATCTGCCCCGCATGCAAATCCATGGTCAGCACCCGGTCGGCCCCGGCGGTGGTAATCATGTTGGCCACCAGCTTGGCGGAAATCGGTGTGCGGGGTCCCGGTTTGCGATCTTGGCGGGCATAGCCGAAGTACGGGATCACGGCGGTGATGCGCCTAGCACTTGCGCGGTGCAAGGCGTCGATGCCGATCAACAGCTCCATCAGATTGTCATTGGCGGGGAACGACGTGGATTGGATGAAAAACACGTCCTCGCCGCGGACGTTTTCGTGGATTTCCACCCACACCTCGTTATCGCCAAAGCGGCTGATGGACGCCTTGGTGAGCGGGATGTCCAAATATCCGGATATCGCCTGGGATAGCGCCGGATTGCTGTTGCCGGAGACCACCTTCATGTCAGCAATTCCAACTCGGCCCAAAGCCGAAAAATTTACAGAGAGGACGGAGCGCCAAACGCCCACCATGCGCGCGGAATGTATCAGGGGGTGCGGTGAGTCTACAAGGGGCATGTGGAGGCGGGGGACCTATCCCGTGTGTTTGGTCATGAACTTCTCGATGGTGGCGGCGAAGAAGGGTGGGGCCTCCATCATGGGGTAGTGGCCGGCGTTGGGAACCACGATGATTTCGAGATTGGGATATAGCGCACCGAAATCGGCCTCGACTGCGGGCTTCAGAAAGGCCTCGCCGTCAAATTCACCTGTGACGGCCAGGACTGGCACTTCCAAGCCCTTCACTCGGTCGGAGAAACAGATCTTCACGAACATCTCCATATAGCCGCGCCGGGCTTCCAATATGGATGAGGCCAGAAAATGTTCGCTCTTTAGCTGGTGCCATTTGGCGGACATGTCCGGCCCGACAAAATTGGCGAACCCTTGGTCGGTTTTGCCCTGAAATTGCCACAGGCGCGCCAAATCCATAGCGGCCCGCAGTGCGAAGGATTTCGAACCTTGGGAATTGGCGGTATCAAGCGCTTTGCGGAGATCCACTTCCGCCCCGGCGATGTCGGCGTCAGCTAGGCGCGCTAAGCCGCGATCTGTGTCACGTTTCCGCCCCCGCTGGTTGCCGGGATACTACCGGTTCACCCGCCCGGGGTCACTGCAAACAGATCACCGAGAGTTGCCGTCCGCACTCTGACTCCCCGGTTTTCGTCGTCCGGCGATAGCTGAAGAATTTCTTTTCTTCGGCAAAGGTGTCGTGGCCGAGGTCGAGGGCGCGGACACCGTGGCTTTGCAGTTGCGCGGCGACGTAACCGGGCAGATCGAACCGCAGTTGGCCGGAGGCATCGGAGAAATAGGCCTCGTTGGCCGGGTCCTGGGCTTGGAACAAGGCGGGAAATTCTGGGCCGACTTCGTAAGATCCGGGACCAATGGCCGGACCGATGACGGCGGTGATGCGTTGGGGCTTAGCGCCCAGGGTTTCCATGGACTCCACCACCGATCCCAGAATGCCCGCCAAAGCGCCGCGCCACCCGGCGTGGGCCGCGCCGATCACCCCGACATGTTCGTCCACCAATAACACCGGCGCGCAATCGGCGGTGAGCAGCCCTAAAGCGGCTCCCTGAGTTGCGGTGACGAGTGCGTCTGTTTCCCGGAACCCTGATTTTTTAATTCCGGCGCCCGCCAAACTCGTTTCGCTGTTCGCAGGACCCTTAACGATGTCCACGTTGGGCCCGTGGACTTGGCGCATCGTCACCAATCCTCCGGGCCACACGCCTATAGCATTGCAGGCGCGGATGCGGTTCTCGGTGACGTTTTCTAGGCTATCACTGGTGGAGGCAGCGCAGTTGAGGCTTTCATAAGGGCCTGCGGACACACCCCCTTGGCGGCCAAAAAAACCGTGCTTTAAACCAATGATCTTGTCGAGGCTGGGGGCTTGAAACGCACTGACGACCGGCTGGTTCATGCCTTTAAACCCGCGAGTGGCAGATCGGGGTGGCTGAGGCCAAGCACTTTGAACAAACTGCCCATGGCCTTGACCCCAACTAAACGATCCAAGGCGCTGTCGATATCAACGTGCTGGGCCTCGGTAGCGACCCGGCGCAGGGCCGCGGCGCGCTCGGCAATCCTCAATTGGGTGAGGAACGCGCCTTGGGTCACCGGACCCCAAACCCCCGCGCCCTGTTCGGTCGCCGCCTGAGCCAACATGGCGAAATCCACGTGGGCGCACAGGTCCGCCATGCCGGGAGCCTCCAACGCTGGGTGGGGTTTGTGGTGGGACACGGCTTGGAGCGTATCCCGTACGCCAAAAGCGTCCGAGCCATAATCGATCAACAACGCCGCGCCGCCCTGGGCCAGCAGCCGGGTGGAGATGTCGGAAACCAGGGCCACGGAGGCGGGGGAAACCTCGGCCACAGACCCCAGTGGCGCGTCACGGACTTGGGCCGGCAGCATGGCCGCAGCGGGGGACGGTGTCTGGGTCAGCACGAAGCGAAAGCCATCTCCGTCGGGAGCCACATCCACCAGGCGTTCGCACCAGCCTTGGATGGTGCGCTTGAATTGCCGGATGGGCAGGGCGTCGAGCAGCTCATTGGCCACCAGCACCAAGGGTACGTCCGATGGGATGTCGTCCAACGACTCGTGCCAGGTGACAGGTGTGTCGCCCAGAGCCTCCCGTTGGATGGCGCGCAGGCGGGGACTGATCTCGATCAAATGCACATCGATGGCTTCAGTAAATCCTGAGGCTTTTGATGCGGCGCGCAACAGGTCCCTCATCAGGGTGCCACGGCCTGGGCCGGCCTCGGTCAAACACACCCGCGGGGGGTTGCCCATCTGCGCCCAGGTGTGGGCGCACCAAACGCCGATTATCTCGCCGAACATCTGGCTGACCTCCGGGGCGGTGATGAAATCGCCGGTCACACCGAAGGGTTCCTGGGTGGTGTAGTAGCCCAGCGTCGGGTGGGTGAGAACTTGGGTCATATAGGTATCCAGGGTCATCGGGCCGCCCGTGCGGATCATCTCCGTCAGGTGCGCGGACATGGCGCCACCAACAAGATCGGCGTCAGGCGCGGCGGGCACGGATCACCAGGAATGCGCCGAACAGCAAGACGGGGATGCTGAGCCATTGGCCCAGTGTCGCGCCGAGGCTCAATAGTCCGATGTGGGCGTCGGGCTCACGCACCAATTCGATGCCAAATCGGATGGCCCCGTATCCCACCAAAAACGTGCCAGCAACCAGGCCCGGCTTGGTGCGGAGATGCGGGCGGGTGTACAGCCAATAGACCAGGGCGAAAAGGACGATGCCTTCCAGCGCGGCCTCGTAAAGCTGGCTGGGGTGCCGGGGTAGGGGGCCGCCGGTGGGAAAGATCACCCCCCAGGACACCTCGGTGATCCGACCGAACAGCTCGGCATTGACGAAGTTGGCGATCCGGCCAAAGAACAATCCCAAGGGCGCGGCCACGGCCACCATGTCTGCCACCCGCAGCAGTGGCAGGTTGCGTTGGCGGCAGAACAAAATCTCAGCCACGATCACGCCGATCAGGCCGCCGTGGAAACTCATACCGCCCTGCCAGACGTACAAAATTTCCAAGGGGTGGCTGGAAAAATAGTCGAAATTGTAGAATGTCACATACCCCAGACGGCCACCGATGATGACGGCGGCGATGGCCCAGGTGACGAAGTCGTCCACATCCACCTTCGTCATGGGCGGGTGGGGCAGGCGTGCCAGTCGTACGAGCAGCCGCCACCCCAGCACCAGCCCGACGATATAGGCCAGCGCGTACCAGCGGATCGCCAGGGGGCCCAGCGAGATCGCGACCGGGTTGATGTCGGGAAAGGTGAAATATGAAAGCACGGGCATGGGGCATTTTTCGCATATACTTCGGGGATGCAAACGGAAAACAAAATTTTGGACGATTTGGCGCGGTTTGCCTCTGGCGCTGCGGGGTCATTGGGCGACCTAAAAACCGAGATCGAGGCCCGGGCCAAAGAGGCGGTTGAGGCCTTGGCAACGCGCATGGATTTGGTGACCCGTGAGGAATTCGATGCGGTGAAGGCCCTGGCGGCAGAAGCTCGGGGACAGGCGGACAAGTTGGAAACCCGGGTGGCGGAGCTTGAAGCGGCAATTGCCGGGAAAAAACCGGCAAAAAAGAAGCCGTCTCCCAAGGCCGCAAAAGCCAAAAAGTCTTAAACGCGGCGGGTGGCCGATAGGCCCTTGCACACTCTGCATTCTCCTGGCAGGGTACATTCCCTGGTAGCTGGCTGGCGCTGATACCCAAGATGTAGGTTGCATTCGCTGGTCCGCGCCTGCCTACAGGGGTCCCTATCCGCCCATGTCCGTCGAATATTCAGACCACCTAGAAGTCCTTGAGAACCCGCTCGACGCTTTGGAGACCTTCGTTTCAAGCAACGAATGGCCGTTTGAGCGTAAAGGCGACACCGAAATGGCCTTTGCCATCGGTGGCAGCTTTTCCCAATACCATTTGTGGTTCGGCTGGCAGGAGCAAGCGGCATCCCTGCACCTGCGCTGCGGCTACGATTTTACCGTTCCGGACCGTCAATTTCGCGACATCTGTGAAGTGTTGGCGCGGATCAACGAAAACATGGGCTTTGGCTTCTTCGATGTCAGCACCACGGAACATGTGATCAATTTCCGCTACACCGCCATGACTGGATCCCAGGGCATTGAGCCAGCCGCTTTAGAGCATTTGGTGGAGACGGCTTTGGGGGCGTGCGAGAAATTCTACCCGGCGTTTATGTTGGCCTTGTGGGGCGGAAAGACCCCCACCGAAGCCGTCGAAGCTGCAATACTGGAAACGGTCGGCGAAGCATGACCCTGGCCGTCGGCCGGCTTCTGCTGGTGGGCTGCGGAAAAATGGGCCGGGCCCTGGCCCAGGGATGGTTGGATACCGGCCTTGATCCCGACAACCTAGCTGCCGTGGAACCCCACGTGGCCACCGCTGAAATAGCGCGCGATTTGGGCATCCACACTGTGTCGGACCCCACGGAATTGGCCAGCGATTACATGCCCGATTGGGTGGTGCTGGCGGTCAAGCCCCAGGTGTTCGCAGAGGTCGCCCCGGGGTTTGCCGGGTACGCCAGGATTTCGACGTATCTTTCGGTCGTGGCAGGCAAACCCGTTGCCGCATTGCGGGCCTTGGTGGGGGACCGTGCGGTAATCGTCCGGGCCATGCCCAACACGCCTGCCGCCATTCGCCGAGGTATGTCGGTGGCCTTTGCCGGATCCGGCGTGAAACCCGAAGCTAAGGTCGCCTGCACAGCGTTGTTGGGGGCGGTGGGAGAAGTGGCGTGGATCGAAGACGAAGCGATGATGGACGCGGTAACCGCGGTTTCCGGCAGCGGTCCGGCCTATGTGTTCTTGTTGATCGAAGCCATGACGGATGCTGCTGTTGCCGCCGGTTTGCCCAAAGACTTGGCGTTGACCCTGGCCCACAACACGGTAGCGGGCGCGGGGGAATTGGCGCTTGGGTCAGAAGACACGGCGGCGACGTTGCGCCGCAATGTGACCAGCCCCGGCGGCACTACCGAGGTCGCGCTGAAGGTGCTGATGGCCGATGGCGGCCTGCCTGATTTGATGAAAAAGGCTGTGTCCGCCGCTACGGCTCGGTCGAAAGAGCTTGCGGGCTAGCTGCCGGCCGGCAGACGGTTGAAGCTCTCCCTCGATGGGGAGGGGGTGGCCCCTGAGGTGAGAAATTTGTCGCGCGAGCAGATCGCGCTAGCGCTTGCTAGGCGAGTGAATCTGACCGGCAAGATAGATGTCCTTCTTTAGCACCCACCTAAACACAGGCATCTTGGCCACATCCCAGGCGGTGTTGGTCACCAGCGCCAATCCATGCTGGCGATCCTCAGCGGCTTGGTGGGGCTGGCCATAACCGCCGCCTTGTCGGGGAACCAGATCATTCATTTTTGGACAGCGCTTTTGCCCTGGGTCTGGGTTGGAATTTCGCCTTAATCGGGGCGTTTACTTTGCTGACGGAAACTTACGCGCCGTCGGAAAAAGCCAAGGTCCAGGCGCTTAACGATTTCTTGGTGTTCGGCATGGTCACGGTGGCGTCGCTGACATCTGGGACCATTTTGTATTTTCTCGATTGGCGGGCCGTAAACTTTGCCTCTATCCCGGCAATCGGGGTCGCCCTTGCGGCTACCCTGTGGCTAATGCGGAGCAGGCGTTTGGTGGCTGCGACCTGAATTTCCGACCCCCTCACTCCATCTCTCTGACCCCTTCCCTAAGCCACCCCCTTTTAGGGCGAGGGGATTTCCGGGTGGGCGGCTAGGCTGGCAGTCTTAACAAAGCCCGCAGACCGCCGGCGGGGGCGTCGGACAAGGTGATCTCGCCGCCGTGGCTGCGGATCACATCCCGGGCGATTGCGAGGCCCAATCCCGAGCCTCCGGATTCCGGATTGCGAGATTCGTCCAAGCGCCGGAAGGGGTGGAATACTTCGTCGCGTTTGTCCGGGGGGATGCCGGGGCCGTCGTCGTCCACAGTGATCTCGATCATGGCACCGACGCGTTTGGCTGAAATCACCACGTGGGTGGCATAGCGCCTGGCGTTGTCCACCAGATTTGTGATGCACCGGGTAAAGGCGTTGGGGTGCAGGGGCACCAAAATGTCGTCGTCGGCGAGCAAATTGATATCGGCGCCGGTGCGCCGGGCGTTGGCGACGACTTGTTCCAATAACTGGGGCAGGTCGGTTTCCACCGCGACTTCGGGGTCCTGGTTGCGGGCGAAGGCCAAATAGCCTTCGACCATGGCTTCCATTTCCACCACGTCGGCCAGCAGATCGCCCACTTCTTTGTCTTGGGGTAGCATTTCCAATTGCAACCGCATGCGGGTCAGCGGCGTGCGCAGATCGTGGCTGACCCCTGCCAACATTTCCGTGCGTTGGGCCATGTGCCGTTGGATGCGGGCCCGCATGTCTTGGAACGCGTGGGCGGCTTGGCGGACCTCGGTGGCGCCCCAGGCTTTGAATTCCTCGGCGTCCCGGCCTTTGCCGAATGCCTCCGCGGCGATGGCCAAGTTGCGGATTGGCTTGACCTGGTTGCGCAAAAACAGAATAGCGACCGCCAACAGCACCAACGACACCACCGCCATCCATAGGATGAAAATAAACGTCGTGGTGCTGGTCACCCGTTCCCGCAGGGTGGTGACAGTGAGCACCCCATCGTCCATCTGCACCAGGATCGCCATGGCCTCGCCCAAATTGGCGGTGTCGATCTGGAACGGCTGGGACAGGCGCTCGGACAGTGCCTTGGTCAGCGTGCGGTCCAAAATGCGGTTTTGCACCGTCGATGGGGGTGGATTCACCGGCAAAGTGGCGGCGGCCTGAAATTCGATTGATAGGAGTAAATGATCCTGGATCGACTCCAGGAACGGCTGCAGATTCCCAGCGTCGGTGACCGATTGCAAATTGTCGATGACCATGCCGACCTCGCCCGCGACGCTGAGCGACAAGCGCCGGGTAACCGTATCCCAATGACGTTCATAGAAAACGTAGGTGGTGCTGGACAACAGCAACACCATGGGAGTGACGATGATCAAAATCGTCCGCGCCAACAAGCCGCTTGGCAGAAAGCGTTTCATGCCTAGTCCGGCCACAGCACGTAACCTTCTCCCCACACGGTTTGCAGGGTCCGGGGGTTTTTGGGATCCGCTTCGATCTTACGTCTGAGCCGGGCGATTTGCACGTCGATAGCCCGGTCGCCCACTTCCTCGCCTGGGTTGACGCCAAGGCTGACGATATCGGCCCGGGACAAAACCGTGCGCGGATGGAGGGCGAACACGCGTAACAGGTCGGCCTCGGCGCTGGTCAGGCGTACGGGCGCACCGTCTTGGGTTAGCGTCCCGCGTTCTGGGTCGAATTCCAGCGCCCCCAATGTTAGCGTGGCGGACTCCGGCGGTGGGGTCGCCCGGCGCAGGATGGCCTCGATGCGCAGCAGCAATTCCCGGGGCTCAAAGGGCTTGGCCAAATAATCGTCAGCACCGGCTTCCAGGCCGGCGATGCGATCCTCAGCCTCGGTGCGGGCGGTGAGAAACAGCACCGGGATATCCGATGTGCGCCGCAAGTCGGTGGTTAGTGCAATGCCGTCTTCGCCGGGCATCATCACGTCCAAGACGATCAGATCAAAGGTCAGGCCTTGGAGTTGCTTGCGGGCTTCGCCTGCGTTGCCCGCCGTGGTGACCCGGTAGCCGTTGTCGGACAGATACTTGCGCAACAGTTCCGCCAGCCTGGGGTCGTCATCCACCACCAGCACGTGGGACAGAGCGTCGGCAGGGCCCGGCACGGCTCTAGTCCCCGCCTGTTGTTTGCGCGACGTGCGCGCGGTCAGCTTCGTCCACCAATCCCAACAGTACGGACCGGTAGGCCGTCACGGCATCGTCACCAGCGGCGGCAAAGGCCTTGGCGATGCGGTCTTGTTGGGGGGCGGATAATGCGGTCTCCAACCCCTCGCCTGCCGCGGTCAGATGCAAGTGCCGATGGCGGCGGTCGTCATCGTGACGGCGGCGCTCGATAAATTCCCGGTCCACCAACTGGCGCAACACCCGGGATGGGCTTTGTTTGGTGATGCGCAGAATGCCCAGAAGTCCGGCAACCGTGATCCCGGGATTACGGCCAACAAAATGCAGCACCCGGTGATGGGCGCGGCCAAACCCGTATTGGCTCAGCAACCGGTCGGGCTCCGCTGTGAAATCCCGATAGGCATAGAACAAAAGCTCCGCCGCCCGACGCAGATCGTCCGGTTGATCGGGAGTGGCCTGTGGCCCGCTGGAATATATGTCAACCATGTTGACATATATTAGACAGATTGTTACATAGAGCAACCGAAATTAGACATTTTCGATGCGAAGCGGCCACGAAGAGGGAGTTTGCGAGCTATGGCGGGTGCATCCTATGACGATCGGGACGGGGTGATCTGGTACGACGGCCATACGCTGCCGTGGCGAGATGCGCGCCTGCACGTGTTGTCCCATGCCTTGCATTACGCGTCGTCGGTGTTCGAGGGCGAGCGGTCCTATGGCGGCGCGGTGTTCAAGCTAGCCGAACATACCGACCGGCTTCATGCCTCTGCCGACGCCATGGGGTTCAAAATCCCCTACACATCCCAGCAAATCAACGACGCCACCAATGCTCTGTTAGAAACCAGCGGCATTGTCGATGGCTACGTCCGCCCGGTTGCCTGGCGGGGTTCCGAAATGATGGGGGTTTCGGCCCAGCAGAACACGATCCATCTAGCCATCGCCGCCTGGGAATGGCCGTCGTATTTTTCGCCTGAGGCGCGCATGAAGGGCATTCGCCTTCAAACCGCTAAATGGAAACGGCCGTCGCCGGAAAACGCCCCGGTCCATGCCAAGGCGGCGGGGCTTTACATGATCTGCACCCTATCAAAACACGCCGCAGAAAAAGACGGCTTTGATGATGCGTTGATGCTGGATTACCGGGGCCGGGTTTCGGAAGCCACCGGTGCGAACATCTTCCTGGCCATCGACGGGGCGTTGCACACCCCCGATCCCGACTGTTTCTTGAATGGCATCACCCGGCGCACGGTCATCGATCTGGCCCGGGCTCGCGGCATCGAAGTCATCGAGCGGCCGGTTATGCCGGATGAATTGGCGCGCGCCCAAGAAGTGTTCCTGACGGGCACGGCGGCGGAAGTCACCCCCGTCGGCACCATCGACGATACCAACTTCCAGGTCGGCGACATCACCCGGCAGATGGTCGAAGATTACGGCCACACCATTCGGGGCGAGGCGCTGGCTTAATTCTCTGCTGGATCGATATTGATCTCCAGCGCGGTGTGGGCGGTACGCAAAGCGGCTTCGACGGTGGCAGGGTCCTCGCCACGGGCGAAGATGAACCCCAGGTATTTGTCGCCTTCTGGCAGCGGGACCACGGGCTGGCCCTCGGCGATGGCAACGCGCACATCTTCGATGCCGGGCACGTTCCGGGCGGCGTCCTGACCACCGACTGAGACAAGCGTGCCGCCTGTTGGTATAGGGATCATCATGACGCCGGAGGCTTGGGCCTCTCGTTCCAAGCTATCGACGGGAAGCCCTAGTCCGTGGCGCAGAATGATTTCTTCCAACGAAAGCCCCGCGCCGAATTTCAATGTCCGTCCGCACAGGCCGCCGATGGACCGGGCCGCCACTTCGATCACCCACGCACCGTCGTCGTTTATGCGCAGTTCAGCGTGCACGGGGCCTTGGGCGAGGCCGATGGCCTTTGCTGCGGCGGCTGTGGCGGCGATTACCGCCGCGTGGGTGGCGTCATCCAGGCGGGACGGCGTGACATAGATGGTTTCTTCGAAGGTCGGGCCCTCCAAGGGGTCGGGCTTGTCGAACAGCGCCAGGGTGTGCAGTTCGCCGTCGATCAACAGTGCCTCCAGCGCCACCTCGATGCCGGGCACATAGGCCTCCACCAAGATCTTGTCGTGGTCGGGACCGGCGCGATCCCCGGCATCGGCGATGATCTGTTTGACCCGGAAGAAGGCCTCGACGAACGAGTTGGAGCCGTCGGCGCGCAGTACACCCCGGCCGCCGGAAAGCGACAATGGTTTCAGGACGCAAGGGTATGCAACTGACCGGGCGGCTTTTGATGGATCGTCATCCACCGACAGCACAGTAAAGGCGGGGGAGTTCACCGAGGCCGGGGCCAAGGCCTGACGCAGTAGATGTTTGTTGCCCGCAATCTCAACGGCGCGTGTCGAGCTGTGGCCCAGGTTCAAGGCGTGGCTTGCCGCCGCCGCCAATACTGCGGCTTGCTCGTCCGTCGGGATGATGGCGTCCAGGGGATAGTCCCCGTGGAACCCGGCGATGGTCGCGACCCCAGAATCAATGTCGTGAAAGTTCACCGCCAGCGATTTGCCCGGTGCGGCCTCCGCCAAAACCTGGGGCTGGTCCGATCCCACCACCGCAGTGGCCCCCACGGCATCCACCGCATCCAGGAAATCCTTGGCCCGATATGAACTGGTGGGGATCAGCAACAGAACCCGTGCCATGCGCGCGTCCTAAATCGCGACGCCTAAATTCGCGAATTGCTGAACGGTAGGCTCGGCGCAGCAGAACCAAGGCTCGCTTAAGTGGGGGACGGGCAGGGCGGTTGCCGAGTGAACCGGTGCGGATAACGCCGGGAGGCCAGCAGCCTTTTGCGCCAAGGCGCGAATGCGGTGGAATGTTTCGCGCCGAGATAGACCGTCTGACTCACCTGATTCGGCGGCGGCAGCGACGGCGAACTGCAGGGCATCCACGGCGGGGTCCGGGTGACGCCACACATGGGACAGGGCTTTTTGGTGATAGGGCCCAAACAAATCCCCGGCGTCCGGCAGGTTCAACAGACCAGACCCTTGGGTGACCAATAAGCGAATGGTCAACTGCACCGGGGCCACGTGATCGATCAAATTCAGATCGGCGATCACCCCCAAAAGCTTGGCGTATCCGTCCAGGGTGGTCCACGGGGTGAAGGGCACAAAGGTCGGCGCTAAGACCAGCCCCAGGTCGTTGGCCATGGCCACGGCCTGGTGGAAATCCTCCACCGAGTGGCCTTTGTCCAGGATCGCCAGAATGTCATCGTCCACGGCTTCTACCGCCGTGGTCACGAACACGCATCCGGTGGCCACTAAGGTTGGCAGCAAATTGGCGTGGCGCAGCAGATGCTCCACTTTGATGGTCACGTCGTACGTAAGGTTGGAAAATTCTTGGGCCAAAGCCCGGACCAGGGCCATAGCATGGCCGGGACCGTTGAAGAAATCCGGGTCGCCAAAGGTGATGTGCCGCGCCCCCAAAGCGACTTGGTTGCGGATGTCGGCCATGACCACATCGTGCTGGATAACCCTAAAATTTCCCTTATAGACCGGCACCACGGGGCAATGGAGGCAGGTGTGCTTGCAGCCCCGGCTGGCTTCGGTATAGCCCGCGACGACCTGGGTGTTGGGGCCGTCGATCAATTTCCCATAGTGAGAGAGAGCGGGCAGGTCCCTACGCCGGGGAATTTGAAAATCTTGCTTAGGCAGGGACACCACAGGCACAGACGGGGCCCTCCCCGCCATCAAGGTTTCAGCCAATTCAACAAGGGGGCCTTCGAACTCGCCGCCCACAACAGAATCGGCCCCCAGGCTTTTCAGGTACTGGCTGTTCACCGGCCCATACAAACCATAGCAATTGATGTGGGCGGAGGGGTTCAAGGCCCGCAGCCGGGGAAGCAGTTCCGCCGCCATGCGGGTGGCGGTGTGCATGGGAATGTAGAGGGCGATCAAAGTCGCGGTCCTTGCTGCCGCTTCATCCAGCGGCTCCACGGCCAAGTCGTTGCAGGTGACGTCGAGGCCCGCCTCTTCTAGCCAAGCGGCGGGCGAGGCAAGACCGAAGGGCTGATGCCCCAAGTCATAGGTGGACAGCAGCAGGGCCGCTGTCGTGGAGTCTGAAATGATTACTTGCCGGGCTGGAAGTACGGATTCTTGCCGTCGCCGTGTTCGGTGGTGTCCATGACCGCGACAATGGATGGCACGTTGTCCTTGATTGCCACTTCGACCCCCTGTTTCAGGGTCACGTCGGCCATGCCGCACCCTTGGCAGCCGCCTTCCAAGCGGATGTAGGCGGTGTTGTCGGCCACGTCTACCAGCGAAATGTGGCCGCCATGGCCGGCCACGCCGGGGTTCACTTGTTCGTCCAAAACCTTTTGAACGGCGATGCCTTCGGGGGTATCCAACCCAGGTTTCGGTACGAAATCGGCTTGTTCCACCACTTCGTCTACTTCGGGCACATAGTGGCGCAACATGGTTTGGATCCCACCCAACAAGCTGGACGCTCCACCGGTGAATGCCAAGTGCACCCGTTCATGGGCCGGGTCAAACCCCAGATATGTCACGTCGCCATCTTGATCTTTGGCCACGGGACGAATGCGGGTTTCCAGCAAATCCTTGATCTGTTCGGAAATGTCACCGTCTGTGATCAATTCCGGTGCGCCAACGGCTGCGGCCTTTGCAGCCGCGACTTCATCGGCCAACAGCCCTTCGCCGACCGTGAAATGATCCATGATCACGCCCAAGATGGCGGGCTTCAAAGTTTTCCATTCCGATCCACCAGCCTTGGTCAGAGTGATGTGATCGGTCCCCAAAGACACGGCTTCCACCGAAGCCACGGCGAACAATCGCTCAGCTAGTGGCGAGGCCTTGGCCCCATCAGCGTCGGAAAATTCCATTTTGCCCGCAGGCAAGACCTGGCGGCCCGGCAGGAACTTCAATTCCGACGGATTTTCGGTTTCTTCGGTTTGGATGAACATGGATGATCTCCGGTCAATTGCGATTTTTAGTAATTTGCGCCCGCATGCTGCGGATTTCAAGGCTCGGAAATCCCTTATAAAGCCCTTGGAAAATAAGGGATTGCAGACCGTTGGGTTTGCTAACCCTTTACAGCCGCTATTTTGGCGGGGCTGGCCGGGCTGGTTTCACTCCAGCGCTCGGTGGCATCATCATCCGAGGTCTTTGCCGCCACCCACTTTTCGCCCGCTGTGGTGGCCTCCTGCTTCCAAAAGGGCGCCTTGGTCTTCAGCCAATCCATCAAGAATTCTGCCGCCTCGAACGCCGCCTGGCGATGGGATGACGCGGTGATCACCAGGACAATCTGCTCTCCCGGCTCCAACCTGCCATAGCGATGAATGATCAGGCTGGCGTCCAAGGGCCAACGCTCGTTGGCCTGGATATCGATTTTGGCCAGCATGGTTTCGGTCATCTCCGGGTAGTGCTCCAGTGTCATGGCGGAGATCGTTTCACCCCCGGCCATATCCCGCACCAAGCCGGTGAAGGTGACCACAGCACCGATGTTGGTGTTGCCGGCAACCAATGACTTGGTTTCCGAGGTAACATCGAAGTCTTCGGTCTGCACCCGAATAGCCATGGCTTAGCCCCCCGTGACCGGTGGAAAGAATGCGACTTCGTCACCATCTTCAACCGGATCAGAGTGCTGGGCGAATTCCTGGTTCACCGCCACCCGCACCACGGATAAGTCTTTCATGGCTTCGGCGTATCCCGGACCGCGATCCGCCATCCACGTCAGCAAGCCGCCGACGTTTTCCACGCCATCGGGCAGGGGCACACTCTCGCTGGAGAGTCCGACCTTTTCACGCAGCCATGCGAAATACAGCAATTCCATGGGGCTAGCTTAAACCGGTGGCTAGGCGGGTTACAACGCCACTCGGGCGCCGATGAAGTCGGAAATGGGGCCGATGTCGTCGCGGCCAAAGGTGGGGACGGAGATTTTAGGGCTTTGGTCGCCGACAGCTGCCACCACGTATTCATCCGCTGACTGCAAGGTGGGCTCGTTATTTTCCGGGGCCCGGACTTCGATTTTTGCCAGCGGCAGAGTCTTGAAGCCTTCAACCAACACCAAATCCACTGGGGTCATATGGGAGATCAAATCCTCCAAGGAGGCTCCGCGCCTTCGCCGATTTCCCGCATCAGCACCCACCGTTGGCTTGACGCGAACATGACTTTTTCGGCACCGGATTCCCGGTGGCGGAAGGTATCTATTTCGAACCCATGATGAGAGTGCTTGACCTTAGACACCCGAAGACCAAGGGCCTTCAACGCCGGGATCAGCGGAGTGATCAAGGTGGTCTTGCCGCTATTCTGGCGGCAAACAATGCCAAGAATTTCCATGGGGGTTTTAAATGCCGTCACGCAGGTGGAATTTTCCCGCCCGCAAATAGTCGTAGCCGGAAATCAGGGTAATCACCGCGGCGATCCACAGGCCCACATTGCCGATCATGGTGGCGGCCAGGGCGTCGGGAAAAACCCGGTCGCCGGCGGCACCAGAAATCAAAAATCCAAGAGCCACCAGTTGCACCGCTGTCTTCCATTTGCCCAGGGCGGACACAGGGACGCTGACGCTTATTTCCGCCAAAAATTCCCGCAATCCTGAGACCACGATTTCCCGCAGAACGATGATCAAGGCGGGCAGCACGGTCCAGCCGTCAATGCGGTCCAGTGCCACAAGCATCAAGATCGTGGTGGTCACCAGCAGCTTGTCGGCAATGGGGTCCATGAATTTTCCCAAGGATGACTGCTCGTTCATTGCGCGGGCCACATAGCCATCAAGAATGTCGGTGAGCCCGGCCACGGTGAACAACGCCAGAGGCACCCAGTTGGAGAATTCTCCGTCCAGATAAAACGAGGCGATCAGCGCTGGAATCACAGCGATCCGCGACAGGGTCAAAAGATTGGGCAGGCTTGTAATCACGGATTGGCTTGTATCATGAGTTATCGGTCACGAGTCATCGTGAAAATAATTGTAGATCGCATCGGCCACGGTGTTTGAGATTCCCTCCACCGATTCCAGGTCGGTGATGCCGGCTTCGGTCACGGCCTTGGCCGAGCCAAAATGGTGCAGTAACGCGCGCTTGCGGGCAGACCCAATGCCCGGCACGTCGTCCAGGGGAGAGCTGGTGATGCGCCTGGATCGGCGGCCGCGATGGGCTTCGATGGCAAAACGGTGGGCTTCGTCCCGCAACCGCTGGAGGAAATATAGAACGCTGTCGCCCTCGGCCAGCGGGAACGCCGGTTTGTCGGGGAAGTGGAATTGTTCCCGCCCGGCGTTGCGATCGGGCCCCTTGGAAATCGCCCCCAAGGCGACGCCGGTGATCCCCAGGTCGGTGAAAACGGATTGGGCCGAGGATAGCTGCCCGGCGCCTCCGTCAATGAGCACCAGATCCGGCCATGTGCCGGATTCCCTGGGGGCGTCTTCTTTCAGCAACCGTGAAAACCGCCGGGTCAGGACTTCCCGGACCATGCCGAAATCGTCGCCGGGGGTCAGGTCAGGATTTTTGATATTGAACTTGCGGTATTGGTTGCGGGCCATGCCTTCGGGCCCCGCCACAATCATGCTGCCCACCGCATCGCTGCCGGAAATGTGGCTGTTGTCGTAGACCTCGATCCGCTGGGGCGTGGTTTCCAAGCCAAAGGCATCGGCAACCCCTTCCAGCAGCCGCCGTTGAGAGGCGCTCTCAGCTAGGCGACGATCCAGGGCCTGGGCGGCGTTAACCACTGCACGTACCACCAATTCGTGTTTTTTACCGCGCTTTGGCGTCAGCAAACTGACTTTGCGCTTGGCCCGCAGGCTCAAGGCCTCTTCTACCAGTGCGTGATGCGCGATGGAGTGGGACAACAGAATTTGCTTGGGCGGTGGGTTGCCGGAGTAGAATTGCCCAAGAAAGGCCTCGGCCACTTCGGCGGCTCCGCGATCCCCGGCGTGGCTGGGAAAATGGGCGCGATTACCAAAGTTTTGCCCGGCGCGAAAGAAAAACACCTGAACGCAGGTCTGGTTGGCCTTTTGGTGGACCGCAACTACGTCGGCGTCACCGATCCCCGGATTGTTGATGTCTTGGCGAGCCTGAATTTGGGTCAAGGCGTGGATTCTGTCCCGGTAGATGGCCGCTCTCTCAAAGTCGAGATCGGTGCTGGCGGCCTGCATGCGGTCGGAAAAGCTTTCCTGGATAGCGTGGGATTTCCCGGAAAGGAACGAGAAGGCCTGATCGACAATGATCCCATAGTCTTTGGCCTCGATTTTCCCTACGCAAGGGGCGGTGCAACGTTTGATTTGGTATTGCAAACACGGGCGGGTGCGGCTGGAAAAGATGCTGTCTGAGCAATTGCGCAGGGGAAAGGCTTTCTGCAGGGCGTTGATGGTGGCGTTCACCGCCCCGGCTGAGGCAAACGGCCCGAAATAGCGACCGGTCCGATTGCGGGCCCCCCGGTGCTTGGTGATTTGCGGCCAGTCGTGGTCGCCGGTGATCAAGATATAGGGGAAGGATTTGTCGTCCCGCAGCAGGATGTTGTACCGGGGCTTTAGCTTCTTGATGAGGTTGGATTCCAGCAGCAAAGCCTCCACCTCGGTGTGGGTAGTGATAAATTCCATTGAGGTGGTGGCGGAAATCATGCGTTGGAGCCTGCCATCCATACGATTGGGACCGGTGTACGCCGCCACGCGCTTTTTCAGATTTTTGGCCTTGCCGATATACAGGGGATTGCCCTTGGCATCGTGCATTCGGTAAACCCCGGGCGATCCGGGCAATGTCCTGAGGTGGGCCTTAATGACTGCGATTCCAGCGGCAAGAGACGGTGGATTGGCAGCGGCCTCAGGCCCCTGATCATTTGGCAGCTTGGCGTCGGTTGAGTCCTGAGGCCCGTGCGTACCACCGGTTTCAGCCGGTGTCATGGGCGCGGCTTTCTGGGCAAAAATTTGGGGAACCAAGTATCCACTATTTCAGTGGATAACCGGGTGGATATGTCGGGTCATCGACCATTGATGTAGGGCGAACCCTAGAGTTCGCCATACCTGCACAAAAATTAATCATTCTTTATAACGCTTTGATTTATAACGCATAAATAAAGTCAAGAAGGAACCGGACACACCACGCGTTCTGCCGATCAGGATTAATATCGCAGCAAAGGCGGGTACAGAGCCACTGTGTACAACAATGCCATATGAGTCAGCTATTTGGCCGTATTTCTTCACGAGTTAGAATCAACATCATTAACGGCGGCCAGCAAATTTTTTCGCCCAAGTGGACCGATTTTCTGTGGCACTGCGCTCTATTTATCCGGGGGGTGGCGCCGATTTAATGATCTCAGCGCCCACCCCTGCGGCCTCGGCCACGGCGTGCAGTTTTTCGACCCGAACATGGACCTTTTCCACTAAATCCTGCTCCAGGCATAGATCGGCAATGCGCTCGGCCAAGGTTTCGACCAAATTGATGTGGCCTTCAGCGAGCAGCGCTTTCACCCCTTCGACGATGGCGTCATAGGACACAGTGTCGTCCAGGCGATCTTCCACGGGTGCGTGGCCCACTGTCATGGCCAAATTGATGCGGATTGGCTGGCTGTCCTGGCGCTCGTGGGTATAAACGCCGATTTTGGCGGTCAGCTCCAAATCGCGGATCACCACCACCCGAGACTCCAATGCACCCTTAGACATCGGTTTCACCCCCCTGCCATTTGCTGCCACGGTCAAGGTGTTGGCCGGAATCCAGCGCGATCATCTGTCCGGTCATGGTCGGGGAGCCAAGGATAAAGGTCACGGCTTCGGCGATTTTTCCCACGGGTGTCGCCTGTTTCAGTGGCGTAGACGCCACTTGACCAGCGAACTGCTCTGGGGTTTGATTTTTACTCGCCAGCACGGGACCGGGGCCAATCCCGTTGACCCGAATGTGTGGCGCCAAGGCCATGGCCATGGTTTGGGTCAGAGTCCACAAGCCGGATTTGGCCAGGGTGTAGGAGACAAATTCGGAGGTCAGGTTCCACACCCGTTCATCCAACAAATTGATGACATTGCCCGTGGCTCCCTCCGGCAGGCCAGCGGCCATTGCCTGGATCAAGACAAAGGGTGCGCGCAAATTGATGGCGAAATGGCGATCCCAGGATTGCTGAGTGACTGTGGTCGCTCCATCGTGTTCGAACAGGGATGCGTTGTTGACCAAACAGGTGATCGGCCCAAGGTCGGCGGCCACTTGGCTGGCCAGGGCGGTGACCTGGGCTTCGTCGGCCAAATCGGTAGCGAAGAGTTCAGCGCTGCCGCCCTGGGCCCGGATCATTGCCGCGGTGCCCTCCGCCTCGGCCTCAGAGCGCCGGTGGTGCACTGCCACGGTCCAGTTATGGGCCCCCAATTCCAAGGCGATTGCCCGGCCAATCCGCTGACCAGCCCCGGTGACCAGAGCGACGCCCGCTACCATGGCGGCCACACGTCGTTGGCGGCCAAAGCGCCGGGCAGAACGGTGAATTGCAGACTAATGAACCCGGCATAAAGAACCAGAAACGCTAATCCGCCAATGCGCCCCACGGTGCGCTGGCGCAGGGCATAGGGGATCAACAACAAGGAAACGCCGAGCATCACCCATATATCAAAGGACAAAACCTCCATGCTCACTGGAATGGGTGAAATGGCGGCGGTCAATCCCAGCACTCCCAAAATATTGAACATGTTGCTGCCCACGACGTTGCCAATGGCCACGTCTCCGTGCTTGCGGACAGCGGCCACAGCCGAAGTGGCAAGCTCGGGCAGCGAGGTTCCCACGGCCACTAACACCACGCCAATAACTTTGTCGGAAACTCCCATCGTCCCGGCAATGCTCACCGCTGCTGGCACCAACACTTGCGACCCACCCCACAGGCCGACAACGCCGACGCCGATGAACAACAGCGACAGGGTCATGGACGGTGGCGCGTGATGCAGGGCTTCGATGTCTTCTTCAATGTCCTTCAGGGTGGTGATTTCATCCCGCGCTCGGCGATAAGAGGCATAAAGATAAGCACCAAGGAGGGCGAACATCACCGCCCCTTCCCAACGGGCCACCAATCCGTTGGCCGCAAACGCCACCAGCAAAATGCCGGACCCCACCATCAAATCCACATCGCGCAACACCGATGATGTGCGGTGGCCGCCAGCGACGATTAACGCCGGGACCCCCAGAACCAACAGAATGTTTGCCACGTTGCTGCCGACGATGGTGCCGATGGCCACGCCGCTGGAGCCTTCCAGCACGGCTTTCAAGCTGACCCCGAATTCGGGTGCGGATGTGCCAAAGGCGACAACAGTAAGGCCAATGACGATGGAGGGGATATGGAGCCGGTTGGCGATCAAAATTGATCCCCGGACCAGTAATTCGCCGCCGACAAGCAGGATCACCAGGCCACCCGCCAGTTGCAAATACACAATCATAAAAGTCCGTGAAGTGGCCTAACCGGTTCGTGGACCAGGGCAATCCGTGCCCCGGTCAGTTTGGGAACATTATTTGTAACAGTCCCGTCCGCAAGGGCCAAAGGCCATATGGCAGAAATTTGCATGTGGTCACGAAAACGGAACGTTTTGATCACGCAAACGCCATCTGACATCTGCGATAACCATAGGAAGGTAGGGTCAAATTTCCACAGCATTTATTTGAGGCGCCAACCACGGCGAAAGGATATTTATGGCCAAGGACTATGATTTTATTGTTTTGGGTTCCGGTAATGCCGGATCCGCTGCTGCATGGGTTGCCAAAGAGGCCGGGAAGTCGGTGGCGATCATGGAATCTTGGGACGTGGGCGGCACCTGTGCTCTGCGCGGCTGTGTCCCAAAAAAGATCTATGTAGCGGCAGCGGAAACCTTGGACGCCATCGCCCGGCCGTCCGAGCACCATATAGCGGTGGGACCCCCGGGCGTTGTTGGAGCGCAAGCAGGGCCTTATTCGGGATGATCCGGCGGCTTTCGAAAAAGGTTTTATCGCCAATGGCTACGACGTGATCCACGGGGCCGCCAAGTTCACGGGGGCAAACGAATTAGCGGTGGATGACGACGCCTACAGCTTCAAGTAATCGTGGTGGCCACGGGTTCAAAGGCCCGGGCCCTGCCGATCCCCGGGTTCGAGCACACCATTACAAGCGACGACATCATGAAAATGGCGGAGTTGCCGGAAAGTGTGGTGTTCATCGGTGGCGGCGTCATTGCTTTTGAATTCGGCCATGTGTTCCAACGGGCGGGTCCCCAGGTCACTACCTGGAGGTCATGGACTGCGCCTTGCCCATGAAAGAGCCGGAAATCGTGGACGCGTTATTGGTAGAAAGCCGTCGCATCGGCATGGAGATCATTGCCGGTGCGGTGACCAGCGGAATCGTCGCAGAGGACGGCGGCTACACCGTGCACTTTGCCGCCGATGGCAAAGAACACACACGCTCGATTGCCATGGTCGCCAACGGCGCGGGCCGGGTGGCGAACTTGTCCGACCTGGATTTGGCGGCTGCGGGCATCGACATGGCGGGCCCGGTGCTGTCCGTGGACAAGTACCTGCGCAGCACATCGAACCCCAGTGTTTTTGGCGCGGGGGACACGATCTCTGGGCCGCAATTGTCCGCGCTGGCCACCTAAGAGGGCTGCATCGCCGGGCAAAACGCCATGGCCGGGGACGGGGCCATGACTGAAGTGGAATATGCCTCGGTGCCCAGCGTTGTATTTTTGGTGCCGAGCTTTGCAGCCGTGGGCATGACCGAGGCCCAAGCCACCGAGGCCGGACTGGATTTCACTGTGAAAACCAACGAAATGACGTCGTGGCGATCCGCGGTGACCTATGCGGAAACGGCATCCATCGCCTAGGTGTTGGTGGAAAATAGCTCGGACAAGATTTTGGGCCACGGGGCGGCGGAAACGATCCACACCTTTTCCTTTGCCATCAAATATGGGATTACGGCGGGGGGAACTGGCCAACAATGTCTATGCGTATCCGACCATGACCAACGACATTAAATATTTGGTGTAGCGGCCGCCTTGGATTTTGAAACCACGGAAGGGTTCGAAATACTGGCGCGTCAGGTGGTGCTGGACATGGGATCCATGATCGACAGCGGCGGGCTTCCTGGCGGCCGGGCCCTGGATGTTGGCGGCGGTGCACAGATCATCTGTTTTCTCGCCGACCAGAGCACCACGACCTTGTTGTGGCGGGTGCGGATTTCGTCAGACGATTGGGTGGCCCAGATCGAAGCCACGACAGAAGCTGGTCAGGACCGCCGATTCGGCAGTGTCGATAGTATTGTCCCTAAAATATTGGCAGTGGCTGGCCCCAGCGTTCGCGTGGTCGGCGACCGGCCCGGGGCGTTCCAATGGATCCGCGCCCACGGTCAGGGGGCGTCAATCTCCATCGGCAAACAGGTGGAGGCAGTGCGCAGGCGCAAGAGCGTCGAGCAAACCATCGTTTACGGGCTGGCGGTCATCGGCGCCTTCGCCATCCTGAGCATGCTTTTCTAAGGCCGAGGGAGAAATGTCACGGATCGTCCATTTTGACATTCAGGCCGACGACCTTGAACGGGCCAAGGCCCTTTATTCCACCGTTCTGGGGTGGAATTTCGAAAGTTGGAGGTCTTGGACTACTGGCTCAATGAGACTGGGCCAGAGGGCAGGGGGTCAGTAAATGGGGAAATCGCAGTGCGGCCCACCGGGGTCGAGATCCCAGCGGAGGTCGGTGAAGTGCCAGCGGAAGCCGCGGCGCGTTAGGAAAATCCTAAGGTAAGTTCCGGTCGAAGAAAACCGTGACCCGGGCTAAGAATTCGGCCTGGAAGGGCGAGGGCACATCGTCGCGATCCTCCATCCACGCCCCCTCGGTGTGGGCCATGCCCGGCAGCACCCAAATTTCATTGGCCCCAGCCAAGGTGATGTCAAACAGCGCCTCGCTGTGTTCCACCGGAATACGGCTGTCTGCTTCGCCGTGGATAAACAAGATCGGCCGCGGGGCGATCAACGGCACCGCCAACAGCGGCGAGATTTCATCGAAATCCAGACTAAACACAATGCGGCCAGTCAGGGAAATGCCGGGCCGCAGCCACCGTGCGACTGCTGCGGGCATGCCGGTGCGGTCTTCGATTTCCACATCCATGATAGCCCGTATGTCGGACCAGGAACTGTCTGCGATTACCGCGCCGATTTCGGGGATTGCAGCGGTAGCCAGCAATGCGGTGGCGGCCCCATAGGACGTTCCGTGAATACCTATGCGACCGGGTGCGAAGCCTGTCGCTAACAATAAATCCACTGCGGCGCGGATGTCGTTGCGTTCATACCACCCCAGGCCCAGGACTTGGCCACCGGATATTCCGTGGCCCCGCATATCCAACGCCAAGACGGTGAAGCCGGCGTCCACATAGGTCGCGGCCAAGGATCGGTTGGTTCCGTTCCACGCCTGATCGCCCAGGCCGTGAACCACAATGATGGCTCGGTCGCCAGTTGTGGCGGGACCGGTGACGATCCAGATGGACAAGTCCGTACCGTCCGTAGTGATCATGCGCTGGTCGGTGACGGCGTAGCCAGCCGGTGGCTCGCCGATGATCGTGCGCTCACCGGGGTCGAGGCTTATGGTCACAATCATGCCGGACACCGCGAAATACCCCGTGCCCAACAGCATGAACAGGAACCCGGCGACACCGAGCAGCGGGCCTTTCCAGCTTCGTTGGGCCATCTAAAGCCGCATTGGCCGGGCGGATTTGCCGCGCAATTGCCGGGTACCGGGTCGGCCGGCGCTGGACCGGGGGCGGTTTTTCGCGGTGGCGCTGCGCAGGGCGCCGCCCAACCCCAAATCGTTGGTTTCCAGGCGGCGTATTTCGTCGCGCAGTCGGGCGGCCTCTTCGAATTCCAAATCACCGGCGGCGGCGCGCATACGCTTGTTCATGTCCTCTAAATGGGCTTTCAGATTGTTGCCAACCAAGTGGTCGACACCATCGTCGCCAGTGTCCACGGTGACGTAATCGGCTTCGGCCACGCTTTGGATAATATCGCCGATTCCTTTGCGCACGGATTCCGGGGTGATGCCGTTGGCGGCGTTAAAGGCCTGCTGGATTTTGCGTCGCCGATTGGTTTCGTCGATGGCGGCGGTCAGGCTTTTGGTCATCTTGTCGGCATACAGCAACACCCGGCCGTCGATGTTTCGGGCGGCCCGGCCAATGGTCTGAACCAGGGAGGTGCGAGAACGCAAAAAGCCTTCCTTGTCGGCATCTAAAATGGCCACCAGCGCGCATTCGGGAATATCCAAGCCTTCGCGCAGCAAGTTGATTCCCACCAGCACGTCAAACGCCCCCAGGCGCAAATCGCGGATGATTTCGATGCGCTCCAAGGTATCGATGTCGGAATGCAAATAGCGCACCCGGACGCCATTTTCGTGGAGGTACTCGGTGAGGTCTTCGGCCATGCGTTTGGTCAGTGTGGTGACCAATACCCGTTGACCTTTTTGTGCCGCATCCCGGCATTCGGCCATCAGATCATCCACCTGGGTTTCCACGGGGCGGACAATGCACACCGGGTCGATCAGGCCAGTGGGGCGGATGATTTGTTCGACAAAAACGCCGCCGGTTTGGTCCAGTTCCCAATCCCCTGGGGTGGCGGAAACGAACACCGTCTGCGGGCGCATGGCCTGCCATTCCTCGAACATCAGGGGCCGGTTATCGATACAACTGGGCAGGCGAAAGCCGAATTCCGCTAGCGTCGACTTGCGTGCCAAATCGCCCCGGGCCATGCCGCTCAATTGGCCCACCGCCACGTGGCTTTCATCCACGAAAACCAAGGCATTGCGGGGCAAAAATTCGAACAGAGTGGGGGGTGGCTGGCCCGGTGCGCGGCCGGTCAAATAGCGCGAATAGTTTTCGATCCCGGCGCAGGCTCCGGTAGCCTCGATCATTTCTAGATCAAACGTGGTGCGTTGTTCCAGGCGTTCGGCTTCCAACAATTTTTGCTCGCCGCGGAATTTCTCCAATTGGATTTCCAGCTCTTTGCGAATTTCCACGACGGCTTGTGTCAGAGTCGGTTTTGGCGTGACGTAATGGGAATTGGCATAGATGCGAACGAAATCTAGATCACCGGTTTTCTCCCCCGTCAGCGGTTCAAATTCAGTCAAAGATTCCAATTGATCGCCAAATAATGACAGCCGCCACGCCCGGTCTTCCAAATGGGCTGGGAAGATTTCAATGGAGTCGCCGCGCACGCGAAACGTGCCACGGCCAAAGGCGGTGTCGTTGCGGCGATATCGCAATTCCACCAACCGCCGCAGCAAAAGGCGCTGGTCGATGGTGTCGCCGGGGCGCAATGGCACGGTCATTTCCTGGTAGGTCTCGATGGAGCCAATTCCATAGATGCAGGACACGCTGGCG
>Ga0115002_10002376_pt1 | contig 24656 bp, 17 predicted proteins | sample ArcticOcean_MG_C_8_FD_89576 | JGI IMG/M metagenome (GOLD analysis project Ga0115002, IMG submission 89576) | Marine microbial communities from western Arctic Ocean - ArcticOcean_MG_CB11_86 | ecosystem: Environmental > Aquatic > Marine > Oceanic | place: Arctic Ocean: Canada Basin | collected... | reverse complement strand
CTTTCAGGGCATGAAGGCAAATGAAGAGGACATCACGCGTGCCCCGCAGGGGTAAAAAGCGATTGTACGCTGGCCCCACGCCTTGTGGGCGCCACGCTGGTTTTTCCCGTTCAACTCAGGTTTCAAGTCCCTGGAATTTTTGGCCGATAAGGAATCACGTGCCAGTTCCGGATTCGCTGGTTTGGCGGGTTGCAAGATGGCGGTATAACTCTATGAAATATAAGGCTTTAGAGCGGAAGAGCTGAGAGGAAATAAATCCTTTCTATAATTGACATCATTTGTTAAGATAATTGGAACGATTACCCAATTATAAAACAGGGATGTCCCCGCAGGTTTTACCATTTGGGGTTCCTTATCAAATTATAAATCCGCTATTTTTGAGGCAATTTGAATCATGTTTAAGCGATTCACCGAGAGAGCGCGAAGAGTCATCATCCTTGCTCGCGAGGAGGCAGAACTTTATCGCCATGAGTATCTAGGCACAGAACATATTTTGCAGGGTGTTATTAAGGATGGCGGGGGCATAGCTATTGCCATAGTTCAAAAAAGCGGTGTGGATATGACTCAGTTGAAAAAGGAACTGGAAAAAAACCTGCCTCGCAGTTCAAATTCTCTGATCATCGGGGATATTCCTTTCACCTCCCGAGCCAAGAAAGTTTTGGAGTTCGCGGTGGAGGAGGCCCGGTCTCTGAATCATAATTATATTGGTACCGAGCACCTTCTTCTGGGTCTTTTGAAGGAGAAGGAAGGGGTTGCCTGCCGCGTTCTGAACAGTTTCGGCATGTTCTTTGATGATGTCCGGGAAAAAATTGTTGATATGTTCAAAGAACCTACTGAGAGCAACCGCGAAGTGGGCAAGACTCCGACCCTGGATGAATTCAGCCGTGACTTGACCAAAATGGCATTGGACGGAAAGCTGGACCCGATCATTGGCCGGGCCAAGGAAATCGAGCGGGTGATCCAGATTCTCAGTCGCCGTACGAAAAACAATCCGGTATTGATTGGTGAACCCGGTGTAGGTAAAACCGCGATCGTTGAGGGCCTGGCCCAGCTTATTATTGAACGGGAAGTGCCGGATACGCTTTTCGATAAACGGGTGGTTTCGCTTGATTTGGGTTCCCTGATTGCGGGCACCAAGTATCGCGGACAGTTTGAAGCCCGTCTCAAAGGCATCATGAAGGAAATCATCCAGAATGACAGCGTCATTTTATTTATTGACGAACTGCATACCTTGGTGGGAGCGGGAGCCGCTGAAGGTTCGGTGGACGCATCCAATATGCTCAAGCCGGCTCTGTCCCGAGGCGAGATCCAATGCATCGGCGCGACCACTCTGGAAGAATACCGAAAATACATTGAGAAAAACGGCGCACTGGAAAGGCGTTTTCAGCCCATCATTGTGAATCCGCCGACGGTAGATGAAACCGTTGAAATTATCAAGGGGCTTAAGGTTGCATATGAACTGCATCACAAGGTCAAAATCACCGATGAATCAATTGTCACTGCTGTTCGGTTTGCGGAGCGATACATCAGCGACCGGTTTCTCCCTGATAAAGCTATTGATGTGATTGATGAGGCGGGGTCCAGGGTGCGTCTGCGTAAGATCACCCAATCTCCTGAAATGAAAAAAATTCAGCGCGACATAGATATTGTCGTGCGCGACAAAAAAGTCTGTATCGAAAATCAGGAATTTGAAAAGGCCGTTGAGTTGCGTGACAAGGAGGAAGAGTTACGCGATAAGTTGGATGTGGTGAAGGCCGACTGGGATAAGGGTCGTGATGCCAGTGAGCCCTGCATTACCGAAGATGATATTGCCGATGTTGTTTCCAGCATGACCGGAATTCCGCTTTCTCGGATTGAGGAGAAAGAAAGCGTACGCTTGCTGAACATGGAACAAGAATTGGCCGGTAAAGTGGTAGGGCAGGGAGAGGCTATCAAAGTTCTTACCAAGGCGATCCGCCGGTCCCGCTCGGGTTTGAAAGATATGAAAAGGCCCATTGGGAGCTTTCTCTTTCTCGGCCCAACCGGTGTGGGGAAAACAGAGTTGGCGAAGGTTCTGGCCGAATTCCTGTTTGGCAATGAAGACGCGCTTATCCGGCTTGATATGTCGGAGTATATGGAAAAATTCAATGTGTCTCGCTTGACGGGTGCGCCTCCGGGTTATGTCGGCTATGAGGAAGGCGGCCAGCTGACAGAAAAGGTACGCCGTAAGCCTTATTCGGTAATCCTCTTTGACGAAATCGAAAAAGCCAATCCGGATATTTACCATCTCCTTTTGCAGATCATGGACGATGGTCGTCTGACCGATAGTTATGGCCGAGTAGTGGATTTCAAAAATACGGTGATAATTCTAACGTCCAACATTAGTTCCCGAATGCTTGAGAAGGGAACCAGTCTGGGATTCCACGACGGCGATGAAGACCTCAGCTATGACAAGATGCAGAAGGAACTGAAGCAGGACTTGAAAAAGACCTTCAATCCCGAGTTTCTCAACCGGTTGAGCGAAACGGTAGTCTTTCGTCCTTTGGAATTGGAAAATATTGTCAGTATTCTCGATGTTCAGTTGAATGCTCTCAACGAGCAATTGATTCAGCAGGGGCTGACCCTTGATGTGACTCCAGATGCGAAGAGATGGCTGGCGGAAAAAGGCTTTGATCCCCATTTTGGCGCCCGGCCTTTGAAACGCGCCATTCAAAAGCATTTGGAAGATATCTTATCTGATGAAATGCTGAAAGGTCGTTTCGCTAATGGGGGGCTCATTGAGGTGAGCTTGCAGGATGACAGCCTGGTTTTTGTTGAAAAGTCGGGAGCCCTTAATGTTGGTTGAGAATTTTTTCTTCGCTTGAACGGAGCGATGATGATAAAAAATATATAAAGTATTACGTTTCAGCAACTTATACTGCTGGGGCCTAATACTTTTTTTTGCCTGAAAACTCGGGCGCGAATGTACCCTGATAACTCATAAAATTTCAGATAGTTCTGGCTAAATGGTGAAAAAAGCCCACATTTTTTTTGCGGTTCTGATAGGCGTAACCCTTCTTGTCACAGCCTCCCTTTCGTTTGCTCAGGAAGGCGAGAACATCCAGTCCGTAAAGGTGATAGGGAACAAGCGGATTGATGAATCCACCATTCTCTATTACATCAAGTCCAAGCCCGGCACCTTGCTTTCCAAAAGACAGATTCGTGAAGATATTGAGCAGATATATAGCTTGGGGCAATTCAAGGATATCCGTGTGGAAACGAGGAATACCCTGAAGGGCCTGGAAGTTGAATTTTATATCGAAGAAATTTCGTCAGTCGGGAATGTTGAAATCTTAGGTAATGATAGGGTTGACTCCAATGATATCCGGGAAAAAATTGGGCTCAAGCGGGGGGCGGCTTTCAATGAGCACCTGATCCAGGAGAGCAATGAGGAAATTCTTAAGCTGTATCGTGAGAAAGGATACTTTTTTGCCCAAACGAACATCGATATCCAGCCCAATCAGGAGAACGCGGTAAATATTACAATCAGGATCAAGGAGGGAGAAAAGGTAAAAATTGAGAAGATTCGTTTTTCTGGAAACAAAGCTATCCCGGATAAAGACCTCCGCGACCAGATGGAAATACAGGAAAGAACCTGGTATTCCTTTCTGGATGAATCGGGGGTGTACCAAAAAGATATCTTAAAGCTGGATTTGTTCCGCATAGAAGGCTATTACCACGATCACGGTTATCTGCGGATCAAAGTGCTGGAGCCTCGTATAGATATCAATCAAAAGGCCAGGGAAATTCATATCACCATCCCGGTTGAGGAGGGTCCGCAGTTTCGCGTGAAGACTTTGAATATAGATGGAGATGCTGCGGTCTCCCCGGATGAAATTCAAAAAAGCATCCAGACCAAGGTCGGTGAAATCTATAATGTATCCCAGCTTCGCCAGGATATTTTGGCGATCACCGACTTGTACTCCCAAAAAGGTTATGCTTACGCTGATGCGAACCCGATTTCCAAGTTAAACGATGAGGATCGCACTGTTGAGCTGTCCATTGAAATTGATAAGGGTAAAAAAGTCTATGTTGGCAATATTGAAATTCTAGGAAACATCAAAACGCGGGACAATGTTATTCGCAGGGAATTCAGGCTGAAAGAAGGAGAAGTTTTTGACGGCTCCAAATTGAAACGGAGCAAACAGCGGATCAACAATCTCAATTATTTTGAAGATGTTAAAATTGATACCCATAGAGGCCAGGATCCCGACCTTATTGACATTCTTACGTCAGTGACAGAAAGGCCGACCGGATCGTTCACGGTAGGTATTGGTTTCAGCTCAGTCGAGAATTTTATTTTTTCCACGTCGATAACCCAGGATAACCTTTTCGGAAATGGGCAAAGGTTGGGCCTGAATGCCCATTTATCCTCCATCCGCACGGATTTTAGAATAAACTTTACAGAGCCGAGGCTCTTTGATTCCGAAATATCACTCGGAGTCGATCTATTTAACGAGGATGAGGATTTCCTTAGTTTCGATGCCCAATCAACCGGTGCGGGTTTTCGCCTGGGTAAAAATATTTCTGAGTATGAATCGGTTGGTTTGAAATATCGATTGGCAAATGTAGAGACGTCGGGAGTAGACTCTTCTGATGAAACGGAATTCTTTAAAAATGGGACCCGCTTGACCAGCAGAGTTGTGCCAACTTATATTCATGATTCGCGGGATAATTTTTTAAATCCTTCCTCGGGGTGGAGGCATGTGGTAGGATTTGAACTCGCAGGGCTGGGAGGCACAAAATTTACCAAATACTTTTATGAAGTGACGTATTATCACCCTTTAGTAGGAAAGTTCGTTGGCGCGGCTCATGCCCGGATCAATTACGCAGATGGGTATGGCGGAGACAAGCTGCCGGCCTTTGAAAGGTTTTTCATGGGAGGGCCGACTTCATTGCGGGGCTTTACTATACAAGATGTTGGTCCAAAAAATGATAAAAAGAATCCTATAGGAGGTAACCAATCTCTTCTTTTTAATTTGGAAGTGCAGTACCCTTTTACCAAGGCTTTCCGCGGTTTTGTGTTTTTTGACCGCGGAAATATTTATGGTGGGGGTTTTGATACCAGTACCACGTCCAACAGTTTTGACCTGGGTGAAATGCGAAGCAGTATTGGTGCAGGCATCCGTTTTATTAGTCCTTTTGGTCCGTTGGGTTTTGCCTATGGTATCAAATTGGATAAAAAGTCCGGCGAAGAGGCGGCAGAGTTTCATTTCTCGGCAGGAAGTGCATTTTAAATAGAATCTTTTAGTCGGGCATTTTCTTTAAGGCAACCACCAGGTGCTACTAGCCCTTCTCTTGCTAGCAAAGAGTTATCCTTGATAAGCTGTTGCCAGTTGGGTCCAGCATCGTGCTGGCGGCGGTACGCCGGTGACCAAAAACAATTTTTAGAGATACCTTGAAAATTTAATTTTAAAAAGGATCATGTTTATGCGGTTAACAATTTCTCGGAGGCCCAGGATCATCTGGCCGCTACTCATTTTTGGTTTTTTCATTTGCGGACCTTTAACGGCTTCTTCTTTTGCCGCGGATAGCCGGATAGGATTTGTAGATATTCAAAAAGCAGTTTCTGGTACCAAGGAGTGGAAATCCAGTTTCAATAAATTTAAATTGGATTTTACAAAAGAGAAAAAAAGAATCAAGGCCAGGGAAAAAAAGATCCAAAAAATGCTGGGGGAACTGAACAAACAAAGTTTTGTACTGGACCCGGAACTGAAAAAGAAAAAGGAAGACCGGCTAAGAAAAGAAAAAATAGATTTTGAGAGATATGTCCAGGACCAGAACGCAGAGTTCGGAAAAAAAGAAAAAGAAATGACTCAAAAAATCCTTCGTAAAATGATGGAGGTCATAAAAAAAATCGGTAAGGAAAAGAGCTATACAATGATTCTGGAACAGAAGGTTGTTCTCTATCATGATAAGGGCAACGATTTGACGAAAATTGCGATCCACACCTATGACAGGATCAATAAATAATTCCTGCAGGGCATCTCTAAAAATTGTTCTTGGCTATGAGCGGCCCTTATTTCATAAGGGCCTGCGAGTTGCCGCAGGGAAAATATCTGAATAAATAGAGACCCTGTACAAACTACAGTTGATAAAACCTGTTTGACCCCGCATTTAAGCTCGCTGAAATTTCTAGAAAAATCTTACAGGCTTGCAATTGCAAGAACGGACTCCTTCTCATGATGGACATTAGCGAAATTAAAAAGATCATTCCCCACAGATATCCTTTTCTCCTGGTAGATAAGATTATCGAATGCGATATGGACTCCCGGATTGTCGGCATCAAAAATGTGACGGCCAATGAACCTTTTTTTCAGGGACATTTTCCGGAGTTTCCTGTTATGCCAGGTGTTCTTATTATCGAGGCCCTTGCGCAGGTTGCCTGTATTTTAGGAATCAAAATATTGGACAGGGAGGGTCCGTCGGCCGTGTTTTTTACCGGTATCGATAAGGCAAAGTTCAGGAGACCGGTTGTCCCGGGAGATCAATTGCGGCTTGAGTTGACTAAGATCAAGCAGAGGGGAACGTTTTTCCGGTTTGAGGGCAAAGCGTTTGTAGAGGATGCTTTGGCCACCGAATGTACCATTCAGGCAATGCTCGGTAAAGACTGATATTGTAAACGGCTGGCACTCACATTTTTTCATCTCGCGTATTTCCCAGCCCGTAGCCAGCCAATGAAAATTGGTTTTATTCCGTGACTATTCATTCGAGTTCAGTCATTCACCCGGATGCCGAATTGGCCCGTGGAGTTACGGTAGGTCCTTTTACTACCATTGGTTCAGATGTCCGGATCGGTGAGGGAACGATTGTAGGGCCCAACGTATTGATTGAAGCGGGTACGGTCATCGGGAAAAATTGTAAAATCTTCCATGGTGCTTCGCTGGGTGGAGAACCCCAGATTCTTAACTTTGAAAACGTTCCCGCCACGGTGGAGATTGGCGATGGAACGGTGATTCGAGAGTATGTCACCATACATCGATCGGGTAACGAAAATGGAGTGACCCGTGTTGGCAAGGGTTGCCTGCTCATGGCCTATTCGCATTTGGGTCATGACTGCGAAATTGGTGACCAGGTGGTGATTGTAAATAGTACGAGTTTAGCCGGCCATGTTATTGTAGAGGACAGGGTTTTTATTTCGGCTCTGGTTGGTGTTCATCAATTTGTCCGAATAGGTCGGTATGCCATGGTTGCGGGACTGGCAGGTGTGAATCAGGATGTTCTTCCCTTTTCCATAGTGGAAGGAAACCGAGCCCGACTTCTCAGTGCAAATGCGGTGGGACTCAAGCGGGCAAATTTCAAACCGAAAGTCCGGGCGGCGATAAAAAAAGCCCTGAAATTCATTGCCCAACCAGAATTGAATACCAATCAGGCTGTAAAAAAAATTGAAGCGGAAATTGAAATGTCCGACGAAATTTATTATCTTATTAACTTTATAAGAAATTCTTCCCGGGGAGTAACCAAGTAGTGGCAAAAGTAAAAGCTGGTGTGGTTGGAATTGGCAGAATGGGTGAATACCATGTTGGGGTTCTGTCCGAAATGCAGGAGGTGGATCTTGCTGGAGTGGTGGATGTTGATCCTCAGCGCCGAAAGGTCATCCATGATAATTATGGCGTGCCCGGCTATGTGGACTGCAAGGACCTTTTTGGACGGGTTAATGTCGCAGTAGTCGCGGTTCCCACGAGCCTGCACTATCCTGTTGCCAAGGAACTGCTTAATAATGGTATCCATGTTCTGCTTGAAAAGCCTTGTGCCCACAACCTCGATCATGCCCGCGAACTTTTCCAGTTAGCCCAGGACAAGGACCTGATTCTGCATATCGGTCATGTGGAACGTTTTAATGGAGCGGTGCAGGAACTCCACAAAATTGTTGAGTCGCCAATTTTTGTGGAGTGCAAACGCATGGGGCCTTTCACAGAAAGGATCAAGGATGATGGTGTGGTGATGGATATCATGATTCATGATATAGACATCGTTCTTAACCTGATTAAATCCAAGGTGATCAAAACGCATGTTATTGGAGCTTCGGTTTTTTCTGAAAAAGATGACCTCGTGAGTGCCCAACTCGAATTTGAAAATGGATGCGTTGCTAACATTGTTGCCAGCCGTGTTTCACATAATAAAGTCCGAACCTTGTCGGTAACCCAGAAAGACTCATTTGTGGTTTTGGATTACACTGACCAGGAAATTTATGTCCACCGCAAATCATCTTCAGAGCATCAAATGACTAAAGGTGCACTGCGGTACAAACAGGAATCGCTGGTCGAACGGATTTTTGTCCACAAAGATAATCCCCTCAAACTTGAGCTCCAGCATTTCATTGATTGCGCTAAAAATGGAAGCCCTCGAAATGTTGCGGTGAATGATGAACTCTATTCGCTGGAAATCGCCCTGGATATTCTTGGCCAGTTTAACCAAAAAATAAAAAAGTAGGGACGGAATCCACATCGCCCATCGGATTTTTGCAATTGTTTAGAACAACTGGCACGCCTTCTGTAAATCTTCATTAGCCCATCAACATGCATACCACTCTTGATAGGATAGGCCTTATTGCTGGAACGGGAGAAGTTCCCGTATATTTTGCGCGGAAAGCCAGCCAGCTTGGGATAAAACTTATCAGCATTGGTTTCTCAAAGGAAATCCAAAACGATCTGGCACCGTTTTCGAAAGAGTGCTATTCGATTGGAGTCGGTCAGCCGGGTAAAATCTTTAAGACGCTACAGCAGAACAATGTGAAAGAATTGTTGATTCTGGGCAAGGTTGATAAAAGCATCATTTTTAAACTACAGAAGTTCGATTTTAAAGCCCTCCAATTTTTCAAAAACATTGCGACCCATGAAGACAAAGTTTTACTGTTGGGGGTGATTAATGAGCTCGACAAAGAGGGTTTCAAGGTTTTAAGTCAAAAGGAATTTTTGTCAGATATTTTTCCTCAAAAAGGAAACCTGGCCCGCCGAGAACCCACAAAGCATGAGTTGGAAGATATTGCATTTGGATTGCCCATTGCCCGAAAATTGGCGGACATGGAAATTGGCCAGACGCTGGTAGTAAGAAATAAAACGGTGGTGGCCGTTGAGGCCATGGAGGGAACAGATCAGGCTATTCAAAGGGGATGTGATTTGGCCCAGGGAAAATGTGTGGTGATCAAAGTCAGCAGAACCAATCAGGACTATCGCTATGACAGCCCAGGAATTGGACCGCAAACAATCAATATACTGGCCCAAGGCGGGGCAGGGGTTCTGGCGCTAGAGGCAGAGAGGGTCATGGTGGTGGAGCAAGAAAAAGTTGTCGCTCTGGCTGATGCGGCCAAAATGGCCGTGGTCTGTGTCTAACCACCGGCCGGTAGCAACTGGCAATAGCTTTTGTTGGCAAGCAAAAAGTTGTCTCGGCTCAAAGAGGCTTTGCTGTCTGCTTCCAAGCAGGAAAATCAAATCCTCCCAACTCCCTTCGTAGAATACCCTTTCGGGGTATGAAGGTTAATGAAGAGGATTCACGCATGCCCCGAATAGGATAGCTGGGGCGATTTACAACCTCTCATGTAATATGCAGGCTAGCTACGGTGCAATGAGTATGGCTTATCATAATGAAGATAATCGTCCCCACTTTTTAATTATAGCCGGCGAGGCATCAGGAGATTTGCATGGCTCGAATTTGGTATCTGCTTTAAAGGCCCTTTTGCCTCATGCCCGTTTCTCCGGGATGGGTGGGTCACGAATGCAGGAAGCAGGCGTGGATACGCTGTTTGGCATTGAACGCATGGGCACGGTCGGAATCGTCGAGGTGCTGGGAGACTTTGGCCATTATTACGGAGTCTATCGCACATTGATGAAAGAAATCGCCTCGTGCCGTTATGATGCGATAATTCTCATCGACTATCCCACGTTAAATCTTCGACTGGCAAAACAGGGGCGGCGTTTTGATTGTCCGGTATTTTTTTTCATCAGCCCGCAGATTTGGGCATGGAGAAAGGGCCGGATCAAGGGGATCCGGGAATCAGTGCGAAAGATGTTTGTCATTCTTCCGTTTGAGGAAAAGCTGTATTTGGATGCCGGGGTGGATGCAGAATTTTTGGGGCATCCGTTTATAGATATGGTCCATCCAAGCAGGCCTCGCGAAGAGAGCTTGGAAAAATATTCCCTGAATGTGGGGGTCAAGACTATCGGGCTTCTACCCGGAAGCAGGATGAACGAGGTCAACTCCCTTTTAGATGTGATGATTCAGGCGGCGGAAAAAATCCGCAGCGAACTGGGTTCCTGTCAGTTTCTTCTCCCTATTGCGGACTCCATTGATCCCGATCTAATCCGCCAACGGTTGGGAGCCAACCCGCTTGGCATCCAATTGATACAGGGGGAAACTTATGATGTGATGAATAGTTGTGACATGTTGATCATTGCATCCGGTTCTGCCACTCTGGAAGCAGGTATCCTGGGGTGCCCCATGGTCATTGTCTACAAGTTGAATCCCTTGACTCACTGGCTGGCGGACCGCTTGATAAAAATTCCACTTGTGGGGCTGGTGAATATTGTCGCGGGGGAAGAAGTGGTGCCCGAATTGATACAGCATAAAGTGACGGCGGAAAATATCTCCTCCGAGGCACTTGCAATATTGCGTACTCCAGAAAAAGAACAGGCTATGCGTGAGCGTCTTCTTAAAATCCGGGAATCCCTGGGAGAACCCGGAGTCATGAAGGCTGTTGCCAAACGTATTGCTGATTTTATGGTTGAATTGAGCGCTAATGAAAAAACTCCTGTTTAATTACGTAATTCCATACCTTCTTTTTGGAGTGGTCTATCTCTGGTGCATGACCCTGCGCTCAAAAAACCTGAATGAGGAAGAAGAGAACCATTTCAAGAATCTTACCGGACCTTATATTCTCACCCTGTGGCATGGAAGAATCTTTTACCTGTTTTATTATCTTCGTCGGCACCCGGATTATTTCCTGCTGATCAGCCCGAGTGAAGACGGCGATCTTTTGGCCCGTCTTGCACGGTTGATGGGCTATTCCGTGATACGTGGGTCCACTTATAAAAAAGCTGTTTCAGCAGCCCGGTCTCTGATTAAAGTTCTGCGCAGAAATCAGAGGATCATTATCATTGCCGATGGTTCCCGCGGACCGAGATGTGTGGCTCAGCCGGGATCCGTGCAACTGGCAGGAATAACCGGAGCGCCCATTTTCCCCATGACTTTCGGAACTAAAAATAAAGTGGTCTTAAACAGCTGGGATAAATTTGTCATTCCCCTGCCTTTTACCCGCTGCACCCTCAACTTTTCTTCGCCCATATCTCTCCCGCCAAAATCGTCTGAACAAATCATAGAGGAAAAGCGATTGGAGCTGGAAAACGCCCTCAATCGAATAAACAAAGCGAGTGACGAAGGCTAAAAAACGCTTTAAAATTAAACATTTCCGTCCCTTAAATGCCTTAAATATGGGCATGTAAGCACGTTTGAATTTGCCTATAGGGTGTGGTATAGTTCGCCCGTATCCTGAATCCCTTTAATTTTATATGTTTTTAGAAGAACCTGTCGAAGGGGTTTAGGGATTCTTATTGGCACGAATATTGAACTAAATTGAACTAAATAGAAGTAACCGGTTAGAGGGAGGCGGGAGAAAGAATCATTATGACTTGGAAAAATTTCTAGCCATAAAGACAATCGTTTGCCAGCTCGGGTCCTTTTTGAACATACGAGGAAAACAAATATGAAAAAGGTTGAGGCGATCATTAAACCGTTCAAGCTGGATGAAGTGAAAGATAAGTTGAACGAGATCGGGGTAAAGGGAATAACCGTCAGCGAGGTGAAGGGATTTGGCAGGCAAAAGGGTCATACCGAGCTGTATCGTGGTGCGGAATATGTGGTGGACTTTCTTCCCAAAATTAAAATGGAGATCATCGTCAGCGACAACCAAGTGGAAGATGTAATCAATACCATTATGCAGGCCGCACAAACCGGCCGGATCGGTGACGGAAAAATATTTGTAATAGATCTTCAGGATATCGTGCGGATTCGCACCGGAGAGCGCGGAGAAGATGCTATCTGACCCAAGAATTCTGTGTCCTATCTAAAAGAATAATCAAAAACTTCCCCATCCGGGATTGCTGGATTTTATATATAAAACTGAAACCGTAATGACGGTACCGGTTTTTTACGTCTTTTTTATGATTTCAATCTCTAACTATTTTTTGCAGGAGAACCTTTAATGACCCCCAAAGAGGCAGTAGATTTCGCAAAAAAAAATAATGCCAAAATTGTAGATATGAAATTCATGGATCTACTTGGATCCTGGCAGCATTTTTCTGTGCCCATGTGTGAGTTGGAAGAACATCTTTTTGAAGAAGGACTGGGGTTCGATGGCTCCAGCATCCGCGGATGGCAGGCTATCAATAACAGCGACATGCTGGTCATTCCCGATCCGGCTACCACGGTCATAGACCCGTTTATGAAAGATGTGACGGTTAGCATGATCTGTAATATTGTGGACCCGATCACCAGGGAAAAATACAGCCGCGATCCTCGCAATATTGCTCAGAAAGCGGAAGCCTATCTTAAATCTACTGGAATTGGAGACACTGCCTACTTTGGCCCGGAAGCGGAATTTTTCGTTTTTGACAATGTTCAATACGATTCCAGCGCGAATGAATCGTTTTATTCGATCGATTCTGTTGAAGCAAAATGGAACACCGGCCGGGATGAAGACCCTAACCTGGGTCACAAGCCGAGACATAAAGAAGGTTATTTCCCGGTTGCTCCTACCGATACGCTTCAGGATATTCGCTCTGAGATGATGTTGCTCATGGAGCAGGTTGGCATTACCATGGAATGCCACCACCACGAAGTGGCAACGGGAGGACAATGTGAAATTGATATGCGTTTTGCTCCGCTGGTTAAATGTGCTGACAGCCTGATGTGGTACAAATACATCGTTAAAAATGTTGCCAGGGCGCATAACAAAACTGCAACCTTCATGCCCAAACCCATGTTTGGCGATAACGGAACCGGGATGCACGTCCATCAGAGTATCTGGAAAGGTGGTAAACCCCTGATGGCCGGAAACAGCTATGCGGGTTTCAGTGAAATGGGTATGCACTACATCGGCGGTATTTTGAAACATTCCCGGGCGATTTGTGCTTTTGCCGCGCCGACTACTAACTCCTACAAACGGTTGGTTCCCGGCTTCGAAGCGCCAGTCAACCTGGCTTATTCCAGCCGTAACCGGAGCGCGGCCATCCGTATCCCCATGTACTCGCCCAGCCCCAAGGCGAAGCGATTGGAAATCCGTTACCCCGATCCTTCTTGTAATGGTTATCTGACTTTTTCGGTAATGCTTATGGCTGGCCTGGATGGCATTGAAAATAAAATTGACCCGGGTGAACCTCTGGATAAAAATATTTACTCGCTTGGACCGGAAGAGTTGGCGAAGATTCCCACCTTGCCTCACTCTTTGGATCAGTCCCTGCAGGCTCTGGAGGATGATCACGAGTTTCTACTTAAAGGCGATGTGTTCACCCAGGATCTGGTCGATACCTGGATCGAATATAAACGTGAAAACGAAATAGATCCCTTGCGTCTCAGGCCGCATCCCCTGGAATTCGAAATGTATTACGATTGCTGATTCCGAACTTGAATTTAAAAATCCCCTGGGTTTTCCCAGGGGATTTTTTTTGTGATAGATTAGGCAGAGTTTAAAACCCGAATCTCTATAATAATTATTTTATGACCTTCAACAAAGCATTGATCTATAGAATTCACCAGCGCCAACCCTGGGACGAAACACTGCCTTTGCAGGCTTTTGGCTTTCGTGAACCTGAAACCGCCTGGAAAAACCTCGTTGCCCTGGCGGGCCATGCCCAATTTGAAAAACTATATCCCGATTTCTTCCGGATTTTGTTGGAACTGATTGCCAGTTCGCATAACGCGGATATGGCATTGCACAATTTCGAGCGCTTTTCAGAGAAGTTTTTAGACAAGGATCATTTATACACGCAACTGACCGAATCGCCTTCCCTGTTTGTAGCCCTGATTTTTTTGTTTTCCGGTAGTCAGGTACTCACCGATGCCCTGCTCAAAGAACCGTCATATGTAGATTGGTTGAGCCGACCCGAGACCTTGGCCAATTCCAAATCGAAAGATATGCTGATGCGTGATTTCTATGAAATGGCCGAATTTCAAAGCAAAAATATTTTTTCTGTTCTTCGAAAATTTAAAAAAAGGGAATACATACGAATCGGGCTACGCGACCTGCTGGGTAAGGTTGGCTTCAAGGAAACGGTTGAAGATATTTCCAATCTTGCCGATGTTTGTCTGCAAGCCGCCTATGAGCATGCAGACCGGGAATTGCAAAAGAAATTTGGCAGACCCGTTTATCAGGATGCTAATGGAAACTGGATAGAATCGGAATTTGCTATTCTCGGTATGGGTAAACTGGGAGGCCGCGAACTTAATTACAGCTCCGATATTGACCTGATTTATATTTATACTTCCAGCCAGGGGGAAACGCGCTCTACGAGCGAGTCGTCTATCACCAGCATTTCCAATCACGAGTACTTCACCAAACTTGCGTTGGACATCACCAAATCCCTCCACGAAATAACCTCCGATGGCAATGTGTTCCGGGTTGACTTGGAGCTTCGACCGGAAGGGAATAGTGGTGAAATTGTGAATTCCCTGACCAGTTGCGAAATTTATTACCAGTCCTGGGGAAGAACCTGGGAAAGGCAGGCCCTCATCAAGGCCCGTGTTTCGGCGGGCAGTGAAAACCTGGGCAAAGAATTCTTCGAAATGATCGAACCGTTTATTTATAGACGAAGCCTGGACTTTGAAGCTATTGAAGAAATAAAGTCCATGAAATACCAGATCAATAAGAGCCTCAAGGGAAAACACTCTAAGGGAAATATCAAACTGGGATTCGGGGGCATCCGGGAAGTGGAATTCACCATCCAGGCCTACCAATTGTTACTGGGCGGTAGGGATAAAAGTCTGCGCGTTCGCGATTCATTAGGAGCTATGAAAACTCTTTACGAAAAAAATATCCTGACTGAGGCGGACCATAACCACCTCCGCGAAGCTTACATCTTTTTGCGAAACCTGGAAAATCGCGTGCAGATCACCTTCGGCCTGCAAACCTACCTCTTGCCGGATAACGAGATAGATCTTGCGGTGCTAGCGCGAAAAATGAGGATAGCAGGCGACAGCCAGAAAAACCTGGCTGACAACCTGATGAAGGAATATGAAACCCATACCCGGTTCGTGGGAACGTTGTTTGCTGAACAATTTGTCGAAAAAGAAAAACGGGAAGCGGCAGAAACCCTTTCCAGCGAATGGGACCGTTCCCGGATAGGGGAGGAACAGTTTACTGAAAGCATGCTAGCGGAAATTCCCTTTCTTCCCGACCCGAAAAGAACTTATCGGTTTCTGAAGTCCTTTCGTGACGGGACGCAGTTTTCGCATCCTTCCGTGCAAAGCATTCAGGAGTTTTACAGCATCATTCCTAAAATTTTTCAGCAGTGCCGAAGGGTCCCAAAACCAGATGCTGCCATCGAGAACCTGTGTCGGTTTGTGGAAGCGACCGGGGCCAGAGAATCTTTTCTCAGCCTGTTCCAGAGTAATGAAAAATTTCTTGAGTTATTGCTCATACTTTTTGGAAGCAGTGGAATGCTTTCGCAAATTCTAATCAAGCGGCCCGATCTGGTAGATGTGCTGACCGACATGGAGGCTATTTACAGATTCAAGCTGGCGGAGAAAATACAAGAAGATTTAAACAGTGCTTTAAAAACTTCCCCGGATTTTGAATCCAAGTCTCTAGGGCTTCGGCGCACTAAACAGGCAGAAGAACTTCGCATCGGTGTGCGCTACTTGATCAAAGAAGCAGACCTTGCAGGAACCTTGGAAGACCTTTCCAATCTTGCTGATGTTTTTTTGCAGACTGTTTATCGCATTGCCTGTGAGGAAAAAAAATCCGGCAACCACAATGACTTTTGCATCATCGGCATGGGCAAGCTTGGAGGGCATGAATTGAATTTCGGCTCAGACCTCGATGTCTTGCTGGTCTACGATGAAGGAGAAAGCGATCCTCCGCCCGAAGGCTTTTCCGGTTACTATTCCGCCCTGTCGCAGATGATCTATAAACTGACCTCAGAAATGACCTCGGCCGGTTATGCCTATAAAATTGATACCGAGCTAAGGCCCGATGGCGATGCGGGGGCACTGGTGCTTTCTGTTCAGGGCTACGAAAAATATTTTAAATCTCGCGCCAGAATCTGGGAGCAACAGGCTCTGGTGCGGGCACGATTTGTGGCGGGCAACGCTGAGGTCGGAAAAAAGTTCATCGAGGCGGTGCACCAGTTTGTTTATCAGGACAAGTTTGAATATGGGTCTCTCATAGAAATATCGCGCCTGCGGGAAAGAATGGAACAGGAACTGGCAAAAGAATCCACCAAAGGCAAGAACGTGAAACTGGGATTTGGCGGTTTGGCCGATATTGAATTCGCGGTACAGATTATCCAGCTGATGCACGGCAAAAAGTTTCCGCGCCTTCGGCAAACCAACACACTCTCAGCCCTGAAAAGTTTTGTCGCTCTTGGATTGATCGATCAGGATATGGCGGAAGAACTTCAGGACAGCTACCTTTTTCTGAGAAACCTGGAATGCGCTTTGCGGATCATTCGGCAGACTCCCACCAACACCCTTCCCAAGGATAATAAGGAGTTGGCGCCTTTGGCGCGATTACTCGGATACGAGGACGCTGAAATCCAGGCAGGTTCCCTGCTCATCGATTATGACCGTCATACCCAACGGGTGCGAAAACATTATCGCAAAACCATCGGCAATCTCCTCCGTGCCGGCCAAGCGGCCGGTGGCAATGAGCAATAACTTTTTCTCGCCAGTAAAAGCTATTGCTCATTGAGTCCACCATCACGCTGGTGGTTGAGTTTGTAGTCGATGCTGTCGATCAGGGCTTGCCAACTGGCTTCGATAATATTTTCGGAGACGCCTACTGTGCCCCATTTGGAATAGTGATCGCCAGATTCTATCAGCACTCGTGTTTTGGCGCGGGTGCCTTTTTTTTCTTCCAGAATACGCACTTTGTAGTCGTAGAGGTTGACCTCTTCAAGTTCCGGGTAAAATTTGACCAATGCTTTTTTGATGGCCTTATCCAGAGCGTTGACCGGCCCGGTTCCCTCGGCGGCAGAAACCTCCTGAACGCCGTTGACCCTCAGCTTGACGGTGGCTTCGGAGATAGGTTCTTCATCTTCCCTGCGTTTTTCAACGATGACACGGAACCCGATAAATTCGAAAAAGATTTCTTTTTGTCCTAGCGCGTCACGCATCATCAGTTCAAAAGAAGCTTCGGCGCCTTCATACTGAAAGCCCAGGTTCTCGGACTCTTTCAGCGATTCAAGAATTTTCTGCACCTTCGGGTCCTTGTCGTCAATGTCTAACCCATACTCTTTAGCTTTGTGCAGTATATTGCTTTTCCCCGAAAGGTCGGAAACCAGAATGCGCTGGTGATTGCCCACTTTTTCGGGTTGGATATGCTCATAGGTTTTTGAGTTTTTGCGCACCGCGCTGACATGCACACCGCCCTTATGGGCAAATGCGCTTTTTCCCACAAACGGTTGCTGGTTCCAATGCGCTTTGTTGGTCAATTCATCCACAAACGCGGAAACATCTTTCAGGCTTTGCAGTTGTTCATCGGTGACGCAGTTGATCCCCATTTTGATTTTCAGGTTGGGGATAATGGAAACCAGGTTGGCGTTTCCGCATCGCTCTCCATAACCGTTGATGGTGCCCTGCACTTGTTCGGCTCCCGCTTGAACGGCAGTGAGCGTGTTGGCGACCGCCACCTCTGAATCGTTGTGGGCATGGATGCCCATTTTAACGGAAACGGATTTTTTAACTTCTTCAAAGATCGAACGCACTTCATGCGGAAGCGAACCGCCGTTGGTATCGCACAGGATGATCCAGTCGGCGCCCGCCGATTCGGCTTCCTTGACGGCTTTGAGGGCGTATTGTGGATTATTTTTGTAGCCATCAAAAAAATGTTCGGCATCAAAGAGAACCTCTTCGCGATGCTTTTTCAAATAGGCGATGCTCTCAAAGATCATGCGTAGGTTTTCATCCAGACTGGTGGATAAGGCATCTTTCACATGCATATCCCAGGATTTTCCAAAGAGAGTCACTACCTGGGTCTCGGTTTTCAGCAGAGCCTGCAAAACGGTATCGTTCTCCACCATTTTCTCTGGATAACGGGTACTACCGAAGGCGGTGATTTTTGTTTGGGAAAAGTGGGCACGCTGGGCCTTCTCAAAAAAATCGATATCTCTTGGATTCGATCCAGGCCAGCCGCCCTCTACATAATGCACTCCCAGTTCGTCCAGTTTGTGGGCGATGCGGATTTTATCCTCGACAGTGAAGGAGATACCTTCCGCCTGGGACCCGTCCCTGAGAGTGGTGTCGTATATTTTCACAGAACTCATTTTTAAACAGCTTTCAATTTCCCCTTTTGTGGGGTTTTTTCCTAACTTCCCCCCTGTTAAGGGGGGATTGAGGGGGGTTGTTAAAATAAATTTTCTTTAAGTACCCCGCGACTTATGGCGAGTAGTATTTATTTTTTCGTTGTTTTCTTTTTAATGGCTTTACCTGCAGGCTCAAAAGCGTCATGCAAGGCGTTGATCGCCAGTTTGGAATATTTTTGTTCAACGATGCAGGACACTTTGATCTCTGAGGTGCTGATCATAAGTATGTTAACTTTATGGGCCGACAAGGTTTTAAAAATTTGCGCCGCCACTCCCGAGTGACTGCGCATGCCTGCTCCAACAATGGAAATTTTAGCGATTTTGGCATCGGCACTGACCTGGGTGGCATGAATTTTTTTTGCCACTTTATTCATGATGACCATGGCCTCATCCAGTTCTTCCCGTTGTAGTGTGAACGACAGGTCGGTGTGCCCCTGTTCGCTGACATTCTGAATGATCATATCAACGGAGATGGATGCCTTTGCCAAAGGCTCAAAAATATTGGCAGCGATGCCCGGTTGGTCGGGAACTTCCTTCAGGGTGATTTTTGCCTGGTTCTTGTCGCACATGATTCCGGAAACTACCGGTTGTTCCATATTTGCATCCTCCTCGCAGATCAAAGTTCCCTTGTCTCCTTCCTCAAAAGAAGATTTAACAATCAGGGGCATCTTGTATTTATGGGCAAACTCCACACAACGGATTTGCAGGACTTTGGCTCCCAGGCTGGCCATCTCCAGCATCTCATCATACGATACCACATCCAGCTTTCTGGCTTGGGGTACCATTCTCGGATCGGAGGTATAAACCCCATCGACATCGGTACAGATTTCGCATTGCTTAGCGCCCAGCGCAACTGCCAGGGCTACCGCCGAGGTGTCCGACCCGCCCCGCCCCAAAGTCGTCACATCGCCTTCCGGGTTGATGCCCTGGAATCCGGCGACCACGATCACATGATTTTCCTTCAGCATTTTGCGCGCCCGCTTAGCATCAATATTCTTGATGCGAGCACGGGTGTGGGTGCTGTCTGTTTGCAGGCCAATCTGCCTTCCCGTCATGGAAAGGGCGGGAATGCCACGGGTTTGCAGGGCGATGGTCAGTAGGGCGGCCGAAATGCGCTCGCCGGATGACAAGAGCAGGTCGATTTCCCTGCGGGCTGGATTTTTAGACAGACTGCGTGCCATTTTCAGCAATTTATCGGTTTCCCCCGCCATAGCGGAAACTACGACAACAATATCGGTGCCGGTTTTTCGTATTTTGACAATTCGGTCGGCCACACGTTCGATCCGCTCCAGGGTTCCCACCGAGGTGCCGCCATATTTTTGTACGATCAAAGATTTGTTCAAAATTGGTTTGCCAGAAAAGCCGTCAATAAATCGGGAGCGTTAGGGAATAATTTTCCTGTTTCTAAAAGTTGTTCATCATATTGTTTGGTGTTTCCCGATGCGGCGGGATAAACCAGATAGGGAACCACAGACCGATCATATTTCATCAATTGAGCGGAGCTGATATGGTTGACCACCACCAGTAATTTTATATTTCCCATCGCCTCCATTGCCTGGACCAGTGGGCCAATGACCTGGGCATCGAAGTCTTCGATCATTAAAATCTTATCGTCAATATCGCCTTTGAGCGAAACTTCTTCTCCTGCTGAAATGTGCAGGAAAACGACATCTTTGTTTTCCAGTTCCTTGAGTGTCGCAGAAACTTTTGCGGAATAATTGGTGTCGGAAAACCCGGTTGCTCCTTCCACTTCCACGACATTCATTCCGGTGAGCTTGCCGATTCCCTTAACCATCAAAGATGCGGAGATTAAAGATGCGCTTTTTTCATACCGTTCCCGGAAGGAGGGCAGGTTGGCGAGTTTGCCGTTTCCCCAAAGCCAGATACTGTTGACCGGGTCTTTTCCTTCGGCAACACGTTTTTTGTTGTAGGCATGGTTGTGAAAAATAATTTGCGCCTGGTTCATCACGAAGACCAGTTCGCGAACCGCGTTTCCCTCCGGCATGAATTGGCGGATTCCCTCGCCGATGAGTTCATTGGGCGGAGACAACCTTTCTGAAATTGGCGGCATTTTTATAAACATCAGGTTATGATACCCGCCACCATTATGGAACGTAACCGGAGTATCGACTACTTGTTCTTTAAGGGCATCCATGAGAAGGCCGGAATCACCATGGGAAAGATGCTCGCCAGTATAATCTTTCATGACCATATCATCATGGGTGGGTTGCAGGGTGACTAGATCGCAACAGAGCGCAACCTCATCCGGTGCTGGTTTTACCCCTAATCCTATTGCTGAAAGCTGAGCGTGGCCCGAAGAATATTTTTTTGGATCGAGGCCCAGAAGTCCCAGACAGGAGATTTCATTTCCCGGATACAAATCATCCGGTATGGTTTGAACGGGTCCGCATGTTGCGTTTTGCGTCAGGGCATCCAGGTTAGGGGTGTCGGCCAACTGCAAAGGAGTTTTATTATCTCTTTCCGCGAAGGGCCTGTCTGTCAGACCCGCCACGATAACAACTAAATATTTCATTTTTTAGGGGTAAAGTGATTGAGAACCTGAGTGTTACCAGGAATTTCGTTCCTCTAACAAATCCATATCCACGTTGTGGCAATTCGCGTACCTTGTCGAAAGGGTGCGCTCATGGCCCTGTGCAATTTTCAGAGGTACGCCTGATTATAACTTAATTTTTCTATTTCCCCAACTTATTGAGAAACAAACCACTAGGCCCGGCGAGCCGCCGCTGGCAACTGGCAATGGCTTTCACCGGCGAGCAACCGTGTTCTCGGTTTAATGAACTATTGTTCATTGGGTTCAGCGAGTTATGCTTATCCTTTTCCTTTACCTTTACCCCTTCGGGGCACGAGAGCTTAGGTAGAATATCACGGGGCATGAAGGCTAATGAAAAGGATATCACGCATACCCCGAATGAGGTATCACGCCGGACGCCTGGTGGCGTGGGGTAATGCTGGGTCCGGCATTGATTTCCCAGTTCTTATAGGCTGGGTAAAGTTGAGTTTTATTTTTAAAATCATACTGTTATGGACGTAAAATGGCTTTTGTGATACTGTTTCACAACGCAAAATTAAGGAGACTTTGCTGATTCCCGCATAAGAAACTTTGGTTTTACTCAAACCTAGCACGGGGAGAAGCAGGAGAGCATATGTATAAAGTTAAAGAGATTTGTAGGAATGGCGAATCTCTACCCCTCAGTACCACCGATGGAGCTCTAAGAATTGTGTTTATTGGAACAGGCTCCGCGTTTGCCAAACGCAGGCGCCAGTCTAATATGTTGGTCATTCAGGGAAACCACCATGTCTTGATAGACTGCGGTACCCAGGGGCCTTAGCCCTCAACGACCTGGGCTTGAGTGTTTTGGATGTCCGTTGTTATCTGCCCACCCACAGTCACGCGGATCATATTGGTGGGTTGGAAGAAGTTGCCCTGATGAATCGGTACACTCCCAATATCTCTACGCCTGACATGATTATTTTGCGGGATTATCAGGATATTCTCTGGACCAAAAGCCTTTCTGGTGGTTGCGAATATTGTGAGGCGAACCAGGGCCGCCCTCTTCAGTTAACGGATTTTTTCAACATTCTTCGTCCACAAAATATTGAAATTGAGGGGAGAAAGTTCTGGGTCTACAAGCACGGGCCCATTGAGCTCGTCATCATGCGAACGCGGCATTTTCCTGATACGGCCATCAGTGTGGATGAGTCGCAGTGGTGTTCGGGAGTGTTCACCAACCGTAAAGTCTGGATTTCGGGGGATACCATGTTCGATGCGGACTATCCTATTCGTTTTGCCAAGTTGGCGGGAGTCATGTTTCATGACACGCAATTATTTTTTGGCGGCGTACATGCTTCTTATCAGGAACTGATCACATTGCCCGAGGATGTCCGGAAAAAAATGTTTCTTTACCATTACGGAGATAATTGGGACAAGCCGGAAACCTGGGCCGGCGGGACGGACAAATATACTGGCGATCCGATTAAAGACGGATTTTTGGGTTGGACTGACCAACGCACCGCTTACGATTTTTACTGATTTTTATATTAGGAATTAGATAAGTATTAACTGCGGTTGGGGGAGCTTCTTGCATGAGTTATCAGATCACTCTGAATACCTGGTCGGGAGCCGATAAAGCGGAAGCGGCTGAAAAGCTTGCCAAAGTGTTCCGATTTGGCAACGAAAAGGCCATGACTGTTGTGGATCGTTTATGCCAAGGCTTGCCTTGGCGTTTTGACAGGCGCGTTCCCGATCATCAGGCGGATATGGCGTCTACCTATCTTCGGGGCTTGGGGTTTGCTGTTGACATTCAGCCTGTCGAAGGCGAGATCGAGCTCCTGCCCGATTCCGTTGCTACGGCAGAGGTTGCGGTAAAAGAAGAATCCGATATCTCCACACAGAAAGACGGCTACCGGTTCAAGTTTCAGGGTGATGGCCGAACTTTTTTTAATGTTATTTTTCTCAATCTGATCAAGACGGTATTCACTCTGGGTATTTACCGGTTTTGGGCCAAAACCAATATCCGCCGATATATCTGGTCGCAAACCTTGTTCGCGGGAGACCGCTTTTCCTATCATGGTACCGGCAAAGAGCTAATTCTTGGTGCCGTCATGGTTGGAATTGTTGTAATAACATTTGGTGCGATAAATGCGTATGTCTTTTTCAGTGTTGGGCCTGTTGAAGGTCAACTGGTTTCCAACCTGATTTCCTTTATCATTGCCTTCCTGCTTCCTTTTCTCATGGTAAGAGCCTGGAGGTACCGTCTTTCCCGAACCGCTTGGCGCAATATCCGTTTGTCTTTCCGAGGGAAAGGAAAGGATGCGTTTGTTTTATATTTTATTCAAGGTATTCTTACCGCTTTGACTTTAGGTCTTTACTGGCCATTTTTCAAAATGAAGACTGAAAAATTCTGGCGGGAGAACTCATGGTTCGGGGATGTGCAATTCCGGTTTTCCGGTGCGGGAAAGGATTTTTTTAAGAAATTTATTCTTACTGTGATTCTCACCCCGATTACACTGGGATTTTATTTGTTCTGGTTTACTGCCGATTTGAAAAAGTATTTATGGTCCCACACCCATATTGGTGGCGCGACATTTCTTTTCCCGATAACGGGAAAAGATTATATGAAATTAAAGGTGGGCAATTTTTTCATTATTCTGGGTACGGTTGGATTCGGCTACCCCTGGGCAGTAGTACGTAACCAGAAGTTTGTTACAGAAAACCTGACTCTGGCTGGAAATATTGAATTGAACCGAATTGTTCAGGAAATGAAAGACAGCGATGCATTTGGGGAGTCAGCTTTGGATGCCATAGATATTCCCATTGAAATCGGTTAATGGTACCTACTGTTTTCCATGAGCCAGCTAACAATAGCTCATTGGGTCCAGCGTCACACTGGCGGCTAGGAGAGGGCGGGTATGACTGCTCGAAAATTGCAATTTGCAGGTTCTTTATTTGATGGCAGAAGCTCCCAAAAACATCTTGTCGATGTGGAACTCACTCCCCAGGAAATAATTCTCAAAGCTCCCGGCGACAAACCGATCCGTTGGGCCTATCCTCAGCTTCGCTGGGCCGCCGACACCAGTCCTTTCCATATTGAACATTGCGCAGAAGGTGACGAGGGTTTGGAAACTCTGGTGGTAGACGATCCTGATTTTTATAGAAGTGTTTTAGAGATTGCGCCGAAAAGTTTTTCTTCCCGCGAAAACGAATCGAAATTTAATTGGAAACTATACTCTGTAGGAATACTGGTTCTGATATTTTCTGCTTACGTATTTATTAAAACGGTTCCTTCATTTCTGGCTGACCAGATGGTCGAAAAAATTCCCATTGAATGGGAAGTGACGGTAGGCCAGTCCATATTAAAAATGCTTCCGGTGGCGCAGAAACCTGATCCGGAAGTCCTCAAGGTTTTGCAGGATACGGTCGATTTCCTGAAACAGTCATTGCCGGGCAACCCTTATGACCTGAAGGTCTATATATTACCCGTAGAACAGGTCAATGCCCTGGCTTTGCCAGGGGGACCCATCGTGATCTTTGAGGGCCTGATAGATAAGGCTGAGTCTCCAGAGGAATTGGCTGGCGTGCTCGCCCATGAAATCCAGCATATACTG
>Ga0115002_10002373_pt1 | contig 24676 bp, 27 predicted proteins | sample ArcticOcean_MG_C_8_FD_89576 | JGI IMG/M metagenome (GOLD analysis project Ga0115002, IMG submission 89576) | Marine microbial communities from western Arctic Ocean - ArcticOcean_MG_CB11_86 | ecosystem: Environmental > Aquatic > Marine > Oceanic | place: Arctic Ocean: Canada Basin | collected... | reverse complement strand
CGGTCGATGGTCTCATTCGATAGGAGGAAGGATAAATGCCAAGCGTATTGATTACCGGATCTAACAGCGGTCTCGGACTTGAGTTTGTGCGCCAATATGCGGTCGAGGGCTGGCACGTGGTCGCGACCTGCCGCAGTCCCGACAAGGCCACGGACCTCAAAGCGGTGGACGGCGATATCGAAGTGCGGGCGCTCGACGTGGCGGATTTTGACGCGGTCGATCGCCTGGCAACCGACCTTACGGGAACGCCGCTCGACGTACTGATCCTCAATGCGGGAAAAACCAAGCGGCCGCAGGGGATCGGCACGATGGACTATGAAGCCTGGGCTGAGATCTTCCGGGTCAACACCATGGCGCCGCTAAAAATGGCCGAGGCCTTGGTCGAGAATGTAGCGACCAGCGATCAGAAAAAGATCATCGGGATCAGCAGCCGCCTCGCCAGTATTGAGTTCGCGACCGCCGAGGACCGCACGTTCAAACTGCGCGGCGCCTACTACCCGTATCGCACGACCAAGGCGGCGCTCAATATGGTGATGCGAACGATGGCGGCGGAGCTTGCCCCGCGCGGAATTCTCACGGCGTCGCTGTGTCCGGGCTGGGTGCGCACGAAGATGGGCGGTGATAATGCGACGTTCTCGACCGCGGAGTCGGTGGGGTGGATGCGGGCAATCGCAGCGCGGTTGACCGCGGCCGAAAGCGGGACCTTCTTCTCGCATGAGGGCGAGGTGTATCCGTTCTAAAAAGCCCTTTCGCTAGAAACCCGAGAAGGGCTTCAGCTTTCGGGCGGCAAAAACGCCGCGCGTTTCGCCGGTCTCCCACGAGGGCGAAGTGTATCCGTGTTGGTGCAATGTGCTTGCTTGGCAGCCATGTGCGATACTTCGCCACGGTGGGTCTCGGGAGAACGATATGGCCGTGACGGAACAGCACTTTCCCAAGAGCGATTATTCGCGGGTTCGCTACGACGTTTATCACGACAAGGACATCTACGAGCGCGAGCAGCACCGTATCTTTCGCGGGCCCACCTGGTTGTTCCTTGGTCTTGAGGCCGAAGTCCCCAACCCCGGTGACTATCGCACGACTTGGCTGGGCGACACGCCGGTGGTCTACAACCGCAGCGCCGACCGGAAGGTGCATGCTTTCGTCAATCGCTGTGCCCATCGCGGCGCGACCGTGCGGCGCCAAGCCTATGGCAACGCCACCGACCATACCTGTATCTATCACCGCTGGTGCTACGACCTCGAAGGCAATCTGATCGGTGTGCCGTTTCAACGCGGCGTGCACGGGAAGGGCGGCATGTCGGACGATTTCGACAAGGCCGACCACAGCCTACGCAAACTACGCGTGCAGAGTTATTACGGGGTGTTGTTCGCGACATTCGCCGAGGGCAAAGTAGAGCCGCTGGTCGATTATCTCGGACCCACCCATGCGAGCCACCTCAAGAGATTGTTTGAAAAGCCGGTCCGCGTGCTCGGCTATCAACGCCAGTTTCTGCATGGCAATTGGAAGTTCTACAACGAAAATATCCGCGACCAGTACCACGGCAGCCTGCTGCATTCGTTTCTGACGACGTTCCAGGTTTCGCGGGTAACCCAGACCGGCGGCGCGCGGATGGATCCGCGGCACCGGCACAGTATTTCGTGGAGCCAAGAGGGCAGCGACGAAGGCGTCGATGCCGACAAGATCTATGCGGACGCCGGCGTGAACTTCGACGTCAAACCGTTGCTCGACGATTCATTTATGGGTTACCGCCAGGAATATGACGACGGCATATCGATTTCGATCTGCTCGGTGTTTCCCAATGTCTGCTTCCAACAGATCCGCAACAGCCTGGCGACGCGGCAGATCCGGCCCAAGAGTCCGGATGGCTGCGAACTCTTCTGGGCGATTCTGGGCTACGAGGATGACGATGAGGAGATGACCCATCATCGCCTGGCGCAGTCCAATCTGGTCGGACCAGCCGGTCTGGTTTCGATGGAGGACGGAGAGGCGGTTGAGATCGCGCATCGCGGCAGCCGCCGCGAACGCGGCGAGACCTCGATCATCGAAATGGGCGGCGGCGGCGAGATCCCGACCGACGTCAATATGAAGGTGAGCGACATTCCGCTGCGTGGTTTCTGGTCGTATTATGCCGAACTGATGGATTACGAGCCGGATAATCCGGTGCGCTAGCGTTGGCCGCCTAGTCGGTGGCGACGACCTCGATTTCGATCTTGTAGTCGGGCAGCGTGAGGCGGCTGACCACGACCAGTGTCGTGGGCGGGCGGTGGTCACCCAGCACTTTGGTGAAGACTTCGCGGTTGGTAACGACGTCGGCTGCGTCGGTTAAGTAGAAGTTGATTTTGACGATGTCCGTGAGCGCCAGGTCGCTGGTAGCCAGGATCTTCGTCAGTCGATTCCACACCGCTTCGGCTTGTTCGCGGAATGTCGGCGGGATGGGCGCGTCATTGTCCCAGCGTCCGATCTGGCCGGCGGAGTGGAGGACGCGCGCCTGTGCAGGCATACGGGCGCCGTGCGAATAGGCGGCCAGCGGTGCTGGGACGCCATCGGGGTTGAAGATGCGGTTGGTCATGGCCTGTCGTGTGCCGAGTCGTCTTTGGCGCAGACCACTTCGACCTCGATCTTGAGCTCGGGCATGGCCAGCGCTTCGATGGCGATGAGTGTCGATGCGGGGCGCGAGTCACCTAGATACTTCTGCCGCACATCGCGATAGATCGAGAGGTCGCTCATGTCGGTTAGAAACACCCGGATCTTGGCAATGTCGGCTGGGCTCATACCGTCGCCCTCGATCACGCCGACCAGATTGCGGAACGTATTCTCCGCCTGCGCTGCGAAACCTTGAGGCACCGATCCGTCGGCGGCGGCACCGACCTGACCGGCCGTGTGCAGTAGGCGTGCGGTGGCTGAGATCTCGGCGCCCTGGCTATAGGCGCCAACCGGCGGACCAATGTCGTCAGGATCGAAGAAGCGGATTGTGGGGGTCGTTTGATTACCGGTTCGGGGCGCGGCCGCGGCAACAATTTCAACCTCGAGGCGGAACTGGGGCATGACCAGCGCCGGGATAAACACCAGCGTGGAGGCTGGTTTGTTGCCAGCCAAATGCTTTGCTGCGACCCCGCTATCGTAGGGGATCACGAGATCTTGGAAGGGGTCGCCGATGTCGGCGGGTACCGTCAAGAAGTGATTCACGCGAATGATATCGGCGGCGGTCATGTCGGCATCGCGCAAGATCTTGCCGATGCTCTGCCAGGCGATGTCGGCTTGTTCGAAAAAATCATCGGGGGTGGCGCCGTCGGCGGTGATGCCGACTTGACCTGCGGAGTATAGAACCCGTGATCCGGCCGGGTACTCGGCGCCGTGCATGTAGTTTCCACCGGGCCGCGCGACGCCATCGGGGTTGAAGTAATTGTTGGACATGATGGGTTCATTCAACCACAAGGCGTCGCTGTTTGGGGCGATTTTTCGAGCCGCCCCGTTCTTACTTACCCCTTAAGTTCTCCACCCCGCGCCTGACCGCGGACGAACAGGTGCTGGCGCAAGGTTGCTCCCCAAGCAACAACCGCCTAACGTCGATTGCAATCATCGGAGCTCCAGGCAAAGCTATGAAAAACGAACCCAACGTCATGTTTCCGCGTAAGGATTATTCACGGGTGCCATTCGGCATCTACCACGATCCTGAAGTGTTCGAGCAGGAGATGGAGCGGGTTTTTCGCGGGCCGACCTGGCTATTTCTCGGGCTCGAGGCGGAGATTCCCAAGTCCGGCGATTATCGCACCTCATGGCTGGGCGATACGCCGGTTGTCTACAATCGCAACCAAAACGGAGAGGTCACGGCGTTCGTCAATCGCTGTGCCCACCGCGGGGCGACAGTCCGGCGTGAGTCTTATGGCAATGCGGTGGATCACACCTGCATTTATCACCGCTGGTGCTACGACCTTGATGGCAACTTGATTGGCGTGCCGTTCCAACGCGGGGTGCACGGCAAGGGCGGCATGTCGGACGACTTCGACAAGGCTGATCACAGCTTGCGCAAACTGCGTGTCGAGGGCTATCGCGGGATTTTGTTCGCGACGTTCAAGGGCGATGAAGTGGAGCCGTTGGAGACCTATCTCGGCCCCAACCACCGCGCCCATCTCGATCGCATCATGCACAAACCGCTCAAGGTGCTGGGCTACCAGCGCCAGCACATCAACGGCAACTGGAAGCTCTACAACGAAAACCTGCGCGATCAATATCATGGCAGCCTGCTGCACGAGTTCCAGTCGACCTTCGGCATCGCCCGGATCACCCAGAACGGCGGCGCCAAACTCGACCCGCGCCACCGCCACAACATCTCGTGGAGCGAGGAAGGCACCGACGACGAGGAAGAAGCCAAACGCATGTACGAAGACGCGAAGGTCAAGCAGGGTACGTTGACGCTGAAGGACGACAGCTTCATCTGGTTCAAGCCGGAATATGACGATGCCATCAGCATCTCGATTTGCTCAATCTTCCCCAATGCTTGCGTCCAGCAGATCCGCAACAGCCTCGCAACGCGCCAGATTCGCCCGAAAGGCATGGATGCGTTCGAGCTTTTCTGGACCGTGTTTGGCTACGAAGACGACGATCAGGCCATGATCCAGCACCGGTTGATGCAATCGAACTTCATTGGCCCGGCCGGTCTGATCTCGATGGAAGACGGTGAAGCAGTCGAAATCGCCCACCGCGCGCCAATCCGCGATCCCAAAGAATGCTCGGTCATCCAAATGGGCGGCGGCGGCGAAATTCTCACCGATATCGACTTCAAGGCGAGCGATATCGCGGTTCGCGGATTCTGGTCCTACTACGCCGAATTGATGGGTATGGAGCCGGAAAACGCCTACCGCTGAGAAAAATAACGAGATGGTTGACGGTTGAGGCGCGCCAACCATCAAAGAATGTGACGGACCGCGTTGCGGTGTCATTGGGATGCAATTAACGTAAACAAGTAGCTTCGCGTAACCTATAACGCGCATCACACGTGATGACGCGCCGCGAGGCGGCACTAAACCTGGAGGAAGCGGATGTCGATTGCCGAGAAGATTGATTGGTGGCCACGCGATGACTATTCGCGGGTTCCCTTCAAGCTCTATCACGACGAAGCGATCTATGAGCAAGAGATGGAGCGGATCTTCCGTGGTCCGGTGTGGAATTTCATGGGCTTGGAAGCCGAAATTCCCAATACCGGCGACTTCCGCACGACTTGGATCGGCGACACGCCGGTGGTTTACAACCGCACCGAAAACGGTGAGATCGCCGCGTTCGTCAATCGGTGTGCGCATCGGGGGGCGACGGTTCGCCGCGAGTCTTATGGCAACGCCGCGGATCACACCTGCATCTACCACCGCTGGTGCTACGACCTGAACGGCAATTTGATCGGCGTCCCCTTTCAGCGCGGCGTGCATGGCAAGGGCGGCATGTCGGACGATTTCCACAAGAGCGACCACCGGTTGCGTCCGCTGCGCGTCGAAAATTACCACGGCGTCCTGTTCGCCAGTTTTAAGGGCGACGAAGTTGAGCCGCTGGTGGATTATCTCGGCCCCCACCACGCCCACCACATCGCTCGGCTTGGGAGCCGGCCGATGAAAGTGATTGGCTATCAGCGCCAGTACATCTACGGCAATTGGAAGTTCTACAACGAGAACCTGCGCGATCTTTATCACGGGACGCTGTTGCACGAATTCCAAACCACGTTTGCAATCGCCAGGATGACGCAAGCCGGTGGTTCGAAAATGGATCCGCGCCATCGCCACAATCTGTCGTGGGGGATCGAGGGCACTGACGACGACGAAGACGCCAAGAAGGCTTACGAGGAGGCCAAGGTTAAGGACGGTGTGCTCAGTCTCAAGGACGGCGCCTATGTCACCTACCGGCCCGAGTGGGAAGATGACATCTCAATTTCGATTTGCTCGGTGTTCCCCAATTCGTGCTTCCAGCAAATTCGCAACAGTCTGGCGACGCGCCAGATCCGGCCCAAGAGCATGAACGAGTTCGAATTGTTCTGGACGATCTATGGCTACGAAGACGATGACGCGGACATGCTGCATCACCGCAACATGCAGGCCAATCTGGTCGGGCCGGCGGGATTGATCTCAATGGAAGATGGCGAAGCTGTCGAGATCGTTCACCGTGCCACGGCACGTGAGGGTGATTTCCACTCAGTGGTGGAAGTAGGCGGCGGCGGACCGATCGTTGGCACGGAAAGCGAATCGCTGTGCATAGATATTCCCTGCCGTGGCTTCTGGTCGTATTACTCCGAGTTGATGGGCATTGAAGCCGAAGGCGGCATCCGATGATTGAGTCAAAACAGCGCGAGCAGATTAACGATCTGCTCAACGACTACGTCTGGTACATCGATACCGACCGGCTCGAAGAGTGGATCGAATTCTTCACTGACGACTGCACGTATCGGGTTATCCCGCGTGAGAACGTCGAGCAAAACCTGCCCGGCGTCGTCATCTTGTGTGAGAACAAGAACCAGCTCACCGACCGTATTGTCTCCTACCGCGAGGCTAACGAATACAATCTGCATTACGACCGCCACATCATCAGCAATCCGCGGATCGAAAACGGCAAAGGAAAGAACACTTTCCACGTCTTGAGTAATTATTCGGTCTATCAGAGCAACCTCGACGGTGAGACCCGCCTGTTCAGCGTCGGCTACTACGACGATGTGATTGTCTACGAAGGTGACACACCGAAGTTTAAGGAGCGGACTGTTGTCGTTGACACGTTTTCGATCCCGACGCTGCTCGCTACGCCGCTCTAGCCCCAACTAGCTGTGATCTTAGCGCGGTACTGCGGCGTCGCAATACCGCGTTTATTGTTTGTTCCTAGAGGGAGGAAACCCGATGGCTAATACGAAATTCATCAACCGGGCCGAAGGCTTGCCCGTGCCGCAAGGAATCTGGTCGCACGTAGCGATCTCCGAACCGGGGCGGATGGTGTTCATCTGCGGCGTTGTCGCGAAGGATGTCGACGGCAATTTGGTTGGTAAAGGCGACATGGGTGCGCAGACCCGCCAGACCTGTGAAAACGTTAAGGCTGCGGTCGAGGCTGCAGGCGGCACGCTTAGCGATATCGTTCGGGTCGATGTCTACACCACCGATATCGAGGAATTTGACGCCATTCACGCGGTTCGCCGGGAGTATTTTCCGGAGAACCCACCGGTTTCGACGATGGTTGAGATTACCCGTCTCGTGCATCCCGACGCTTGGATTGAAATCAACGCCATTGCGGTGCTTGCTTAGTGCACCCACGCGCCAGTTAACTCGACATAACGAAAAGGTAAGGATCGATGAAGGTATATCCCTATGGCGTGGGCGACGTCGTCACGCGCGTCCATGAAGACGGATCCGGCGACAATGTGGTCGTGCTTTGTCATGGCGTTGGCGCGCGTGGTGATCGCTGGCGCTACAACATCCCGGTGCTCGCAGAAGCCGGCTATCATTGCTATGCGATCGATAATCCAGGCCATGGGTTTGCCACCAAAGGGCCGAACTTCCCCTACGGCGTGCCAGCTTTTGCTGCTTTCATCGCTGAATTTGTGCGTTCGCTCGGCCATGGTGCGGTGCACCTGATCGGAACATCTATGGGTGGTCACAATTCGGCGACCGTAGCCTGCCGCCATCCCGATCTGGTCAAGTCTCTGATTTTGGTCGGTGCCACGGGCCTGTTCAAGCTCGGCGACGAAACCACCCAAGCAATCAGTGGGCGCATCGGCGATACCACCCGCGAGGGCATCAACGGCAAGCTGAAGTCGTTGATTCACCACGACGACAAAATCGTGACCGACGAATGGCGCGATGAGGAATACCGCGTCAACAATTCGCCGGGCGCGTCCGATGCCTTCAAAGCGCTAGCGGACTATTTCCGAACGTCGATCGACAACGATGCGGTTGGCGAAGAACTAGCGAAACACGCCGATAAGATTCCGATCATGTTGCTGTGGGGCACGGAGGATGTCTCGGTGCCATTGTCGGTCGGTAAGAAAGCGCAAGAGATCTTGGGCGGCCCACCGCTGATCGAAATGACCGAGTGCGCGCATGCGCCGTATCTCGAAGATCCCGAGACATTCAACAACGCCGTTCTCGAATTCCTTAATAAGCAGAACTGATGGCATCAGGCGTTATTATTATTGGCGCCGGCCAGGCCGGCGGTGAGGCCGCATTTGCATTGCGCGAGGGCGGGTTTGCCGGGCCGGTTACAATCATCGGCGAAGAACCGCACATTCCCTACGAACGACCGCCGCTCTCGAAAGCGTTGTTGATCGGAAATAATGAGCCGGCCGATACCTACCTGCGCGAACAAGCGGCGTATGACGAACACGACATTGCACTTCAACTCAATGTGACGGCGCGTTCAATTGATCGCAGCGGTAAAGGGGTCGACCTTTCGGACGGCTCGGCGCTTGCCTACGACAAGCTGTTGATTGCGACGGGCGCGCGCGTGCGTCGTCTGGATCTTCCCGGGGCCAACCTAGCGGGGGTGTTTTATCTACGCGACATCGCCGATTCGCTAGCGATCCGCGAGGCCCTCACGCCGGGCGCCAAGTTGGTTGTGATCGGCGGCGGTTATGTCGGACTGGAGGTTGCCGCAAGCGCGCGCAAGCGCGGATGCGAAGCGACCGTGATCGAGGTGGCCGATCGCATTATGAACCGGGTTGTGGCGCCGGAGATGAGCACGCATTTTACCGACGTGCATCGCGCCGCCGGAGTCGATATTCGTACCGATATCGCGCCCGAAGCAATCGAAGGTGACGGACACGTCCGCGAGCTCAGTCTTAGCGACGGTAGCCGTATTGCGGCCGACGTGATTGTCATCGGTATCGGTGTCGTCCCCAATAGCGAACTCGCTCACGACGCCGGCTTGGACGTTGATAATGGGATCAAGGTTGATGAGTTCACGCGCACCAATGATGCGAATATTTTTGCGGCTGGCGATGTAACTAATCACTTCAATCCGCTGCTCGGACGTTCGCTGCGTTTGGAGTCGTGGCAGAACGCGCAGAACCAGGCCATAGCAGCCGCCAACATTATGTTGGGTGGTGAGGAACCACACGCGGAAATTCCGTGGTTCTGGTCGGATCAGTATGACATCAATCTTCAGATGGTTGGCGCGCCGGAAAGCTGGGAACGAGTGGTACGCCGCGATGGCGGTGAGGACGGCCGCTTCACGCTGTTCTACATGGCCGATGGTAAGCTGGTGGCGGCGAACACGGTCGACAACGCCCGCGACATCCGCCCCGCACGTCAGCTGATAGAAAAGGCCACGCCGCTAACGGCTGAAGAGTTGGCCGACCCCGGCGTCAAGATGCAACAGTTGGCAAAACGCTAGAGCGTTTCAGGACTGATTCGACACCGCGTCTTTCAAACAGCCAAGCCGACCGAAACCTGCACTCGCCGGGCGCATCCGGCCTCTAGGCCAATATAACTTAATCGTTAAGGTTAGGGTTTTGGCGGCGGCTCGTATTCAACCAGGACGTCGTCGCCTTCGACCTTGACCGGATACGACTTGATGTCGACCGTCACGGGCGCATTGAGCGCTTTGCCCGTGCGGATGTCGAAGCAACCCTGATGAAGTGGGCACTCAATGGAGTGCTCCTCAAGGTATCCCTCCGAAAGAACTGCAAATGCATGCGTGCAGATATCGTCAACGGCAAAAAACTCGCCGCCGACTTTGTAAACGCCGATGGGATGCCCTTCAATCACGACCTGCTTCACGTCGTCATCGTCGACGTCGCCAGCCGCTGCAACCCGATGCCACTCCGCCATAACCAACCTCTTTCTTTTGGCCCTCATAACGCCGTCGGGCTCTACCAACACTAACAAAAGCTCTACCGTCTTTTAATAGCGGGCGCGACCTTATTCGTTCCGTTTTTCCGGCGCAATGACGTTTGCGGGCACCTTTGAAGGTGGCTACCCTGCAAAGGTGTGGGAAACGTATTTATGGGTGGCCCTGGGTAGCGGCCTCGGCGGTGCAGCGCGACTGCTGTGCTCGGATATTGCTGCGCGATTGGTCGGGTTGGAGTTCCCCTGGGGCACGCTGACGGTCAACGTGGTGGGTTCGTTGTTGATCGGCCTGATCGCCGCTTTGGTGCAACCGTCAGGCAAGTTCGAGTTCGGACCCAACGTTCAGCAATTCTTGATGGTCGGCGTGCTCGGCGGATACACAACTTTTTCGGCCTTCAGCTTGCAAACGCTTGCACTCGTACGTGATGGTCATTTGGGGAAAGCCGGCGCCTACGTCGTATCTTCGGTGCTCTTGTGCTTGATCGCAGTTGCGATTGGATATGCCATCGGTAGTGCTTTCGCACAGCCACAACGTTCCTAGGAAGTATTGGGAAAGCACGAATCATGGCCAAAGAAACGTTTGTCGTACCAGCACGACGCGGGCGCGCGATGCCGGTTAGAAAAGGCCAACACGTAAAAGTAATCAACACGCACGGGACCCAGGTCGTCGACACCTGGGCATTTCGCAGCGACGATATCTTCGAGTTCATGTCGATGGAGCACAGCCGGACCTGGGCCCTCAAGCTGGTGCTTGGCGTCGGCGACAGCTACGTCACTAACCGCCGCCGACCGATCCTTACAGTTGTCGAGGACACTTCGCCTGGAATCCACGACACTTTATTGGCCGCCTGCGATGCCGAACGGTATCAACTCCTCGGCTGCGCCGACTATCATGACAACTGCACAGACAATCTAACCGCGGCACTACGTGATGCGGGATTAGAAAAACCGGAAACACCAAGTCCGCTCAATCTATTCATGAACATTCCCTGGGGGACAAACGGCGAATTATCGTTTGAACCGACCGTAAGCAAAGCCGGTGACTACATCACGCTTCGCGCGGAGAGAGATTGCATCGTCGCATTCTCCTGTTGTCCGCAAGACATTGTTCCGATCAATGGAGCCGAGATGGTTCCCAAGGATGCGATGGTGGAGATAGAGTGATCGTCAGGCTGTTGACTTGGCACGGACGCCTGTGTTTTCTGCCCGCTCGCGACGAAAATCCTTCCACAATTGGCCATCGCGATGACCTTTGCAGCGACTGAAACCCCCGACCGTGCGGTTGGCGAGAGTGCCGCCACGCACCCGTTCTTCAAGCTTAACGGCGTGTCCAAACGCTTCGGCGGTCTGCAAGCTTTGGGAAACGTCGACCTAGAGATCAAACCCGGCGAGATCTATGGCCTAATCGGACCGAACGGTGCCGGCAAGAGTTCGCTCTTCAACTGCATCTGCGGGCTAGTTCCCGCGGACACAGGCGAGATCATTCTCAAAGGCACCAATATTGCCCGGAGCCGCCCGCACGAAGTCGTCGCCCTCGGCCTCGCGCGAACTTTCCAAGCGGTCCGCGTGTTCACAAGTTTGAATATCACCGAGAATATCGAAATCGCCTACACCGCGCGCACCAAAGCGAGCCTCGCCGATATTATGTTTTGTCTGCCGCGCGAGCGCGAGGAGCGGCGGGCATTGCGCGAGCGGTCAACTCAACTCCTGGCAGACTATGCCGAAGGTCAGCTTTACCCGCGGCGCAACGATTTCCCGGAGGAGCTATCGACCGGCCAGCAACGAATGCTGGAAATCATCAGAACGCTCATCAGTGAACCCGATATCATTCTTCTCGATGAACCAACTGGCGGCCTCAATCCGGTATGGGTCAAACAAGTCGTCGAGCTCATCCAGAAGATTCGCGACGAGGGGCGCACGATCTTTATGATCGAACACAACATGCAGGTGGTCCTCGATCTGGTCGACCGGGTCTCGGTTCTCAATTTCGGTGAAGTTCTATCAGAAGGGACACCCGAACAAGTGCGCAATGATCAACGCGTGATCGACGCGTATTTGGGTTAGGTAGGGCGACGATGTCCGACGCTAAAGATACGGTCCTCCGGGTTAACGACATCGACGTTTACTACGGTGAAATCCCGGCCGTTCAAGACGCAAGCCTGGAGGTTCGCCGCTCAGAAATCGTTTGTGTTCTGGGGCCGAACGGCGCCGGCAAGACAACGTTGCTGAAAGCGGTCATTGGGTCGGTCAAAACACGCAAGGGATCGATCGAGTATCGCGTCAATGACGGGTGGAGCAAGCTCCACACAATGGAGACCCACCAGCGCGCCGAGCTCGGCATGTACACCGTCGCGGCAGTAGAAAATGTAATGCCGCGCTTCACGGTCGAAGAAAATATGCAGATCGGAGCTTATGTCCGCAATGACAAAGAGCAGATTCGTATCGATATGGAAGAGCAGTTCGAGCGTTTTCCGATTCTTGCGGATCGGCGCGCACAGCTCTCTGGGACCCTCTCGGGTGGTGAACAAAAGATGCTCGCGATCGCGCGGGCGATGATGGGACGGCCTAAATTCTTGCTACTCGATGAACCGTCGCTAGGCCTCTCGGGCAAAATGATGGATGTCGTTTTCGACATGATCCGTCGGATTAACAAAGACCACGAGCTGGAGTGCTTGTTGGTCGAGCAGAACGTGAAGAAGGGTCTCGAGGTTTCGGATCGCGCCTACGTTATGAGGATCGGCGGCATCGACTTCGAGGCGCCGAGCCATACACTGGTCGACGGCAAGCGGATCGAGGAAGCATATTTCGGTTCCCAGCGAAACCAGTAGTTCTTAGTCCAGTAGAATCTTAAAGAGCCACCAACGATTTGATGGCCTAACTGAGGGGGACTCGCTCGATGCGAGCAGCATTCGTTGACGTTGATGGGATCCGCACGCGTTATCTCTACGAGGGTGACGGACCGCCGCTGTTGCTCGCACACGGCCTTGGCATCTCGGCCGACTGCTGGCTACGCAACATCGACGCACTCGCCAAACACTTCAGCGTGTTCGCGCCCGACCTGTTTGGACATGGCTTTACCGGATTTCGCGACCTTGCCGGGCAGGCCGGACACGGTGCCATCCTGGAACACTACATGGCGTGGGTGGACACGCTAGGCTTGGATGAATATTACGCCTGCGGCAGTTCCTACGGAGCCGGCATCTCCAGCCTGCTCTACCTGGAGCGCCCGGAGCGGATGAAGAAGCTGGTCGTCGTCGGCGCCAGCTCGGTGTTTCGCCCGTCCTCCGATCAGCAAAAAGGCTTCTCGAAGTCATACGAGAATGCGACATCCGCGCTCCGCAATCCCACCCTTGAGACCTGCATCAAACGGATGGCGAATGTGTGTTACGACAAAAACTTTGTCGATGACGCCTTTATGCTGGTCCAGTTATCGACCTATGCGCAGGCGCACATCCTGCCGGCTTATGAAGCAATCGCCCAGGCCAACATGAACGTCGAACTCAGCGCACCGTATCGGATGGTCGAAAAGCTTGAACAGGTCAAACTCCCGACTCAGGTAATCACCGGACGTGAAGACGTCCGCGCGCCGTTGCAGAATGCGATCGATGGCCAGAAACGCATTCCCAATTCGGAAATCGTTATCTTCGACAAATGCGGTCACATGCCGATGATGGAGCACGCCGATCTGTTCAACGAGACGGTCACAGAGTTTCTGCTGCGTAACTAATCGATCCTCATTCCGATGCAATCTAGGCAGAATAGAATGACCAAAGCGGCGGTTATTCATCAGCACGGGGATCCCGACGTGTTCTCTTGGGAGGACGTCGAGGTTGGCTCGCCGGGTTTAGGCGAGGTGCGGGTTCGACACACGGCGATCAGCCTGAACTGGGCCGATCTGAAATACCGAGAAGGTGGCGACAACCATTATCCGGTGCCTTCCCTGCCAGCGGTGATTGGTCTGGAAGCGGTTGGCGTGGTGGAAGAGGTCGGTGAGGGCGTTGACCTCGTTGAGGTCGGAGACCGGGTGGCTTATGGCGCGCTGCCGTTGGGCGCCTACGCCGAGGCCCGCGTCATTACGGCAGAGTGTCTCTACCTCGTCCCCGATGGGGTGAACGACGAGCAGGCGGCGGCGGCCTACCTCAAGGGTCTGACGGCGCAATATTTGGCCGAGCGTGCCTATCCGATTGCCGCAGGTGAGACCGTGCTCGTTCATGCCGCGGCCGGCGGGGTCGGTATGATTCTCAGTCAACTTGCTAAGCACCGCGGCGCGACGGTGATCGGAACCGCCGGCAGCGCCGATAAGGTCGCTATCGCACTGGCGCACGGCTGTGACCATGCAATTGACTATCTCGCGGAAGACTTCCAGGAGCGCGTGATTGAGATCGTCGGTGAGAAAAAAATCGACGTGGTTTTCGACTCGGTCGGACTGGCAACCTTCGAAAAATCGCTCGATCTGCTGCGGCCGCGCGGCATGATGGTGAGCTACGGACATGCGTCCGGAAAAGTGCCGCCGATCGATATCGTCGATCTCGCGCATAAGGGGTCGCTCTATCTCACCCGATGTACCGGTCGCACCTACAACACTGGCCGCCAGAATTTTGTTACCCAAGCCGATGCCCTGTTCGCGATGATCGCCGACGGTACGGTTCGGGTCGATGTGAACCAGCGCTACGCATTGTCTGACGCTGCTCGTGCCCATCGTGAGATGGCAACTAGGTCAACCAAGGGCTTATCAGTTCTGATTCCCTGATCCTGCGGCAGTCCATGGGGAGCGCGAGCCCGGTGAACGCCTGCGCTTGCGCGTCGCATGTGAAGACCGAGCGCGCCCAACTAATTTGTCGATCACGACGGTGAGTCGGGGTTGATAACCTGACTGATCGAGAAGATCGCTGGATCTTCCGGATCAACCTCCACCTCGACCGAGTGCATGGCCGGTGCACCATAGACTTCCAGCGCAACGATATTTGGCGCCCGCCGTGCAAACGGACGGGAAATTCCGAATTGGTGGCCGTCGCCGAAAACTAGCAAGATCGGTCGCGCGAAGGCTTCAGCTTTTTCTACAAGCGCTCCCCCGAAGTTTAGATAGCCGGAATGACGAAGAAATCCCTCCTTGCGGGCGATGAAATTGAATTCAAACATATCGGCATAGATCAATAGGATGACGGCTTTTGCGCTATCTTCGATCGCTTGGTCGAAGCTAGCGCCGAGCCATGCAATTGTTGCGTTGTCCCTGTCAAAAAAGTTCATTGGCGGCCGCGAGATCGCGGGTTTTAAAATTGTTGTTGGAGCCGACGACATGGGCGGTGATGACATGGACGCCGGCTATTTTGAAGCGAATGTTTTTAACATAAGCGGCGTAATCGTTCATCGCGTCGGCTTGGCGTTCGACCGCCATCGGGGTTCCGCCAAGGGAGCGCGCGCCGCCGGCGAAAAAGGTTTTGCGAATGAACGTCAGTCGCCCGAGCGGATCGTAGCCGCCAGCTTTTGCGCGATGGCAATCGGTCCATTCATTATCGCCTGGGGTGTAGAGAACAGGCCCGTCAATTGAGTTCAAAAAGGCTAACTGCTCGATCAATGCCTGATCGCTGCATGGCGTCGACCCGCTTTTGATGTCGCCCAAGTGAACGGTAAACGCCGGTACTTTCCGATTGATCACCTTGATCAATGATTTGTATGGGCCGAACTCGACGTCGGGATCACCGTATGGCATGTCACCGAGCGCGACGAAGCGGAACGACTCTTGCGTTTGCGCGAGCGATGGCGACAAGAAAGCGGCGACACTACAGATCAATGCGGCTCTGAGGGTACGGATCATGGAATCTCCGGGACGGTGCGCGTGCTAGCGAATATAGTGCCGTTCCCCATAACCGGCAGGCCAATACTCGTGCACGTTATCCATATCGCGTTTTTTCGATTACTGGTCAGGCCGGTTATGCTTGGCTCTCTCGTGTACTGCAAAGGAGCGCTCCGTTGACCGGAGGCGGAAACGATGGCTGAACCTGCCTCTATTTCGGAGGATGCAATCCAGGCGCGTGATCTGGTTGCCGCGCGCCGCGAGTACTTTGACGGCGGCCGCACACGATCTATCGTCTGGCGGCTGGATCAACTTGCTGGACTACGCAAATTTCTGGTTGAGCGTGAAGCGGAGATTATTGCTGCGGCGCGATCTGACTTGGGCAAGTGCGCCTTCGAGGGGTGGTTTACGGAAGTTGGACTCGTCATCGCCGAGATCGACTTCGCACGTAAAAATTTGCGCCGATGGATGCGCCCGGAGCGCGTCGCGACGCCGCTGGTCGCCCAAGTCGCGACCAGCAGAATACTTCGCGAACCGCTCGGCGTCGTTCTAATCATTGGGGCCTGGAATTATCCGATTCAGTTGGTGCTGATACCGCTGGTCGCGGCAATTGCAGCAGGTAATTGCGCGGTTCTCAAACCATCGGAAGTCGCGAGCGCGAGCTCGGCGGTGCTCGCAGATAATATTTCGAACTATCTCGATCGCGACGCGTTCGTCGTAGTCGAAGGCGGCAAGGCAGAAACCTCTGAATTGCTTGAACAACGCTTTGACCGAATCTTCTATACCGGCGGCGGCGGCGTCGGACGAATCGTGATGACAGCGGCGGCGAAGCACCTAACACCGGTAACTCTAGAACTCGGTGGCAAGAACCCTTGCGTGGTGGCAAGGGACGCAGATATTTCTATGGCCGCCCGTCGGATTGCTTGGGGAAAGTTCCTCAACGCCGGGCAGACCTGTATCGCGCCTGACTATGTCTTGGTCCACGAGAGCCGCGAAGCCGAACTGCTCGATGCATTGGGCCAACGGGTGCGCGACTTCTACGGCCGCGATCCCGCACGAAGTGCCGACTATGGCCGGATTATTAATGACCGACATGTCGAGCGGTTGAAGGATCTACTGGCGTGCGGCGAACCTGCCGTAGGTGGCGAGGTCGATGCCGCGAGTCGCTATATCGCGCCAACCGTCCTCACCAAGGTCGACTTGGATTCCCGGATCATGAATGAAGAGATCTTTGGTCCGATCCTGCCGGTGGTGCCGGTCGCCGATTGGGGTGATGCGATTGCTTTCATTAACAAGAAACCGCGGTCGCTCGCGGCCTACATCTTCACTCGGGACCGGGCGCGCCAGCAGCGCATGCTGGAAGAAACCAGCAGCGGCTCGGTCGGTATCAACGACTTGCTGCTGGATTTCGCGGTCCACGGATTACCGTTTGGCGGCGTTGGCGAGAGCGGCATCGGCGCCTACCACGGTCGCCATGGCTTCGAAACCTTTAGCCACCGCAAGAGCGTTTACAAGCGGCACTTCGCGGGCTTTGATTTGCCGATCCGATATCCGCCCTTCACCAGCACAAAATTTAAGTTGCTGCGGTGGCTACTAAGCTCCTGAAGCGAAAGCAGCGCCACACGTCGTGCCGCGAGTGGCACCGAGCTACGCCCCCAGATAAGCCTCGGCGTCGATCTCGATCAGCATGTCATCGCGCATAAGATCGGTTATGAAGCCAGTGCTGACATAGGCTTTTTCCGGAAAGTACTCGGCGCGAATTGCACTGATCTGATCGAAATATTTCCGATCTTTCAACAGCATCGTGATTTTGTAGATATCCGACATGGTGCCGCCAGCGTCTTCCATGACCTTTTTGACATTTTCAAAGGTTTGGCGGGCCTGGGTTTCAAAATCTGTCGCCAGCGGCCGGTCCCAGATCGGGCCGGTCTGGTGGGTGATTGCCGAGGTTCCGGCGACATACAGCGTATCGCCGATACGCACCGCACGAGAAAACGGTCCGACGGGTTCGCCGAGGGTATCCGGATTGTAGGTCTGCTTGGTAGCCATCCTGAATTCTCCAATAAATAAAGCGGAGCTCGCCGACTCAGGCGAACGGAATTCAGGGTGATCCTACTGTTTTTTTCGGCTTTTGGGAGCCGCGGTAACGGTAGCCACCAAGGCGCGCTTTAGGCCAAACGCAAGATGCTTTAGTGCATGGTCAATTGCACGTCGGCATAGGCGATTGCCACCGGTTGCAGTAGCCCAGCGGTTGCGATCCGAACACTGTGGAGCTTGCCATCCAGATTGTCGTTCCAGAATTTGAGAAACTCGTTGAGACGGGGCAGATCAGGTGCAACGTCGTATTGCTGCCACACATAGCTTTGCAGAAAACTCGGATGGTCGGGTAGGTGATAGAGAATTTCAGCGGTGGTCAGTCGATAGCCAGTGAGTGCTGTTTCCGGGTTCGGCATGTCTCATGAACTCCTATCAATTAACTACGCAGTATTCCCCCCTCCCTTTAAATCTCTATGTTTGATTGTTATTGCCGAACTGTCAAAAACAATTAATAAAATCAACGTGTTAGAAGAAGTTCGACGAGAGTGCTAACAGGATTGGCACTCGAAACGTGAGAGTGCCAAAAGTCTTGACAGGCCCCATGCGATCCGCCATATAGCGGGAGGGAATTAGCACTCATGCGACACGAGTGCTAACAACGACTCTAAGTCGTTGACACCAAGAGACTATTCCAAGCAAACCCGCGTAATTAGGAGGACGATAGATGAAATTTAGGCCCTTGCACGATCGCGTGCTGGTGCGCCGTCTTGAGCAGGAATCGCGTACGGCTGGTGGAATCATCATTCCGGACACCGTTCAGGAAAAGCCGATGGAAGGCGAAATTGTCGCAATTGGCAATGGCACCCGAACCGAAGACGGCAAAATCATTCCGCTCGATGTCAAAGTCGGGGATCAGATCCTGTTTGGCAAATTCTCCGGGACCGAGGTGAAAATCGACGGTGAGGACATGTTAATTCTTCGCGAGTCGGACATCATGGCCATTGTCGACGCCAAGAAAACGGCGAAGAAGAAAGCAGCGTAGGGAGCACGATCAATGCCTGCAAAAGAGATTAAATTTGATACCGATGCCCGCCAGCGGATGCTGGCCGGCGTCGATAAGCTCGCCAATGCGGTCAAGGTTACACTTGGCCCCAAGGGGCGTAACGTCATTCTTGAGAAATCGTTTGGTGCCCCGCGCATCACCAAAGACGGTGTAACAGTCGCCAAAGAAATCGAGCTTGAGGACAAGTTCGAGAACATGGGTGCGCAGATGGTGCGCGAAGTCGCCAGCAAGACCAATGACGAAGCCGGTGACGGAACGACCACGGCAACCCTGCTCGCCCAAGCGATCGCCAGGCAAGGCGCCAAGGCGGTGACCGCGGGGATGAACCCGATGGACCTCAAACGCGGCGTCGATCTTGCGGTCGGTATCGTTATCGGCGAGCTGGGAAAACGTTCGCGTAAGATCACGACCGACGCGGAAATCGCCCATGTCGGCACGATCGCGGCGAACAGTGAGGCGTCGGTTGGCGGCTTTGTTTCGCAGGCGATGCAGAAAGTTGGCAAAGAAGGTGTCATCACGGTTGAAGAAGCCAAGAGCCTCGAGACCGAGTTGGAAGTTGTCGAGGGCATGCAGTTCGATCGTGGTTATCTGTCGCCCTATTTCATCACCAACGCAGAGAAGATGATTACCGAGCTGGAGGATCCTTATATCCTCCTGCATGAGAAGAAGCTGTCGGGCCTGCAAGCGATGTTGCCGTTGCTGGAAGCGGTGGTGCAGACGGGCAAACCGTTACTCATCATTGCCGAAGACATCGAGGGCGAAGCCCTGGCCACGCTCGTGGTCAATAAGCTTCGTGGCGGCCTCAAAATCGCTGCCGTCAAAGCCCCCGGCTTTGGCGACCGGCGTAAGGCCATGCTTGAGGATATCGCTATCCTCACCTCGGGCCAGGTGATCTCCGAGGACCTCGGCATCAAGCTCGAAAACGTCACGCTTGATATGCTCGGTAAAGCCAAACGCATCTCCATCAACAAAGAAGACACCACGATCGTCGGTGGTGCGGGCAAGAAGGCCGATATCCAGGGCCGTTGTTCGCAGATCCGAGCGCAGGTCGAGGAGACGTCTTCCGATTATGATCGCGAAAAGCTGCAAGAGCGTTTGGCTAAGCTCTCGGGTGGTGTTGCCGTGATCAAGGTCGGTGGTGCAACTGAAGTCGAAGTCAAAGAGAAGAAAGACCTCGTCGAGGATGCGCTTAACGCGACGCGTGCGGCAGTCGAAGAAGGTGTGGTACCCGGCGGTGGTGTCGCCCTGCTCTACGCGAGTCGGGCGCTCAAGAACACCAAGGGCGCAAACGACGACCAAAATGTTGGTATCGACATTATTCGTCGCGTTCTCGAGACCCCGACTCGGCAGATTGTCAACAACGCGGGCGATGATGGCTCGGTGGTGGTTGGCAAATTGCACGAAAGCAAGGACCTCAATCTTGGCTACAACGCGCAAACCGGCAAATATGAAGACTTGATGAAGGCAGGCATTATCGATCCGACGAAAGTCGTCCGGATCGCGCTACAGGATGCCGCGTCGGTCGCCGGCCTCATGATTACGACCGAGGCCATGATTGCCGAAATGCCTGAGAAGAAGGATGCCGCCCCGTCAATGCCACCCGGTGGCGGCGGAGGCGACATGGGCTTCTAGCAGCCAAACACATGATCGTTATTGGGAGCTGTCGCGAGACAGCTCCCAACCTTTCCTACCTGTTTTCTGGTAGAAGTAGGATATGGATGAATTAATTTCGGTTAGCGAACTAACCAAACGCTTCGGGCCCTTGACCGCCGTCGATGGCGTGTCGTTCAAAGTGCATCGTGGTGAGGTGCTTGGTTTCCTCGGCCCAAATGGATCGGGAAAATCGACCACTATGAAAATGATTACCGGCTTTCTGCCGCCAACCGCTGGGCAAATATCGGTTTGTGGTTTGAACGTTCTGACGCAGCCGGTCGAAGTCAAAGCGCGGATAGGCTATCTGCCTGAGGGGGCACCGCTCTACGCGGACATGACCCCGCGCTCGCTGCTTAACTTTGTTGCCGAGACCCGCAATATGGACGCGGCAACGCGTCGCCGACGCATCGAAGAAGTCGGTGCCAAACTGCAGATCGAAGATGTTTTTTACCAGCCGATCGAGACGCTCTCCAAGGGCTATAAACGTCGCGTCGGTTTGGCCCAGGCGATCATCCACGATCCCGACGTGTTGATCCTCGACGAACCCACCGACGGCCTCGATCCCAACCAGAAACATGACGTGCGTCAGTTGCTGGCAGAAATGGCCGCCGACAAGGCGATCATCATCTCGACCCACATCCTCGAAGAAGTCGATTCAGTTTGCTCACGCGCAGTGGTCATCGCGCGCGGCCGATTGCTGGTTGACGAAACGCCACAAGAACTGCGGGCGCGTTCCGATGTTGGCGACCTTGAGGACGTCTTCCGGCAGATTACACAGGCGGCTTGAGGGGCGAGATGGCCATAACCTGGAGTGTCATCAAGCGTGAGTTGTTGGCGTATTTTTCGACGCCGTTAGCCTACGTTTTCATCATCATTTTTCTCGCAATGAGCGGTGCTATCACCTTTTTTATCGGTGGTTTCTTCGAGCGCGGACAGGCTGATCTCACACCTTTTTTTCTGTTTCACCCCTGGCTCTATCTCTTTCTCATTCCGGCCGTGGCAATGCGGCTGTGGGCCGAAGAACGCCGTTCCGGAACCATTGAACTACTGATGACTTTGCCGGTCTCGACATTCCAGGTCGTGATGGGAAAATTTGTCGCGGCATGGATCGTCACCGGGATCGCGCTGGTTCTGACGTTCCCGATGTGGATCACGGTCAATGTGCTTGGTGATCCGGACAATGGCGTGATTGTAACGAGTTACATCGGTAGTTGGTTGATGGCCGGCGCGCTACTATCGATCGGCGCCTGCGTATCGGCGCTGAACAAAAACCAGGTGATTGCCTTCATACTGAGCGCTGCGGCTTGCTTCATCTTTATGATGAGCGGGGTCGATATCGTTCAAGGAGCGTTTTCTGGTTGGGCACCGGAATTTGCGGTCGAGTTGATCGGCTCACTGAGCTTCCTGACCCATTTCACGGCGATCACTGAAGGCTTGCTTGATCTGCGCGACATCATCTTTTTTGCCTCGGTGATGGTCGCCGCGCTGTTCATTAATACGCTTCTTGTTGATCTCAAGAAGGCATCATAGGTCCCAAGGCGACGAGGACAGGGATGACTGAAGGTTTATTTTCCGATCGGCGGGTGCTCGCGATATCCGGCGTGATCATTGCGATTATTTTATTTCTCGCAGTTAACGTGTTGGCGACCGCATCCCTGCGCACCGCGCGCGTCGACCTTACCGAGAACGCGTTGTTCACGCTGTCGCCGGGCACGGTCGAAGTGCTCGAAGCGATTGACGAACCGGTAACGCTGAGATTGTTCATTTCGAACCAGCTGACCCAGGGAAACCCGCTTTTTGCACGCTACGCGGACCGGGTTAGCGAGTTGCTCGAAACATACGAAAAACTTTCAAAGGGCAAGCTGAACGTCGAGATCTATCACCCCGAGCCCTATTCGACCGAGGAAGACATCGCGGTCGCCAGCGGCCTACGCGGCCTGCCCTATGCAGAAGGCGAGTCCGTCTATTTCGGAATCTTCGGGTCGAACAGTACCGACGATGAGGACAAAATTGGATTCATGTCGCCCGAGCGCGAAGATTTCCTTGAATACGATCTCACGCGTCTCATCTACAACCTTGCCAACCCCAAAAAGAAGGTCGTCGGGCTGCTGTCGTCGATGCCGATCTATGGCACCCCGCAAAACCAGTATCGGCCTTGGGTCGTATACACCCAGATGGAGCAATTCTTTAAGGTGCAAACCCTGTTCGATGACAGTACGGAGATCGATCCGAACGAGATCGATATTCTGATGCTGGCCCAGATCGATAAGATCAAACCAGAAACGCTGTATGCGATCGACCAATATATGCTGAAGGGCGGCAAAGCTTTGATGTTCGCCGATCCAAATCTTGAAACGCCGACCGGAAAACGCCCCATCATGCCGGGAATGCCGGCACCGTCCGATCATGGGTTCGGCAAGTTTTTTGAGACCTGGGGCGTCAATCTCAGCAAAGGGATCGTCGGAGACGCCGGTACCGCACAACGGATCAACTTTCCCTCAGGCGAACGAACGGTCCTGGTTCAGTACCTGCCGTGGCTTGGCCTTCGCAGCGATAACTTCAACACCGAAGATGCGACCACGGCACACCTGCAGTTCGTCACCATGTCCAGCACCGGCCACCTCGAGTTGGCTGAAGGCTCGGAAATGAAGATCGATCCGCTGCTGCGATCGAGCGATCAAGCAATGGAGATCGAGGCGTCGAAGATTGCGTTTCGGCCCAATCCATTGGCGCTGATTGAAGATTTCAAATCGAGCGGTCGCGACTATGTTCTGGCGGCGCGGGTGAGTGGCCAAATCAAAAGCATTTTTCCAGACGGACCACCGGTGCCGGCTAAGCCAGAGCCAAAGGGCAAGGACGAGGCAGCCCTTAAAAAGGCCGAAGGCGACTACAAGCTGGCGATGGAAGCATATGAAAAGCTAAAGAAAAACCATATCTCGGTATCGGAAAAACCAGTGAATATCATCCTCGTTGCCGACGCAGATATGCTGGCCAATGATTACTGGGTACGGGTACAAGAGATGGGCGGGCAACAAGTTGCGGTGCCGTTCGCAAACAATGCCGACTTTGTGCTCAACGCGCTCGATAATCTCGCCGGTTCGAGTTCCGTGATCAGCCTGCGCAGCCGTGGGCTATCGGATCGTCCATTCCAACTCGTCGAGAAAATTCGGGCCCGCGCCGAGCTTAAATATCGAGCCAAACAACGTGAACTCGAGAGCAACCTTCGCGATATCGAGGGCAAGATAAAAGACATCCGGACCGACGAAAAAAGCGGCAAGGTGATCCTCACCAGCCAGCAACAAGAGGACATCAACGAGTTTCAGTCCGAAATGCTGAATATTCGAGGCGAACTGCGCAATGTGCAGCATGCACTTAGAAGCGACATCGAAGCGCTTGATTCCTGGACCAGGGTTATCAACATCGCGCTCATACCGATTATCGTGGCATTGATCGCCTTCGCAATCGCAATGGTCCGCCGTGTACGCTATAGCCGCCGCTTTGAAACATCTTAATCCGGTCGCCGGTCGACGCAGCAGCATCAGGAGAGCAGCGTGAACCCAAGATCACTTGCCATTCTCGCTGCGACAACAGTCGTCGTTGTTGTCCTGGCAATTATCGCGGTCAGCAGCGGAACCGATTCGACGAGTGGCGGCGGCGGGGATGTTGCCTTCCCGAAACTGCAAAACAAGCTTGACCAGGTCGCGGAAATTACGGTGGTCAATAGAGACGCCAAGATTGTCGTGGCAAAAAAGGGCGAGCGTTGGGTGCTGCCGGAAAAGCACGACTACCCGGCGCAGGTCGACAAGGTGCGTGGCTTGCTGCTGGGCTTCGAGGAAATGAAGCTGATCGAGCGCAAAACCGCAAAGTCCGACCGTTTTGCCAGACTTAATGTCGATGACCCGACGGGCAAGGAAGCGCGGGCGGTCCGCGTCACGCTCAAGGACGCCAGTGGCGGCGTGTTGGCAGACGTGATCGTCGGGAAAAAGAAATACGATCTGTCGCGCACAGGTATTGCCGGTACCTACGTGCGTGATGCTGATAGCGAACAAGCATGGCTCGGCAGTAGCGAAGTCGACCCGGGCCGCACCGATCGCCTCTGGCTCGCACGCAAACTGATGGACGTTAAGAAAAAGCGGATCCATCGCTACTCGATAAAGCACGCCGATGGCGAAGAGCTTGTCGCGTCGCGCAAGTCTCCTATCGAGGACAACTTCATGCTTGAAACCCTTCCCGAAGGAAAGCGCATCAAAAACAAATCGGTCGCCGACAACACTGCGGCGACCTTGGCGTTTCTCGAGTTTGATGACGTCCGTCCGGCCGCTG
>Ga0115002_10002371_pt1 | contig 24687 bp, 34 predicted proteins | sample ArcticOcean_MG_C_8_FD_89576 | JGI IMG/M metagenome (GOLD analysis project Ga0115002, IMG submission 89576) | Marine microbial communities from western Arctic Ocean - ArcticOcean_MG_CB11_86 | ecosystem: Environmental > Aquatic > Marine > Oceanic | place: Arctic Ocean: Canada Basin | collected... | reverse complement strand
TGATGTCCATCGAGCGAATTTCCCGGGTATTCCTTGACCACAATGATGGCGCCCGCTGATCTTCAACGCCCTTATAACATCGCCGTGGCCGCGAATCGCCTCTTGTCGTTGTTCTTCCCTTCGCTACAGTTTCGTCGACCGACAGCGATCCACTGACCGACCTTGAGGCCCGGCTTGTCGCCGCCGACAGTATCAGTGTGACATTCGATATCAGGGGCGGGGGTGTTTTCTTGAGCGAGTTGCGTGGTGGCCTCAACATCGCTGGCGACGAGATCAGGGCTGCCGCTCACGGTGACTTCGCCGGACAGACGGTCGCGCTCAGCCTCATAGCGGACCGGCAGACGATGTTGGTCAATAATCGCGAACCCGTGCCGACCGCACCGCATCTGCGCGAGGTGCTGGTGGTCGGCATGACCCGCATAGGACTGCTGCACAACCTCGCACGGTTGTCTGGCGATCTTGAGCCCGATCACTCGCAACAAGGGATTGGCGACTGGTTGGCGATCCCGGCGGTTGGCGAGAGCGGCGATCGGCTGATTTTCGATATTCACGTGAGCGGAACGCGGGCCGCGTGCGCAACGCTCGATTTTCGCGGGGCTACTGCGACCACGTTGCCATCCGATCGGGAGCAGATTGTTTACTTTGATGAAGGAGAAATGAATGTCAGTGAGAGCTATACGGTCTTCGAAATTAGTAAAAAGGGGTATGCGGACTAGCGTACTTGCCGCACTAGCCCTTGCGCTCAGTGTGCCATCTGGCTATGCAGACAGCATTTGGTCGATCGAGGTGGAACTTGGCGCAGTCCTGACAAGTGGCAACACGGAGGAAGAGAACCTCAAGTTCCGTACAGACTCCAGTCGTGAAACCGACCGCTTCAAGCAAACGATTCACGGCGACACGCTCCGGTCATCACAGGCCGCAGCGACGAGTGCGCAACGTATGTACGTTCACTACAAGGCTGACTACAAGTTTGACGATGACCGCTCGCTCTTCGCTCGAATCTCCTACGAAGATGATCGCTTTAGCGGCTTTGATTACCAGCCTGATCTGACCGCCGGGTATTCCCGGAAGTTACTTGGGACGGACGTGCACTCGCTCGCTGCTGACATTGGTCTTGGTTTTCGGCGCTCCGAGGCTGAAAGCGGAATGCGAGAGGATGAAATGATCGTGCGGCTTGAGGGGCGCTACAGTTGGCAAGTGAGCGACAACGCAAAATTTCAACAGCTCCTGAGTCTTGAGGCCGGTAATGCAGCGACAATCTCAAGAAGTGAGACATCGCTACAGACGTCGGCCGCAGGTAATCTCGCGATGAAACTCTCGCTGAATGTGAAGAACAACTCGGACGTCCCCGTGGGCCGAGAGAAGACCGATACGGCGACGTCCGTGACGCTTGTTTACAGTTTCTAGCAGCATTTCAGGGTGCCGGATTGCCGCGCTGTCGTGTAGGTAACTCACGGCGACGATGGCCGGGCCCATCGTCTCTTGCAGGACAATCGCCCATTGCTGTGCACTCAGACCTGCGGTGGCGCCAATCTTAGCGGGTGGTCCGCTGCGAAGAGCAGGGTGGGTGTGACGAACGCCGATCCCACCAGAGCGATGCACCCAGCGCGCAAGACCTCGCCGAATGTCGCGGCGAACAAGACGACGTTCACACATACATCAGCCAGAGTGCAACTGTGCCGGCAATCCTGAGGTAGCGACCGCGATTGGCAGATGCGCGAGCGGTCTGCTGCGTTCCGTGTTCGTGATTAGAAGTGGTGGTAGATCCGGAATTTGCAGATGCAGGCACGCCGATACCTTTCGTGTTTTTGAGTAGACCGTTGCAGTCTAGGCGCGCACTATCAAATTACTATGGCAAGGCCTGTCCACTCCCCCGGTGGGGCGCGAGGCGTCTGGTGAGCGGGGGCAGCGTGGGCCGCGATAGAGTGGGCCGGGGTAGGGTGGGCCGGAATCTAGTCGGCTGAGATCCAGACGATCGGCATCCAGGAGAGAAGATGCCGACCGACTGATTCTCAGGACTTGCTGCCGAAGCCCAACTCGGTCAGGTTTTTGACCAGGTCCGTACCAGCGGAACGTGGATTCACGGCCTTGTCGATCTTTCTGACGATGCCGTCTTTGTCAATGTAGAACGTCCATCGGCTGGCGTAGCCGCGGCTGCTCAGAACACCGAAACTCTGGCACATTGCCTTGCCGGGATCGGCAAGGATGGGGAAGCTCGCAGCGTTTTTCTGCGCGAATCCGGTGTTGTCTTCGATCGTGTCCGTGCTGGCCATGAAGTAGGCAACGTCGAACGCTTTGATTTCCTTGTCGCTGTCACGCAGCGCTTTGCATTCGATAGTTCAGCCACCTGTGAAGGCTTTGGGGAAGAAGGCGATGACGACAGGTCGGTGGCCTCTGAACTGCGCCAGTGTGTAGGTGTTGCCGTCCGACCCGCGCAGACTGAAGTCAGGTGCCTGATCACCAACTGCAAGTGCAGCAGACATGGAGGCCGGCTCCGCAGCAGTTGCAGAAGTAATCACGCCTGTCAGAAGGGCGGCAAAGAGCCAAACAAGGCCTCTGTGTCGCTGTGCCGGGCGCTGTGAAATCAGATGGTGCATCTATGGGTTCCTCGCTGGTTACCGGTTCGCCATCCTCGCCCGTTTGTAATTGGTTCGCAAGTCGATGGACGCCCGTACTCGTGACTTTGCATCCGCGATGTTCCTGGCGCCGCCTGTTCCCAGCACCGACTGAATCTGCGACGCTCACCTTTCGCAATCAGGAGTCTGGAGAACATGAAAACCGTCGATTTCTACTGGGACGCAGGCAGTACCAATACTTACTTTGCGGTAATGCATCTACCCGGGATTGCTCGCCGAACTGGCGCAGAAATTCGCTGTCATCCGTTCAATCTTGGATACGTCTTTCGCACGAACAACTACGTTCTGGCAGAGGAACCCCGGGAAAAGCTCCGCTATCGGGCGCGTGACCTCGGGCGGTGGGCGGAGTTTCACAAGCTGCCCTTCCAGATGCCGAGTCAGTTCCCGATCAAGACGACCAAACCCTTGCGTGGCTCTCTGGTGATGCGCGAGCTTGGACTTGAATGGCCCTACATCGAGTCCATCTTTCGCGCGTATTGGGAGCGCAACATCGTGATTGATGACTACCGGGCTCTCGCGCCGCTTGTCGCTGAGTTGGGGGTCGACCCGATTGAGTTCGCGGCGCGTGCCGAAGCGGATGATATCAAGGCGAAACTCATCGACGTGACCGCCGTTGCGCTGGCGCGGGGGATCTTTGGTGCGCCCACTATGATGGTTGGGGATGAGATGTTCTGGGGCAAGGACCGGATGGACTTCCTCGAGCGCGCACTCGAGTCTGATTCAGATTGACGCCGCCGTTGTGCGGCCGCTCCAGTCGAGCGGGCCGATACATGGACGTCACGTTTGCGCCGCAAGCCGTGAATAGACGGGATTCACGTTTGCTTCGCAAGCCGTGAATAGGCGGGATTCACGTTTGCTTCGCAAGCCGTGAATAGGCGGGATTCACGTTTGCTTCGCAAGCCGTGAATAGGGTGATCCCACGAATCACCCTTGTTACGTCGTTAATTTGTCGCAAGTGAGCTTAGGTCCTGCGGCGCAAGAACTATCAGCATGGAGTGCGGAAAGCAGAATTCAGCTTCAGCGCACCGCTACCTTGACGTGTCATCTGCGCCCGGTTCGAAGACGTGGATGCCGTCGGGGAGTTGATCGTCATTCTCAATGACAAGATCAAGTCGCTCGATCTCATGCGACTGCGCGGTGATCACGTCGCGGACTTCATGGAGAATGTGCACCTGCTCAGTCAGGATTGGGTTGTCGTTGGCGATAGCTATCAGGACTTCCAGTTGTTGCTCAATGTCGTGGACGACCTTATCGACATTGATGTTGTCAGTGATCATGCTTCATCGCTGCGTTGAGACATCATTGGGTTTGTCCTGGCTTGGTGTTGGATGCTCAGGGCTGTCTTTTGGCTCAAGGCTGTCTTTTGGCTCAAGGCTGTCCATTCTCGATAGCTTGATAGGTTAGTCGTTTGAAGGTGTGACTGAAGGGATGCCAGAAGCCGGGAAGTCGCTGCGTAAAGATCAGGCCGGCGAGCTTCGCATCGGGCGCTACCCATGAGTGGGTCCCTGCCATCCCGCCCCAGTGGTACTCGCCAATCGCGGCGGCGGTTTCACCAGGTTGCGGTACCGTCTTGATCGCGAGACCGATTCCAAAAAGGGTGTCCGGCATGACCCAGTTAGGTAGTTCAACGGCGACCCCGGCAGGCAGCTGACTCGTCCGCATCGTCTGAATGGACTCGGTTTTCAGAATCCGCCCCCTATCGGTTGCTCCTTCGTTCACCAGCATGCGAATGAAGGCCAAATAGTCGGTAATGGTGCCGGTAAGCCCGCCGCCGCCACTCTCGAGTGCTCGCGGCTTCAGGTAGCCACCGGGGCCCTCAGGCACATGATGAAGCCTGGAATCGGGGTCGAGGGGATTATCAGGTGCGTAGTTACTGGCGAGCCTGTCGTGCTTCTCTACGGGAACATAAAAACCGGTGTCACGCATGCCAAGTGGGCCGAAGATCCGCGCGGACAAGAATTCACCGAACGTCTGCCCGGACCACACCTCCACAAGGCGGGCGAGGATGTCGGTCGACACGCTGTATTGCCATCGACTGCCCGGCTGGTAGGCGAGTGGCAGGTCCGCAAGCTTGTCGATCATGTCCGTGAGCGTGCTGCCCGGATCCTGCACGAGGCGTTTGTTGTAACTTGCATCGACCAGTGACTGCTGCAGGAAGCCGTACGAGAAGCCCGCATTGTGACAGGTCAACTGGCGAATCGTCGGTGGCGCGCTGGCAGCTTCGGTGTCGTCAAGATTCGCAGCATCCGCGCGGAGCACCTGGCGGTTGGCAAGTTGCGGCAGATATTTCTCGACCGGATCATCCAGATCGAAACAGCCGTCCTCCAGCAGACACATCACGGCGACTGACGTCACGATCTTGGTATTCGAGAAGAGACGAAAAATCGTATCTGGCTCAATCGGCCCCTCTGTTGCGACGTCGGCAAAGCCCCAAGCGGTGTAATCGACGACTTTGTCGTCTTTGAGTACTACGGCGTTTGCACCCGCTATCTGGCCATTGTCGATGAAAGCCTGAATGCCCTCATGCATCCGGGAGAAGTCATACGGGGAGTCGGCAATATCCATCGAAAGAAACCTGCAATTGGGGTACGGGTGGGGCTAGGGGTGTGGATGTGGATAGGGTGTGGGTCGGGATGGGGGTCGCGTATGCGACGATGTCGCACGGTAGGACGAACGCTGGCGCGAAGCGGGCAGAGGCTACTGCAATTAGTCGATATAATCCACGCGCACACCCGTTGAGTCACGCCTTTGCCTATCCTTTCCTGCACCAACGTCAATCTGTCGTTTGGCGACGATCTCATCCTGGATGGCGTCAACCTTTCGATCGATCGGGGTGAGCACATTTGTCTGACCGGACGCAACGGCATGGGCAAGTCGACCCTGCTAAAGGTGTTTGCGGGTGACATCCCTCCCGACGCCGGCAGCCTGTGGCGTGACGACAACGCGGTCGTCGCAACGCTCTCACAAACATTGATCCCGGCATCGGAGGCAACCGTCTATGACGCGGTCGGATCGGCGTTTGCCGGTGCCGGGCGTTTGCTGGCCGAATACTACGATGCCGTTGAACATGGCCGGCTCAGTGACCTCGACGAACTCCATTCAAAGCTCGACGCGATTGACGGCTGGACGGTTGATCATCGGATCCGTTCTGCAATCAGCAAGCTTGACCTGGTCGCCGAAGACAGTTTGCAAACGCTCTCGGGGGGTTGGCGACGCCGCGTCGGCATTGCCCGTTCGATCGCCGTCGACCCGGACATTTGGCTGCTGGACGAGCCAACCAATCATCTTGATATTGCGACGGTCGCCTGGTTCGAGAGTGTTCTTCAGGAATTCGAAGGGGCAATCGTACTCGTCAGTCATGATCGCGCATTGATGCACCAGATCGCGGCTTCCGTCATCGACATCGATCGCGGTGCGGTCAAACACTGGCGCTGCGGGTACGGAAATTTCCTGTTACGCAAAGAGCAGGAACGTGACGCCGAGGCACATCAGTGGCGCGCCGAGGATGTCCGATTGAAGCAGGAAGAAGTATGGATTCGCAAAGGCATCAAGGCGCGGCGTACGCGCAATGAAGGCAGGGTACATGCGCTTGAGGATATGCGTGCCGAGCGCGCGCGTCGGCGTGGCCACAGAGCGCTTTCGTTGGAGATTGATGCGGGGGCGGAATCCGGAAAGCGAGTATTGGAACTCATCGGCGTGAGTAAACGGTACGGGGACAAGCTACTTCTGGATGACATTGATCTCCTGATCCGGCGTGGTGATCGTATTGGTATTGTCGGGCCAAACGGGTGCGGCAAGTCAACGCTGCTCAAAATATTGCTTGAAGGCGAGTCTCCGGATGACGGTCAGATCCGTCGGGGCACACGGCTTGATGTCGCGTACTTCGACCAGATGCGAGATCAGCTTGACCCTGAGCAGTCCGTTGCCGACTGCATCGGCAGCGGCCAGGACTTCATCGATATCAACGGCAAGAGTACCCACGTCACCGCGTATCTGCGCAACTTCATGTTTACCAAGGACCAGATTCGCGCGCCGATTCGAGTCTTGTCCGGGGGCGAGACCAACCGCCTGCTGCTCGCCCGGCTGTTTGCTCTTCCGGCAAATTTACTGGTGCTCGATGAGCCGACCAACGATCTTGACGTTGAGAGTCTTGAGTTGTTGGAGGAGTTGCTTATCGATTACTCCGGTACGGTCCTGCTTGTGACCCATGACCGAGCGTTCCTCGACAACGTCATTTCCAGCCTCCTTGTGTTCGAGGGGGAGGGGAAGGTGACAGAGTACGTCGGCGGTTTCTCGGACTGGGAACGCGGGGGAGGGCAGTTTGTCGCGACCGAAGCGCAAGCTGCTGCCAAATCGGTGCCGGCAAATCGTCGTCGTACCAATCGGGATGCCCGACGTGTCGAGAAGGAACGGCTCGCTCTACCCGCCGAGATCGAGCAACTGGAAGGTCGTCTTACGGCTTTGGACAAAGGGCTTGCGGATCCGGAGTTTTATCGAGCGGAGGTGGATGTGCAGACGCAAGCCCAACAGCAACGACGGGAACTTGTCGTCCGGATCGCGACACTCTATGAACGTTGGGAGGAGCTAGAGGCGGACTAATATTGCGAGGTTTTATGCGCACGCAGGGTGCGCAGACAGCGATCATGCAGATCGTGTTGCGTAGACGACGGGGCGGGCACTCCCGAACCTCGAATCAGCCGTTGTCCTTGCCAGTTAGTTCGTCGTAACTCTTGTTTTTGTCCTCACGCAAACCGGTGACAACCGATGCCAACACCGAGTCGAATTCGGCACCCGTGTCCAGGATCTCACTCGCCTCGGTGACGCTGAGGTGCGCAAGCTGACCCTTCGTGTATTCGGCCGCTTTGATGCCAGCACGATTGACGAAGATGTACTTGTCGTTGCCGGGGATGTAAGCGGCGAGCCGGCAGGGCGTCAGCGTGCCTTCCATGACCGGTAATTTCACCCATGCATCGACTTTGAGTGACTCAACAGCAGCGGGTGCCATGTCGAGTTTATGCTGGGCCTTGTTGCGCAGGACCATCGCTCGGTGGCGCTTGCGCTTGGCCCTCTGTTTGACGCGCTCTTCACCAAGCGCAAGCTGTTGTTTGCGTTCTGCCGATAGGCGATTGCAATCTTGCGCTTCTGCTCAAGTTCGTCGACATCAAGTTCTCGACTGCGTTGTGCGCGGAATGCCTTGACGACCGTCGTAAGATGTTAGCGGATCAGCGCATGGCAGGGCGCTTTGGCTGCGAGCGACTTCATCGTTCCGCGTTCAAAATAGCGGGCGAACTCGGCGTACGACATCTGCAGAAGCTTGCGTCGATTGTGATTGGTAAAGAGCAGCTGTTCCGACTCGCTCCAGTTCAGGATGAGCTTGATGCGGGCGAGCTTCTCGTCCGATTCGCTCTTGTCGTCATAGATGAACCATTGTCCCGCCTGTATGCCCTTGATCTGCTTGAGAAAGCGCGACGATATGCGCGTGTTGCCCATCGACTCATCGACGTCCATCAGTTCGAAGTCACAGGGGTCGGAGGGTTTGTCCTCGGCTATGGACTCGAACTCGGCTTCGATGTCCGCGAGTGCCGCGCGTGTCCCGTCCGTGTCGAAGGCAAGTGAATCGAAGAAGCCATCGACGGTGTCGCCAAAGTCGTCGATAAACGCCTGGCGTGCTCGGGTGTTCGCCCCTGGCTGCATGGCGTCGATGATCTGGCCCGTGAGTTTGCCAACTGTCTGCCATTCTGCAGAGCCGGGCCCTGCTCGGCGTAGACCGCCTGCAACAGTTTGTGCCATGGACCCTGCAACGTGAAGATGACAAACATGGGCAGCTGTTTGCTTGTCATTTGCCGATTGAGCAACTAGTACGCATTAAAACGAGCCTTTTGACCGGCAAGTACGGACATCTCGCGATCGAGCAAGCGCTCTTCGAGGCGCTTGAAACGCGGCTCCTCCCCGTCCATGAATTCTGTTATGGCAGCGCATGTCGTTGCGGCATCTTCGCGACGGTTGACGAGTTGGCCGATGATCAGGTCCATGCTCTCCATGAGGACCTCGGCGAGCTCGCCGAGGTCCTCGCTCCAGCTGACGAAGAGTTTGAGAATCAGGTCGATCAGCAACAGCAGGTCGCCAGCGCTGGTCACCGCCGGCAGTCCGTCAGCGACCGCGTCGGCTGCGATTATTGGAGTAATGTCACGAATGTAGGACTCGATGTGATAATCGACGTCGATCTGCTTGAGGATCTCAGTGATCGCCGCATCGATGAATGCAATCATCGCGTAGTCGTCGGGACTGAACGACACACCGCTGTAGTGCTTTTGAATCTGCACGTGAACCAGGTCCACGTGTTCTTCAACCGATAGAGCCGGGAGCGTTCGCAACATCTCCAATAAGCCGTTTCCGGTTGTCGCACCGTCGTCGCCGGTTGGTGGGCGAAAGTGGCTCTGGAACGCTGCCTTGACGAGCTTTGGCGACGCTTTTGGCTCATTGCTCGCTGCGGTTTTCTGCGTTGCGCTAATACAGGAATCCGTAAGTTTGATGACGTGAAGCCAGCACCTTACCCGCCGTACCGTGCATGGGACAGCGCCTCGCTGGGACCCCGCAACCCGCATCTCGGGTGTGCTGGTAATTCAAACGGCAACTGATGCGCTTGCCCGCTTTCAAGGCTTGGAGACACGGATTAAAGGTACGGTTCACTACGAAGCGCGTGGCAACCCAGCGGGTCCTGGCCGATGGGCCGTTCGCTCAGATGCCCCATCGCCTGGTCGATAGCGCCGCCCCAGTGTGGGATACCGACTTCGCCGAGTCCGTGGATGCCAGCATCCGTTTCAACTTTCACGATGAAACACTTGCGCCGCTCATCACCAACGCAAAATCGCTTGAGGGCAGTTATTTTCACGCGTGAGCCCCCTCGGCTGAATACCCAATATACTGTCCGCGACGCTGAAACCGATGCAACCGGCTGGAGAACCCGATGAGTGCCTTCCTGATCGCACGAATTAATGTACATGATGAAGACCGCTACCTCGACTACGTCGGACAGGTGCCGGCTTTTGTCGAGAAGCATGGCGGTCAATACCGAGTTCGCGGGGGTGATGCTGCGACGATTGAGGGTGAGCCCGCGCCGGGGCGGCTGGTCGTCATCGAATTTCCAGACCGTCAACACGCACTCGGGTTTGTGAATGACCCTGAATACGCACCTGTCGCTGCCATCCGTCACTCGGCTGCGAGCACGCAGATGATTGTCGCCGATGGGTACGCCGGCGACTGACCACATGAACCGCAGGTGGTTTTCCGATTTCGTGACGAGGGCGCAAGTCGGTAAGTCGCTAAACGTTAGCGAATCTCGTCAATCGTTACGGTTCACCGACGGGGCTCAGGGAACAAACGTCTGACAGATCAGTTAGTTAGGAATATGGCACACATCGTGCATCGAGAAGGTTGTTACCACTTCATCGGAATGACCAATGCGCGAGACCTATCAACTGACACCACGAATTCAACGTTTTGAGTCCGCCAGTCGAGGGTGGAGCCTGCGTAAGGCGGGTTTGACTGCTCTCGCTGTTGTGTTTCTTTTCCTCGGGATTCTTGGACTGATTATTCCGATCATTCCAGGGATCATCTTCCTGGTCCTGGCTATCTTGCTTGCGAGCAAAGTGTCCCGGCGTATCCGAGTATGGAGTGATGGCCAACCGCTGCTCGCCAAGCTCAAACGCCGCACCGAGCGTCTGGAAAGCGTCGATTGGTCGACCCGCACGAAGGTCGCCGCGTTGATGATGCTGCAGGGTACGGTTGAATTCTTCGGCACCCTTTTCGGGAAGACGGCGCGGGTTCTGCGCCGCCGAGGACATCATTAACGTGCGCAGCGACCGCAAGACGGGCCTCAGTAAATTCACAGATCAGGCAAGGAGGACGACATGACCGAGTTTGCGATCCTACTGTTGTTCGGTCTACTCGCTGGCTTCGCGATTCTGTTAGGTCAAGCGCGGCTAACTGCACGCGGAACCCCGGTGCGACCGCTGCACAAGATCGTCGTCAAGGTGCCATCCCCAATCGGAACGAACAGCGGAACGGACGGGGCAAAGCGTCCCGGTCCCGTTGATCTCGAATCGATCAGCCCGCGACCCGCGTCTGCTGCATCGCCGGACTCACCGGCAGGGACGTCACTGGCTGACCCGCGGATAATCAAGTCCGCAGCCGCCTGACGTCAAAATGATCTCGGCAGGTCCAGCACGTGCTCACCGATGTAGCTGAGGATGAGGTTGGTCGAGATGGGCGCAATCTGATAAAGACGGGTCTCGCGGAATTTTCGCTCAATGTGGTATTCCTTCGCGAACGCAAAGCCGCCATGGGTTTGCATGCACACGTCTCCGGCGTGCCAGGATGCTTCCGAGGCCAGCATTTTGGCCATGTTCGCCTCAGCCCCGCATGGCAGACCCTCATCAAACATACGTGCCGCTTTGTCGACCATGAGTGATGACGCTTCGACCTCGGCGTAGCACCGGGCAATAGGGAACTGCACGCCCTGGTTCATTCCAATCGGCCGCCCAAACACGATCCGGTCACGGGCATAGGCTGATGCTTTGTCGATGAAGTACTTGCCGTCACCGACGCATTCCGCTGCAATCAGAATGCGCTCAGCATTCATGCCGTCGAGGATGACGCGGAAACCCTTGCCCTCTTCGCCAAGAAGGTTGCTCGCCGGAACACGCAGGTTGTCGAAGAAGAGTTCGCACGAGTGGTGGTTGATCATCGCATTGATAGGGCGGATCTCCATCCCGTTGCCGGTCGCCGCGGCCACATCGACCAGGAAGGCCGACAGTCCCTCAGTCTTCTTGGCCACCTCGTCGCGGGCTGTGGTGCGGGCAAGCAGTACCATGAGATCCGTGTGTTCAATCCGACTGATCCAGACTTTCTGCCCGTTGATGACGTAGTCGTCGCCGTCCCGGACCGCCATGGTCTTGAGATTGGTCGTATCGGTACCGGTGGTTGGTTCAGTGACCCCGAAACTTTGCAAACGGAGTTCGCCGGCGGCGATCCTGGGCAGGTACTCACGCTTCTGATCCTCGCTGCCGTGCCGCAGCACGGAGCCCATCACATACATCTGCGCGTGGCAGGCGCCTGCATGCGCCCCGGAGCGGCACACTTCCTCCATGACCGCGGCGGCTTCAATGACGCCGAGACCGGCACCGCCATACTGCTCGGGAATCAGCACCGTAAGAAAGCCCGAGGTCGTCAACTCCTTTACGAACTCGGTCGGGTATGAGTTGTCCTGATCGAGAGTGAGCCAATAGTCCTCGCCATACTGGTCGCAGAGTTGTCTGACTGAATTCCTGATTTCGGCGAGATCGTCCACGGTTAGCATCCACAAAAAGACGAGAATCGTAGCAGATCCCGCAACACTGGCGCCGTCAGCATCAGCACCTTATATTGGCGTGCAGGTCATGTTGGGTGCCTGACCGAAGCTGATTGTTCACTCTCGCACTGCAGTCGATGGTGATCGGGGCGTGCAGGCTCACATTGAGATATTCACCTCCCCCGCATTATTGCCACTCACCCCGACTTATTCCCGATTTATTTACAGAGGAGAAACCTAATGAAACTAGCCGTGGAGTTTCCGAGCGTTGCATACCGAGAAGGACCGGCAGGCGTCATCAAGCTTGCTCGCGCGATCGAGGCGCTCGGCTACGATCAGCTCGACATGTTTGATCATGTGGTCATGGGCTATCCGACTGAAACACGTAAAGCGCCGATGTACCCGCCGCAGATGCCGATCATCGAAGCGCTGATTACGTTGTCGTTCATCGCCTCACAAACGCAGACGATCGGCCTCGGGACCGAGGTTCTGGTGCTTCCGCAGCGCAACCCAACGCTGACTGCCAAGCAGGTCAGCACGCTGTCAACGCTGTCGGGGGGCCGCGTGCGGCTGGGGGTGGGAGTCGGCTGGCAACAGTCGGAATATGAGGCCCTGGGTGAGCGCTTCGAGGACCGTGGTAAGCGTATGGACGAGTCGATCGACATTCTGCGCATGTACTGGGGCAACGAGCGCGTCGACTTCGATTCCCAGTACTATCAAATTGACGCTATTGCGATGGAACCGAAGCCGCCCCAGGGGGCGGCGCTTCCCATCTGGATTGGCGGTGGTGCGCCCGCTGCGTTGCGGCGGGTGGCCGAGCGAGGCGACGGCTGGCTCGCAACATCGGCGATGACCGACGATCAGGCCCTTGCCGGGATGGCGGAGATTCGCCGAATGGCCGAGGTTGCGGGTCGAGACCCGAGTGCAATTGGCTGGCAGATGATGCTCGACACGCCGCCGCGCGACGAGGCGGGCAAGCGGTTTTATTCGGACATGGACCTCGTTGCACGCGCGGCGGAACGACTCTCTGACCTTGGATTCGAGTGGGCGGCGATCAACGCGACCGCAATCTTTCAATCCGGGGCTCGTAGCATGGATGCCATCGAGGATGTACTGGGACGCATCCGCAACCGCATCTCGGGCGTTGCCTGACATGATTTGCGTCGCGCGACGACCCCCAGCCAACCCGAGGACCCGCAATGCCCGCGCATAACTTCGAGGCCCCGTGGGGTCGCATCGAGACCATCACCATCGACAGCAAAGCGCTGACCAACAATGTTCTGGGCGACCCGACTATCCGCCAGGTTGCCGTCTATCTGCCAGAGGGTTATGACGACAATGCCGATCGCGAGTATCCGGTCTTTGTGGACATCGTCGGCTTCACGGCTAGCGGCTTCGCCCACATCGCGTGGAAGGGCTTTGGCGAAAGCGTCCCCCAGCGTGTTGATCGCCTGATCCAGGAGGGCAAGATGGGCCCGGTGATCGTCGCGTTGCCCGACTGCTTTACCTCACTTGGCGGCAACCAATACATCAATTCGAGTGCGATGGGTAACTGGGCTGATTTTCTGTGCCTGGAAATGCTGCCCGCACTCGAAGCACGGTTTCGGGTGAGAAAAGGCAGCGCACACCGGGCCCTTTTCGGCAAATCGAGCGGTGGCTACGGGGCGATTGCGCACGGCTTGCGCTACGGCGAGCACTGGGGCGCGATCGCCTGCCATTCGGGCGACATGTTTTTCGACTGGTGTTACCGCAACGAAATGCCTCGAATTCTGATGGCGCTCGCCGCCCACGACATGAGCATCGAGTCGTTTCTCAAGGGGTTTCGCTCGGCGCGCAAGACGGGTGGGCAAAGCTCGCACATCCTGATGATGCTCGCGATGGCGGCGACGTATGACCCGGATCCCGCATTGCCCGGCGGCATACGTCTTCCGGTTGATCTTGAAACCTGTGAGATGATCGATGAGCGTTGGCAGGCGTGGCTCGCACACGACCCGATTCACATGATCGACGACGCGGCATGCCAATCGAGTTTGAAGCGGCTCAAAGGCATCTACATTGACTGCGGGACGTCCGATCAGTTCCTGCTTCTGTTTGGCGCGCGAATTCTCAACCGAAAACTGACTGACCTTGCGATCGAGCATCGATTCGAGGAATTCGCAGACAATCACTCGGCGGTGGATTACCGCATGGACGAGTCTCTGCCGTTTCTGTACCGGGCGATCGCCTGACGCCATTGCGGTGCCGGCTCGACCTGACCCCGACAACGCCGGTACCGGGTGCGAATCGAGTGACAGCACGAGTCTCGTGTCGAACTACGCGCTGGGGTACTATCGGCACCCAAATCCCGGCAAATAAGAGGGTTCACGATGACTGATTCATTCTGCGTGCGAAAGCGCCTCACACACCAGACTCGAACGCGATTTTTCTCCGCGGCCTTCAGTGCTCTCTTCATCGGTGGCGTCTGGGCACACGACATACCACCGACGCCAACACCAATCAGCCTTGACGAGATAGGCGTGGCTTTTGGTTGGGATTTCAAGGGCACTGAGATCACCGCCGAGAAGGTGGCCGATGACTTCCATGTGCTCTTCGGGGTCGGTGGCAACATTGCCGTCTCCATCGGCGACGATGGCGTTTTGATAGTCGATGACCAATTTCCACAGGTCATGAAGAAGGTAAAGCGCAAGATTCGGTCCCTCGGCGCAAAGAAAGGTATTGAGTTTGCTATCAACACCCACTGGCACTTCGATCATGCGGAGGGCAATGTGACACTCGGGCCTGACGGCACCTGGCTCGTGTCCCACATAAACTCCCGCGACATGATGAAAGACGATCACGTCATCGATCTGGTGAGCGTGGCGTACGATCAAAAGGCTTATCCCGAGTCTGCGTGGGCCGACATCACCTATGATCGTTCAATGCAGTTGCACCTCAATGGACAACGCGTGGATCTGATGCACTTTGGGCCTGCCCACACCACGGGTGACACAGCAGTCATCTTTCGTGGGACGAATGCAGTACACCTTGGCGATGTCTACAACAACTCGGGTTTCCCGTTCATTGATTTCGGCAATGGCGGTTCAATCGACGGGATCATCCGGTTCTGCAAGGGTACGTTGCGACAAATCAACAAGGACACGGTGGTTATCCCCGGTCATGGTCCCATCGCGACCGCGGAGGATCTGCGTTGGTACATCGAGATGCTGGAGACCGTGCGTGGGCGCATGGTGCCTCTGATCGAAGCTGGCAAGAGCCTCGAACAGATTCAGCAGGCAGGAATAACGGCTGAATTTGATAAATGGGGCGGTGATCCAACGCTCTTTCTGAACCGTGCCTACATGAGCCTGACGCATCGCGGGGACCAGGACCGGGTAGTACGCGAGCAGATGCATTAACGAGCGATCAGAGCGAGAGCAGGGCCCCCGACGATAGACATGGGCTGATGGGGATAATGAACCCGAGGACGCACGTCGCATTCCGGTGTGACTGCGAGGCGCATTCTCTCGATCAGCTTTGCTGGCTTGCTCGTCCGTTCATGCCCCGCGGCTTGTTTGCGGCATGATACATTCCCGCGACGTGCGACCTACTAAACGGCCGATGTGCCTGCACCTGAGACTCTTCCTCCCCGAAGCCTGGGCTCAGCTGATGCTGTTCATCCCTGGAATCCGTTGGCTACGATCCCGCTGGAGCGGACACGTCTCCTAGTCGTCCGATGAGGACGAGCAGGAGCGTATTCGGAATCTCAGACCGCCTGCATTTGCTCGAGGTCCGGGCGTCCTGCCATGCAAGGACCCATTCTTGCACCGATTGTCTTGAAGTGATCGGACCCGCCATGGGCCTTCAGTGAGTCCTCGTCAGCATATTGTTCAAGGACGACATAGGTTTGCGGATCGTCCTGTGATTTGTGCAGCGAGTAGAAATTGCAGCCAGGTTCGTTTGCCTTCACAGCTGCCTGGAGCTCGAGAAAAATGCCCTCGAATTCCGCGTTTTTGCCTTCCTGGATCTTAAGTCGGGCGATGATGCCGATTGCCATGTCATTCTCTTCTTTTGGTGTGGGAGTGCGATTCTCAGTTCGCGCAGCACTATCGTCAACCTTCACACTGGATGCAATAGCTGCTCGCCAGTTGCTGTCCCGGAACTCCGTTTCTGGGACAGCAACTGGCCGGGCATACAAATGTGAGGCGCAGCCGGGAGGCGAGGAAATGAACGTGGCCAAAGTGCGCTTGCACGCAGGATTCAACGTTCCCGGAGGATTCTTGATCAACTTACCGAGGGATTGCCACGAGGTTACTCTCAAAATGAATGCAAGGAGATTCTAATGTTCCGCTCTGCATTGCGTACTCGTTTCCCCCCCGTTGGCACCATGGCTGATCGTCGGGGCAATGTGCACGCCCCTTCTCGCAGCCACGTCAGAACCCGTCATCGAAGCCGCCGATGTGTTGGTCGATGTCGAGACGGTTCGTCAGGAACTGGGCGCGATTCGCTTCGTCATAGGTCGTCCGACCAATCAGCAACCGGAGATCGCCGTGCACGGGGCGGCGCCGCCCGAAGTGTATTTCCAGGCGCTGACGCTCTATCGAAAGGCGGAGCGCCTTTGCTTCGAACACACACGCACGCATGGGACGATGCCCGTCTTGCCTTCCGGCGACATCCGGCCATCGGATGTCTACCAGGTGGACGACGCGGCCCTCGAGCGAATCCGCGCGTCAAAAAAGTCTCGATATAGTCGACACAGTCGCCCCGCCCGCGCATGACGCGGCCAATACGCCAACGGACGTGTTTCGGTCCGCAGTGCAAGCCAATCGTCAACTCAACCTGCTGCCGGACCGGGACACGGAGCCGAGCGATGTATTCCAGCAAGTCACACTTGGCGTGGCCTATGCATCGAAACTCCTCGACCGATTCCCTGGCGCAACGACGTTACCCGAACCGCCCCCCTTCGAGGTCGGCAAACTACCCGTCGACGTCTACCGCCGACTGCTTGAATGCATCGACCTCATCCGACAAATTGCCGGGAACTCCGGTAAGCAGATGCTGGAACTCGACGTCAACGAGGCGCACCTGGACGGCATAGTACCCAGCGACGTCTACCATATCGCCGCCCTCGCGGTGTCGGAACTGGCATTTCTGCATGGACAACTCGCTGACGCGGACGCCCCGAGGACGGTCTACTACGTGGGTCGCAAATTTCCATCGCACATGTATCAGCGCACCGGTCTCCTGAAACGCCAACTGGTGGCCCTGGAACGTCTCTCAAAGGGAGGTCATGACTGGCTGGCACAATCCCCATGAACTCTCCCCAGCACGTGACGACCAAGGCACCCAAACGCCCGAGCCTTCGCGGGCACCTGGTTCGCTCACACCTTGCCATCGCCGGCATCGGCCTCGTCGGTCTTGCATTGATGCTGGTGCTGGTCGTTTGGGCACGTGGCCACACCCTCCGCCTGGCGGACCTGAGGGGACCGGCGGTGCGCGATTCGACCCTGGCGCTCGCGGGCGTTCAGCGATCCCTGGCGAGCCTGCGTGGCTGGATGGTCCTTGGTGATCAGAGCTACAGGACGGATCGGAAATCCGCGTGGCGGGACGAAATCGACCCCGCCATCGCCAATCTGCGGATGCTGAGTGCGCGCTGGGACAATGATGAGAACAAGGTCCGCCTCACCTCCGTTCTGACGCTCCGCGAAGAGTTGAAAGAAGCTCAATGGTGGATCGAAGAGGTCGCGCATACGCCGGGCAACGAGCCTGCCCGGGTCATTTTCGCCCAGGAGCTTGCACCCGTCCATGAGACCATCGTCGCAACGACCAATGCGCTGATCGATATCGAGAAGGAACAGTCGGAATCCGGTCGGCGACCGCTGTTCGCCGCTATGGCCGACCTCGCTCGATCCCATGCGCAGGCACGTGCGTCTGTCGTCGAGTTCGTCGACGAGGGCGACAAGGTGCGCCTCGACGATTTCCGCACACAACGCGAGGAAACCAGCCGCCAACTCGGCGTCTTCGATCGATCGCGGGCGCTGCTGACGGCCGAGCAGCGGCGACTCTTCGAGATCACCGAGGCTGAATTGCCGACGTTCTACGCAATGTTGGACCGGATCATCGAAGCGCGGCAGTCAGCGCAATGGAACGTTGCCCAACATCGCCTGGCGGAAGAGGCCGTGCCACGTGCGCGCGCAGTCATCGACCTGCTGCGGGCGATGACTGCAGATCAAGACCGCTTGATATCCATCGACGCGCGGCTGGTAACCGCTACCAGGAACATCGCGGCCGTGGTCTCAGTAGTGCTGATGTTGGTGTTCGGCATCGCCGCATGGTTCACCTCGGTCAGCCCGGCACGACGCCTTGCTAAGGCTACTCAACGACATACTCGACTTTTCAAAAATCGAAGTTGGTGAACTCGAACTCGAAGAGATTGATTTCAGCCTCCACGAGTGCGTCGGGCAGACGGGCAAGTCTCTTGCCATTCAGGCGAGTGAGAAGAACATCGAGCTTGCTTGTCGCATCGCACCGGAGCTACCTGACTCATTGCTCGGCGATCCCGGCCGGATCAGGCGGATACTCGCGAATCTCGTCGGCAATGCCATCAAGTTCACTGAGCGTGGCGAGGTGCTGACCGACGTCGCGGCGGCCGACTAGGCCGCCGCAGAGGGTCGCATCGCCCTGTCTGTGACGGTTAATGACCAGGGCATCGGCATCTCCGAAGAACCGCTGGCTCACATCTTTGAACCCTTTCGCCAGGCCGACTCGTCCGCACCCGCCGATTCGGTGGGTGCGGACTCGGACTCTCCATCTCATCCGACCTGGTGGCCTGCATGCCTGGGCGGATATGGGTCGACAGCACGCCTGGCGAGGGATCGACATTCCACTTCACGATGGACCTGGGCGTAGCTGAAGGTTCGAAGAACCGTCGAATCAGCGATGCGGCGCTCCAGGGGCTCCGGATACTCATCGTCGACGACAACAAAACCAATCGACTAATCTTTGAAGAGATACTGAAGAGCTGGGATTTGCAGCCGGGTTCAGTCGGTGATCCACTCGCCGGGTTGGCCGAGCTTTCGGGGGCGGTCGACGAAGGAGAGCCCTACGAGCTCGAGCTGCTCGACTTCATGATGCCCGAGATGGACGGCTACGAAGCAACGACAGCGATCCGCAATCAAGAGGCGGGCGGCCCTGACCACATACTGATTGTCGCGATGACCGCTAATGCGATGAAGGGCGACCGGGAGCGCTGTCTCGCGGCTGGAATGGATGACTACATTGCGAAACTAGTAGAAGGCGAGCAATTCTTTGAGGCGATCGATAAATGGGTAGTCAGAACCGTCAGATGGCGACACATCACCGACTCCCGATGAACAGACTGCCGATCAACCGACGACTGGCCCTGCATTCGAAGGCTCGGTCGATCACAGCGACATCATCAACCTGGGTCACACTGCCCGGCTTCTGCCGGGCGGCAGAGAGAATGTTAAGGCCATGCTGCCTTGCCTGGTACTGGACTGCGAGAAACAGCTCGGGCCCTTGCGCGCGGCCCTCCGCGCCTCGGACCCAGACACGCTTCGTCGCGGCGCACACACGATCAGGAGCTCGGCTGCCGTTTTCTCGGCTCATCGTATCGTGGACGCAGCGCGCGTCATCGAGGAAGCGTCGGGAGATCAGGATGTGGATCTCATCGAAGGGCACATCGAGGTGCTCGCCGCGGAGATCGAGCGCGTCAAAGCCCTGTCGTTCGAGTGATTGCAGCAATCCTGCCGCTGCCGCGTACACTCATTCATCAGCGTTCGAGCGGTACCTGGGCGGCGCCTCCCCGCACCACCCGGGGCTGGCCGGGATCCGTGAGCGGGTTCGTCAAAGTCATCGAACCACTGCACAGCCCGAAAAACGTGTCGGTGAGCCAGCCGGCTCGCTCCATGGGGCTCTACAGGGGTATGCATTGACCTGACCAGACGCCCGCGTCGCGAGATTCGAAAGCTGCCGTCGCTGCGCGACTTCGGGCCCCAGCGTGGAGATGGCTTCAAGGCGGCCCTGGTGACGTCAAGGGCGGCAGACTTCCAGTTGGTCCGCGTGTACCTCACAATACTCAAACTCATCGGCGACATCGACTTCAGGGTGTTCAGAGGCAAGGAAGAAGCTCAGGATTGGATTGCCGATCAGGATGCGCGCCAGCGCCATTGACTTCCTTGGCGAGTACAGGAGGCACGGCCATTTTCTGCTGGGCTATTTTTCTGCAAAACCTGCGGGGCTATTTTCTGCGAAAAGAGGGCGCGAGGTTTGCTTCCAAGCCGACATCCCACGAACTAGACACGAGCTACTTTGTCAGCGATACCGCTGCACGCGAACCTATGATCACCGTTACAGACATCCCGGCCGCAGAGCTGGAGTTCAACGCCGTACGCGCGGCCGGCCCCGGTGGACAGCACGTCAACAAGGTGTCGTCGGCGATCCACCTCCGCTATGACGTGGAAAACTCAAGCTTGCCGCCGGTCGTCAAGGAGCGTCTCCGCAGATTGCGCGATGCACGCGTCAATCGGCACGGTGTGATCGTTATCAAGGCTCAGAACCACCGTAGCCAGGATCAGAACAAGCGCGAAGCACTGGCACGACTTGCGGAGATCCTGGCGCGAGCGCAGAAGCCAACCATGCGTCGGGTCAAGACCCGGCCCACACGCGCATCGGTGAAGCGTCGCCTCAACATCAAGAGTCGACGAAGCTCCCTCAAACGTTTGCGCGACAAGCCGTTGACCGACTGACCCGATCAACTCGGGAAAGCAGATGTTGCGCTGGTTTAAACCGGGGTTGCGATGCGCGGGTCTCGACGCAGCACACTCACGACGCGGCAGGCGCGGTATGCTTGCCAAATTCGTCAGGGGGAGAGCCGCATCGCGAAGTATTTCGAGGACATCGACGTTGGCTATCGGAGCCTCGTAGGTACCTGGCGGCTGTCCGCTGAGGAGATCATCGAGTTCGCCCGTGTCTGGGATCCTCAGCCATTCCACATTGACCCGGCAGCCGCTAGGGCTTCCATCTTCGGCGGACTCGTGGCGTCGTCGCCGCATCTCTTTGCCATCGCGACACGCCTCTTTTTTGACCATGAGGACTGCATCCAGATTGCAGCAATGCTGGGCAAGGATCAGATCCGCCTGCCCAATCCCACAAGGGCCGATGTTGTACTCACGTACGACACACACTTGTGTGGATCGGCGCCAGCCATCGAGTCGTAGTGACGTCGGCATCGTCACGCTCGCGGACGAACTGACAGACGGCGGCGGCAATCAGGTACTGACCCAACAGGTGACCGTCATGGTCGCCCGCCGGACCTGATGCAAACAGATCGTCATTGGTGCGCAGAGGTGTATATTGATGTCCTTCAAGCCGTACCAGGAGCGGATTCATGAAAGCAGCAGTACTGAGAGGCGTGCGGGACCAGACGATCGAAGACGTTGAAATCGATGGCCCCAAAGCGAAGGAGGTTGTTGTCAAGGTGGTGGCGGCCGGTGTCTGCCACAGTGATCTGCACTTCTACAATGGTACCTGGCCTGCCGGGTTTCCGATGGTTCTCGGCCATGAATCGGCGGGTATCGTCGAGGAGGTTGGTTCTGATGTCACCTATGTGAAGCGCGGCGATCATGTGATCACGTGTCTGTCGACGTTCTGCGGCCACTGTGAGGACTGCATCACAGGCCGGATGGTCCTGTGCCAGGAACCCGAGGTCAATCGAGCGTCTGACGAGGGACCTCGACTACACAAGGGCGACGAGTTTCTGCGTCAGTTTGCGCGCCTCGGTTCGTTTGCCGAGTACATGCTGATTCACGAACACTCGCTCGTGAAGATCCGCGAGGACATGCCTCTCGATCGTGCTGCTCTCATCGGATGCGGTGTTACTACCGGGGCAGGCGCAGCACTCAATACAGCAGCCATCGTTCCGGGCAGCACGGTCGCAGTCATTGGCTGCGGCGGGGTCGGACTGTCGGTGATCAACGGGGCGTTGATCGGCGGTGCAGGCCGCATCATCGCCATCGATATGCTCGACTCCAAGTTGCAACTTGCACGCGAGTTCGGCGCAACGGATACGGTCAATGCGAGTGAATGTGATCCGGTCGAAGCGGTCATGGACATGACTGGTGGCGGCGTGCACTACAGCTTTGAGGCAATTGGCCTCAAGATTGCGGCGGAGCAGTCTTTCCAGATGTTGCGACGGGGCGGGACGGCGACCGTGATCGGCATGATCCCCCCGCAACTGACCGTGGACCTGCGCGGAGCGGATTTCCTGCAGGAGAAACGCATTCAGGGCTCAAGTATGGGGTCCAACCGTTTTCGCGTCGACATGCCGCGGTACGTCGAATTCTATCTGCAGGGTCGGCTGCATCTGGATCAACTGATCTCGCAACGGATCAAACTCGAGCAGATCAACGAGGCGTTTGACCTGCTCGAAACTGGCGAAGTGGCGCGCAGCGTGATCATGTTCGACTGACCGATTTCGCGCCGACTGATTCGGTCATCGCCACAGCGACCCCACTGCTCGGTGCGACGAGTTAGGGTGAGGGCGCAGCCTCGGGAGCAGTAAGGACGATCGGCCCGCAGGCGACTCGGGGCCCGGCATTGCCGGTCGGCTGGCCGTAGTCATCTGGCTTCGCGTGTACAATGAATGCCCGGCCGGCCACACTCATTCTGCCCGTCGTCAGGGTGAGGCCTTTCACCTCTGCCTGCAGGGTCCCGTTCCCGTCAGGACCGATCGTGATGTTGCCAAGGTCGCCGCCGTGAGCTTTCCGTTTGCCGTCCCGTGTGAAGAGTCCATGAGCGGTCTTGCGCGGATTGAAATGACCGCCGGCCGCCTTACCACCGTTATCGCAGTCGCCCAACTCGTGGATATGGAATCCATGCTGGCCAGGTCGCGCACCGGTCAGGCGTGCCGAGATGCTGAGCGATTTAGCATTCGCGGTCAGCACGACATCCCCGACCTGTCGGCCGTCATCCGTCGCGAGCAGGCGCGCACGAGCAGTGTCGGCGAACGCCGACGTCGCGGCGATCGCGAGGCAACCCGCGACCCCGACCAAAGTCATCCTCATATTGATCAAACCGAGTGCCTCCGTTCAGGTTTCCTGCCGAGCATAGAATGATTGTGTGGTCCGAACCAGCACTTCGACTGCCGCGTCAGTTGCGGCACGTCGAGTCGGCCATAGTCACGCACGGCGTATCGCCTCGAACACTCTTTTGGTCTGCTTGTGCGCCTTGGGGAAGAGACAACAAAACAACACGCCTCGCGATCAGCGTGCCGTCTCCGCAATGGAGCGCGGGCACCTGGAAATCGACTCCTTCTGCTTTGGTCCGCCCCCACGCTGCGAGGCAGGAATGGCAGCGATCTAATCGGCGGCTCCGGCTTGTTCCAACTGCAGCCATTCAGCGGCGTTCGTGCCAAACGGAATCATGACGTGTTCGGCGTAGGCTTCGCGTTGGCACAGCCTGGCATAAAATGCTTCGAGATTGGGCAGTGATGGCCTTTCGATATCCATGTTGAAGTAACGGTATAGGGTCGCCCCGATGGGAATGTCGCCCATGCTGAAGTCGGTGCCCGCAACGTACCGGTTGGACGCCAGGTGCTGGTCGAGCAGTGCATACTGCTGGGCGCAGCCAGCGATGCCCTCGGCCAAGAGTGCAGCATTCCCGTCTGGCAGTCGAATCTTGTTGAGGAATATCTTGAAAAAGGATGGTACGAGCGTACTTGTCATCCACTCCATCCACTGATCGGCGAGCGCCGCCTGCGCTTTGTCGGCCGGCAGGAGCGTGCCGTTGTCGTAGGTGCGGGCAAGGTAGCGAACGACCGCGTTGGACTCCCAGAGTGTCAGTGCGCCGTCCTGCAGTGTCGGCACAACTTTGTTGGGGTTCATCGCCATATATTCCGGTGTGTCGGTCCGGCCGAACGAACCGGCAACGTCGTGCCGGACGCAGTCGATGCCAAGCTCCTCGAGCGCCCACGTCACTTTCTGCACGTTCATCGAGTTTTTCCTGCCCCAAAGAATCATTGTTGCCTCCTGGCGTCGAGGTGGGTTGCGGTCTCGTCGGGTGGTTCGCCGGCGCGCCGGATCACGGGCAGGGGATGGTACCTCAGCACTCGATGAAATGGATGGCCGAGTCTATGATGGCGCATGCTTTTACCACCGGCTTTGCTCGCTCGGGTCCTTGAGGCCTGGCCAGTCGCCACGCTGACCACAATGGGCGCACAGTTACACTCGGTGCCCGTTGTATTTGTTGCGGATGGCGATGATCTCGTCCTGCCTGTCGATGGCAAGCCGAAGACGGCGCGGGGGCAGGTGAGCCTGCAGCGTGAGCATGATCTTGAGCGTAATCCGGCCTGCGTCATGCTGTTGCAGAATTACAGCGATGACTGGGACGCACTGTGGTGGCTGCGCCTGAATGGGAACGCATCGCTCACCAGGGGCAACGACGTTTTGGCGGAGCGGCTGATCGACAAGTATCCACAGTATGTCGACTTGCCGTTTGATCCGGATTGGCGCGCGATACGCTTTGTTCCCGAATCGCATCGGGCCTGGGCCCTCGCAGGCGGCGAGGCATTCGCCAGTCGCTTTCCCGCAAGCCCTTTTGCCGGCACCTTCGGTTGATTGATTGAATGATTGAATGATTAACCGCTACGCCATTTAATTTACAAAACAAGACAGGTCGCGGGATGCCTATGTCGTATGAGATCAAAGT
>Ga0115002_10002366_pt1 | contig 24714 bp, 26 predicted proteins | sample ArcticOcean_MG_C_8_FD_89576 | JGI IMG/M metagenome (GOLD analysis project Ga0115002, IMG submission 89576) | Marine microbial communities from western Arctic Ocean - ArcticOcean_MG_CB11_86 | ecosystem: Environmental > Aquatic > Marine > Oceanic | place: Arctic Ocean: Canada Basin | collected... | reverse complement strand
GTAAACGCGTCGGCGTCATTGGGACAGGGGCCACCGCGATCCAGCTCATCCCGGTGGTCGCCGTGCAGGCCGAGCACCTAACCGTGTTCCAGCGCACGGCGAACTACAGCATCCCCGGCCATAACCGGCCGGCCGACCCTGAAGTGGAACGGGAATTCGAGGCCCACTACGAGGCGCGGCGCGACAAAGCGCGTCATTCCTTCGGAGGCTTGACCGGATATCCGTCACCGAGATTGTCGGCCCTGGAAGAGGCGCCGGAAGAGCGCAATCGGTTTTTCGAGGAGCGCTGGCAGGACGGCGGCGGCACTTTCTCGATGCTCACCACATACAGGGACCTGCTGGTGAACCCGGAAGCCAACGAACTGGCGTCGGATTTCGTACGCAACAAGATCCGCTCGATCATCACGGATTCCGAGGTTGCCGATTTGCTGACACCAAGGGATCAATATATCGGCGCGAAACGCCTGCCCGTCGATACGTATTACTTCGAGACCTATAACCGCGAGAACGTCACCCTCGTGGACATCAAGAGCGTCCCCATCGAACGCATCACGCCGACGGGACTAAAAACCGGTGACACGGAATATGAATTCGATGCCCTCATATTGGCGACCGGATTCGATGCCATGACGGGCGCGCTGCTGGCGATGGATATCCGGCGCGAGGACGGTGCCACGTTGCAGGAGATCTGGGCGGAAGGGCCCAAGAGCTACCTCGGCATCATGGTCGCAGGTATCCCCAACCTGTTCATGATTACTGGGCCCGGCAGCCCGTCGGTGAAGATGAATATGATTCACGCGATCGAGCAGCACGTGGAATGGGCCATGGCTTGCCTTGACCATCTGCGGGCGAACGATTTGGACCGTATCGAACCGACGCGAGAGGCCCAGGAAGAATGGGTCGCGCATGCCAGCGAGGTCGCCGAAGCGACCTTGATGCCCAAAGCCGATTCCTGGTACGTCGGTGCCAACATCCCCGGCAAGCCACGCGTCTTCATGCCCTATTTCGGAGGCTTCGAGCGCTACTGGCTGCAATGCGACGAAATCGTCGCCGACGACTACCGCGGCTTCACCCTGTCGCGATCCGAAAGTGCCGAAAAGGCATCTAGCGTCGCGGCGGAATAGCTCAAACAAGCTTCTTTTACCCTCACCCTTTCCCGGAGTCGGGAGAGGGGACCCTGGACCATCGGGCGTCACTCGAATTCCCTCTCCCGCCACAAACCGTAAATTGGAAGAAGAGGGCTGGAGTGAGGGTAAAATGAACTCTCTCCTGGTTGCAGGATCCAGCTACATCGGCTGGTGACTCGCCATTCAATCTGGCATCCATCTCCGAATTCAGCATAATTGCGGTTGAGGCGACCAACCGAGGAGGACGCATGACACGCGCCCAAGATCACAGCACCGCGAATCAGACCCAGGCCTCCGTCGACGTCCTGGTCGTCGGCGCAGGGATTGCCGGGCTTTATATTCTCTACTGCCTACGCCAGCGGGGATTGACGGCACGCGCCTTCGAGACCGGGAGCGACGTCGGAGGCACCTGGTACTGGAACCGCTATCCCGGTGCGCGCGTCGACGTCGACAGCGTGCAGTACAGCTACAACTTCTCCGACGAAATCACGCAGGAATGGGTCTGGAGCGAGAAATTCGCCACCCAGCCGGAGTTGCTCCGCTACGTCAATTTCGTAGCCGACCGCCTCGATCTGCGCCGCGACGTGAAGTTCGATACGCGCGTTGTCACTGCTGAATTCGACGACGAGACGAACCTTTGGACGCTGAAGACCGACAAGGGAGATGTCGCCTCGGCCCCTTACTGCATCATGGCCACCGGCAGCCTGTCGACGCCCTATCAGCCCCCCTTCCCCGGCTTCGAAGACTTTGGCGGCGAGTGGTACCACACCGCGACGTGGCCGCATGAGGAGGTCAACTTCAGCGGCAAGCGGGTCGGTATCATCGGTACGGGATCGACCGGGATCCAGGCTATTCCGGTCGTCGCCGAAGAGGCGCAACACCTGACAGTATTCCAGCGGACACCGCAATTCACCACGCCCGCCCGCAACCGGCCGATGGCCGCCGACGAACAGCGCGCGTTCAACGCACATCGCGTTGAATGGCACGCCGAGGTGCGGCACACTTTTTCGGGCATGACGGGCTTTCCCATGCCCACAAAATCCCACCTTGAGGATACGCCGGAGGAACGCCAGGCGTATTTCGAGGCACGCTGGGAGAAAGGCGGCATGCCGCAGTCCATGCTGGCGACCTACAAAGGCGTCAACGTCGACGAGGAAGCCAACAGCGTCGTGGCCGACTTCGTGCGCGACAAGATCCACGAGACCGTCAAGGACCCCAAGATCGCGAAATTGCTGTCACCGCCGAAAGATCTGCCCATCGGGTCGAAGCGCCCGCCGATCGATACGGACTACTACGCGACCTTCAACCGCGACAACGTCACCCTCGTCGACGTCAAAAGCACGCCCATCGAGCGCATCACGCCCGGCGGCATCATGACCGCCGATGCGGAGTACGAACTGGACGCCATCATCTTCGCGACGGGATTCGACGCCATGACGGGTACGTTGCTGGCGATCGATATCCGCACCGGTGACGGCGCCTCGCTGAAGGACGCGTGGTCGGACGGACCCGACGCGTATCTCGGACTCATGGTCGCCGGCCTGCCTAACCTGTTCATGATCAATGGACCGGGCAGTCCGTCGGTGAAGATGAATATGATCCTCGCCATCGAGCACCATACCGACTGGATCATGTCCCTGATCGACCATCTCGCGGCCAATGGCCTCAACCGGATCGAGGCGACGGAGCAGGCTCAAGCGGATTGGGTCGAACATGCCCGCGAGCTCGCTGAAGCAACGCTGATGCCGGTGGCTGATTCCTGGTACGTCGGCGCCAATGTCCCGGGCAAGAAACGTGTCTACATGCCCTACTTCGGCGGCTTCGAGCGCTATTGGAAGATCTGCGACGAAATCGCCGCCGACGGCTACCGGGGTTTCAAGCTGTCTCGGTCTGAAGGCGCCGGAGATGCATCCAGAGTCGCCGCGGAATAGTGTTATTTGACCTCACTCGTACTCGAGAGAGGGACGCCCCGATAACCGGACGCTCACGTGCGGGCCTTTTATCTCTGTTCCGCCGCTTCCCCATCTTCCAGAGTGCGCAGCACCATGTCCCTGAGCGTCACGATGCCGAGCGGGTTGCGGTCGTGGTCGATGACCAACGCCCGGGTCAGCTTGAACCTAACTAGTAGGCGAACCGCGTAGACCACGTTCATCTCCGCCGGCAGCGTGAGGACGGGTTTCGACATAATCTCATAGACGTTGACCCTGTCCGGTGACAGATCTTTGCCCAGAACCTCGCCGGCGATGTCTGTGACCACGACCATGCCGAATTCATCGTCATCGTCGCGCCGCTCGACGACGATCGAGCTGGTGCGTTTATCGCGCATGAGCTGGGCGGCTTCGCGCACGGTGGCCGTCGCCTCGATCGTGATGACCCCTTGCGTCATCGCATCGGCAACGCGGGTGATTTTATCGTCCGTCATAGCGATTCCTCGATCTCATGAATGATGGTCTCTTCCTGCGACTTCAAACCGACGGCGTCATCGATGGTGATTTCGAAGGCGACACCGGCGCCGTGGGTGGTGTCGAATTCCCCGGCCTCGGCGATGGTTTCAAGAATCTTCCGCGCCTTCTGGGCGGCGACCATGAACAGCACCACGTCGCGCTTGCCGGTGAGTTCGAGGCCAAGGAAGGTCTTTTCCGGTTTCAGGCCCTCTCCGCGCACGCTGGTGATGATTGTGGCGCCGGTGGCACCCGCCTTACGGGCGGCTTCGACCACCGTGTCGGTGTGTTCGTCGGAGACCAGGGCCATGATCAGCTTTAATTTCATGCGGATTCCTCCTTCTCTTGAACCCTCTTGCGACGCCCAATCCAGGATGTCAGTGAGGCATATCCCATAACGGAAATGATTGGAAACAGACTGGCGAAGGCGATCAGACCGAAGCCATCGATCAACGGACTACGGCCCTCGGTGGTCGAGGCCAGTCCCAGGCCCAGTGCCGCCACCACGGGTACCGTAACGGTGGAGGTGGTGACGCCGCCGGAGTCGTAGGCCAGCGGAATGATCCACTTGGACGTAAACATGGTCTGAATGATGACGATCGCGTATCCGACCATGATGTAATAGGGCAGCGGCGTGCCCGTGACGATTCGGAATGCTCCCAGCGCCACGCCGATCGCGACACCGATGGCGACGGCGATGCGCAATCCCCAGGCGCTGATGGCGCCGCCGGAAATCTCCTGGGCCTTGAGTGACACCGCGATCAGCGACGGCTCGGCCACGGTAGTTGAAAAGCCTATGGCGGCGGCGAAGACGTAGACCCAGGTGTAGTCCCACCAGCCCAGCACCCTGTCGCCGCCGCCGAGAAATCCGGGCGCCGTCAACTGCGCCGCCATGCTCTTGCCGACGGGGAACAGGGCCTGTTCCAGCCCAACCAGGAACAGGGTAAGACCCAGCACCACGTATACGAAGCCGATGACGATCTTACGCAGATGCGCGGGACGCTGGCGGATGACCAGGAACTGGAAGCCGAACATGATGGCGACGATAGGCATCACATCAAAGATGGTGCTGACCAGGGTCTTTCCAGTTTCCGTCAGGAGGCCGATGAGAATATCCATGATCCCTGCCTAGATGACCATGCCGTAGACGAGCACGAACATCATCAGCGTCAGACTGGCGAAAGCGATCAGGCCGAAACCGTCGATCATCGGATTGCGCCCGCGGATGGCGGTCGCAAGCCCGACGCCGAGCGCCGTGACCAGGGGAACGGTTATGGTGGACGTGGTCACGCCGCCGGAATCGTAGGCGATGCTGATGATCTTTTCGGGCGCGAAGAAGGTAATGATGATGACGACGATGTAGCCGCCAATGATCAGGTATTGAATGGGCCAGCCCTTGAGGATCCGGAGAACCCCGATTATCAAGGCCACGCCGACCGATAACGCCACCGTGTAGCGCAAGCCGTCGGCATAGTCCTGCCGGGCAGCCTCCGAGTTTTCAATGGCGCCGCCGTCTGCCGCGATCGTGGCCGCTTCAGCCGCTACCGCGATCAGCGCCGGTTCGGCCACGGTGGTGCCGAAACCAAGCAGAAAAGCGAAGCCGAACAGGGCGGGGAGACTCCCCTTGCGAGCCAGGGCATGGGCCAGAGTATCGCCTACGGGAAACAGGCCCATTTCCAGGCCCTGCACGAAGAACGCCAATCCGGCCACAACGAACAGCAGTCCCGCTACGGTTTCGCCCAGGTTGGGAAAGGGTTGCCTGAGGACCAGCACCTAGAAGAAGGCAATCACCAGAATGATCGGGGCAAGGTCGCGCGTCGCGTTGGCGAGGAGTCCCAGAAATTCCCAAACCTCCTTGCTCATGGAAGGCTTCCCACGTTGTTTGAACCCGTCGCTCAGCTTAGATCACTATCACGCGCAGTTGGTAAGAAACCCGCCGTCTGGGCGCATTGATGCAGGTCAAGAGCGTCTGGGATTCAGGTCAATGGCGCCTAGTCCACGTTTGGACACACGTCATAACGTCCGGTTATTCGTGGCTGCACCTCATTCACTTTCCGCATCCGCCTAATCCTTACTCCCGTCCCTTATCCGCCATCGCCAGCATCTCGACATAGAGGCCAGGGCCAAGCGTCGCTTGCATGTCACGCTTGATCTGTTCGGTCAGCGCGGCGCGCGTGAGACGGACCAGGCTCGGCGGCTTGACGGCGATCTCCCGGGCAAGCTCCCGTGCCCGGTCCAGCACCTTGGCCTGGGGATGCAGCTCGGCTACCAACCCCAGATCCTTGGCCTCCTGCGCCTTGATGATCTGCCCCGTCAGCAGGAAATAGCGGGCCCGATTGGCACCGATGAGCAATGGGAAGACGACATGCATGCCGTCGCCCGGCACCAAACCGCCATAGAAATGACCGGAATCCTGAAAGGCAACAGTGTCCGATGCGATCACGATGTCGGCCAGCAGCGGCAGCTCAGAATGGCGCCAGGCCGGACCGTTAAGTGCACTGATGACTGGCGCCTGGATATTCAGGAAATTCATCAGTAGCTGCTTGCCCTCGAAGATGATTTTTTCGAGGAAAGGAATCGTGGGCGGCGAGGGGAATAGCGGGTGCCCCCCACCTGTCACCTGGGGACCGATGAAATCCTCACCAACGCCGGTCAGAATGACGACCCGGTTCTCCTGGTCCTCGGCGATCTCGTAAAAAGCGCGAGGCAATTCCTCGTGCGCGACGAAATCCCACTGAAGTGAATCTCCCCCGGTATGCAGGGTCACCTCGAGAATCCCGTCCCCGTCCCGCTCCATCCGAATGTGCTGGTACTTGGTCGCGTAATCAGAGAGCTGATGCATGGGAGTGTCCTGAAGTGTTGGGCTGTACACGCAGCGGTCTGTAATCTGGACAGGTTACCTGCAATTTACCCAGGCTGGGAAATCCGCTCCGACACGGTCAGGTTAGTTGGGTCCCGCCCGGTTTTGTAACGGCACTCCACCCGTGGCAGGATGCCGGTCTCCGCTGTCAAAATTCCAGGAATTCTTCCGATGTTCTTTGAGCCAGACAAGGTCGGCATGGCGCCGCCTCCCTTCAAACACACCGTTTACAACACTCTCGTCATTCCCCGCCCGATCGGCTGGATCACGACGATGAGTCCTGACGGGATCATCAACCTGGCGCCGTTCAGCTTTTTCAATTCGCTGACCCCGTCGCCACCCTGCATCATGTATTGCCCTAACTCCTTCAAGCCGGGAACGGAGGAGCACAAGGACTCGTTACTCAACGCAGAGGAAACCGGCGAATTCGTCTACAACATGTGCACCGCCGATCTGCTGGACCAAATGGTGCTGACGTCGAAACACTCGCCGCGCAGCCTGGACGAAATGGCGGATGCTGGACTGGAAACGGCACCTTGCGAACTGGTCAAGCCGCCGCGCGTCAAAGCTTCACCCGTGGCGCTGGAATGTAAATATCTACAGACCGTCCATCTGCCGCAGCCGGGTGATCGCAAATTCGGGTCCATGGTCATCGGCGAAGTGATCGGCATCCATATCGCCGACGGTGTGATCACCGACGACGGTATGATCGACATGAAGAATCTGCGGCCGGTGGCACGGCTTGGTTACCTTGACTACGCGATCATCGAGCCCGATCAGATCTTTTCCGTGAATTCGCCCGACGACACTCGCTTCGCCGACGACGAGGGCTGAACTCGCGCTCAACGCCGCGGCGGCCGTTTGACCCAACCCGTTTTGTCACCATCCCGGCCGCGTGACAAAATCGTGGGCGCCGCTCTCCAATTTCCGGGAATCCCGATTATGTATTTCAATCCAAGCGAGGTCGGCATGGCACCGCCGCCCTTCAAACACACGGTCTTTAACGCTCTCGTCCTGCCTCGGCCGATCGGCTGGATCACCACGATGAGCCCCGAGGGCGTCGTCAACCTGGCGCCGTTCAGCTTCTTCAACGCGATAAGTGCCGCGCCGCCGTGCGTCATTTACTGCCCGAGCTACTTCAAGCCGGGCGCGGAGACACCCGAGGACTCCCTGGTCAACGTCGAGGCCACCGGGGAATTCGTCTACAACATGTGCACCCACGACCTGCGCGAAAAGATGGTCCTGACGACCAAGAAATCGCCACGCAGCGCCGAAGAATTCGCCGACGTCGGACTGGAAGCGGCTTCCTGCGAGCAGATTAGGCCACCGCGGGTCAAGGACTCACCGATCGCGCTGGAATGCAAATACCTGCAATCCGTCCACCTGCCGGCGCCAGACGATGGCATCGCCGCGACTGCCGTCATCGGACAGGTCGTGGGCATCCACATCGCCGACGATGTGATCACCGATGATGGCCTGGTCGACATGAAGAAGCTGCGCCCCCTGGCGCGTCTCGGCTACTACGACTTCGCGGTTATCGAGCCCGATCAGATTTTTTCCATGCAGGCGCCGGGTGACAATCGCTTTGCTGCAAAGAACGACGACTGACGGCGTCGATCGAAGAAATTAAGCGGCAAAGACTGCCCAAACTCGGCCACAGGCCACAAATTTCAATCGCCAGCCGGAGCCGTTTGCGCTGGCTGTTCAATGCCCATCATTTCGCGGGCTTCTTCGGGGGTCGCCACCTCGCGGCCAAGCTCATGGCAGATCCGCACGGCGCGTTCCACCAGTTGGGCGTTCGACTCTGCGAGATCCCCGTGGCCGTAGTAGACGTTGTCTTCCATGCCGACGCGGATGTTCCCGCCCATGGCCACGGCCATAGTCGAGAGCGGGAGCTGATGCTTGCCGATCGAGACGATCTGCCAACTTGAGCCCTCGGGGATGGCATCGAGCATTGACAACAGATTGGCCGGTGAGGCCGGGATGCCGCCCAGGATTCCCATGACAAAACTGAAGTGCATGGGCTCTTCCAGAATCCCTTTCTTCTTGAGGTCCATCATGTTGGCGATATGCGAGAGGTCGTAAACCTCGAGTTCATTGTGGATGCCGCGGTACTTGCAGCCGTCGATGAACTCGGTGTTCCACGCCTTGGAATTCGAGAACAGGAATTCGTCGCCCTTGTGATCGAAGTGAAACGTCCCGCAGTTCACGGTCAGCATGTCGGGCTGAGGCGCCAATTCGAGCAGGTTCATGCGTTCTTCGAGCGAGAAGTTATGGCCCTTCTCTTTGTCGTCGAACCAGATGCCGATACCGCTGCCCACCTGGGTGATCATGCTGGAACAACGCCCCATGATGCCGTCGACAACTTCGTTGTAGACGTCGAGGTCAGCGGACGTCCGTCCCTCCTTATCGCGCACATGGATGTGGGCAACCGACGCGCCGGCGTTGTAGCAATCGTAAAAGTCACTCACGATCTCGTCCGGCTGTTCCGGTAACGCGGTATTGGCTTCCTTGCCGTGCAGGCCGCCGGTCGTGGCGATAGTGATGATGACCTTGTCCTGGTGAGTGAGGTTAGGCTTCATGGCTCCCTCCCGATGCTCTCAATTGAACTGTAATAAACCTTACACGTTGAACAGGAAGTGGACGACATCGCCATCCTGCATGACGTACTGCTTGCCCTCGGAGCGCAGCTTGCCCGCCTCCTTGACCGCCTTTTCCGATCCGAGCTCGCGCAGTTCGTCCACATGATAGCACTCGGCGCGGATGAACCCACGTTCGATATCAGAATGGACGGAGCCGCCTGCTTCAGGTGCCATGGCGCCTTGACGGATGATCCAGGAACGAACTTCCTTTTCGCCAGCGGTGTAGAAAGTTGCCAGTCCCAGTAGCTCGTTAAGAGCCCGGGCCAATGGCCCGACCGCCGCCTCGTCGAGGCCCATTGAGGCCAGCATCTCGGCGCGCTCGTCCTCGGGCAATTCGGCGATCTCGCTTTCAAGGGCGGCGCATAGGATCACCATCCCTCCACCGTCCGCGTCGACGGCTGCCTTCAGAGCTTGAACGGGCGCGCTGCTGCCCTCCAAATCGTCTTCCGCAATGTTGGCGACGACCAGCATCGGCTTGGCCGAAAGCAAACCATAGCCACGCATCAGGCGCTCTTCCGCGTCGCTCCAATCGCCCGCTGCGACCGGCTTTTCATCCTCCACGAGGGTTTGAGCCTTGGCCAGGGAATCCCGGCGTCGTTGTGATTCTTCGTCTCCCGATTGGGCGGTTTTCTTGGCCTTCTCCAGCGAATTCTCGATCACTTCGAGATCGGAGAGAATCAGCTCAAGACGAAGATCGGCATACGCCGATACGGGATCGGCACTGGCGTCGAAACAGTTGACCACGTGACAGAGCGCGGCAACCGTTCGGATATGGGCCAGCACGGCCGTATGGCTTGCGCCGCCGCCGGTCGAGATGCCCGGAATGTCGACCAACTCGAGGCGGGCCGGCACGATCTTCTTGGTCGGAATGAATTTTGTAATCCCGATCAGCCGCGGGTCCGGGATATCGGCCTGGCCAATATTGGGATTGAGCGTGCCAACCTCTACAACTACCGCGTGAGCGGTAAGCGTCTGAAACAAGGTCGTTTTCCCACTTCCGGGAAGACCGACGATTCCACATTCCATAAACTCTAGCTCCTGCGCAAAATTTTTCTAATCATTCGGAAATTCAAGAAAATTCGACCTACTCGAATTTGCTCGTAAACCCTGCGCTCGGTTTACATGTACTTGATTATCAGTACAAAACCTCTGTCTAAGTGCTCATTCGACATTCCCCGCCGTCGTGGCGGGGATCGCATGCCGGTCTATAACGCCCAAAGGAACAACGAGCTATGGCGAACTCAAGCAAAAATCCGGAAACCATCGCGCTCCACGCGGGCTATCGGTCCGATCCCGCGACGACCTCCGTCGCCGTGCCCATCTATCAAACAACCTCATACCAGTTCAACTCCACCGAACACGCGTCGAACCTGTTTTCGCTCAAGGAATTGGGAAACATTTACTCGCGCATCATGAATCCGACCCAGGCCGTCCTGGAGGAGCGCGTGGCAGCGCTCGAAGGCGGCGTGGCCGCGTTGGCGGTAAGTTCAGGTCAGTCGGCGTCGCTATTTTCCGTACAGAACATCTGCCATGCCGGCGACAACTTCGTCTGCTCGACGGACATCTACGGCGGAACCTGGAACCTGTTCGCCAACACCTTCAAGACCATGGGAATCGAATGCCGGTTCGTTGATCCGTCTGATCCGGAGAATTTCCGCCGCGCCACCGACAGCAAGACGCGCTGCTATTACGGCGAGACCCTACCCAATCCGAAGCTTCGGGTATTCCCCATCGCCGAGGTCGCAAAGATCGGCGATGAACTCGGCGTCCCCCTGATCATGGACAATACCGCCGCACCCATTTTGTGCCGGCCCATCGATCACGGCGCCACAATCTGTATTCATTCCACGACCAAGTTCATCGGCGGCCACGGCACGTCGATCGGTGGAATCATCGTGGACAGCGGCAATTTCGACTGGGAGAAGCACGCGGACAGATTCCCAATGCTCAACACCCCCGACCCGAGCTACCACGGTGCGGTGTGGACGGAGGCTGTCAAACCGCTGGGCCCGATCGCCTACATCATCAAGGCACGGGTCACGCTGCTGCGCGATCTCGGCGCGGCAATGTCGCCGTTCAACGCCTTCATGTTCATACAGGGGCTTGAGACCTTGGCGCTGCGGATCCGGCAGCACAGCGTCAACGCGACCGCTGTGGCCGACTATTTGTCCCGGCATCCCAAGGTCACCAATGTCATCCATCCCAGTCAGCAGAGCGGCGATGACAAGCGCATTGCCGACAAGTACCTGAATGGCGGCTATGGGTCCTTGGTCGGTTTCGAGCTTGGCAGCGAAAGCGAAGCGGGACAGAAGTTCATCGACAACCTCGAGATGTTCTATCACGTCGCCAATATTGGCGACGCGCGGTCACTCGCGATCCATCCCGCGACGACCACACACTCGCAACTCTCGCCCGAAGAGCAGAACCAGACCGGCGTCACACCCGGATATGTCCGGTTGTCCATCGGTATCGAACACATCGATGACATCATCGGCGACCTCGAGCAGGCTCTCGCGGGCGTCGACAGCGTACAGGGCGCGAAGACGAGCAAGAGCACGAGTCAAGCAGCGCCCGCCGGAACCGACAGAGCGTCCGGAAAGCTTCCGATCCAGGGAATTCCGCCGAATTTTTAGGCGCCCGGCCAGAGCGACACGACGTCTTCAGCACGTCCGGTTCAAGGGCTTCCGCAGAAGTGGTAGGCTCCGCCCCTCAACTAATGTGAGGCGTAAGCGGATGGGGGAGGCGTAAGCGGATGGCGTTGGAGGTCAGGGTTCTCGATTTGGGGAGCGTGGAGCTGGAGTCGAGCTTTCTGGTCCACCGTCGTTCACCGGGTAAAGGCATTACGGTACCCGTGTTTGCCTACCTGATCCTGGGCGGCGAACATCCCATCGTGGTCGATACCGGCTTTCGCTCAACCGAGATCATGAAGCGTACCGGCATGATCGGGCACCAATCGCCGGAGCAGGAGGTGGAGAGCCAGCTCGCGCGCTTCGATGTGGCACTGAAGGATGTCCGCTACATCATCCACACCCACCTCCATATCGATCATTGTGGCAAAGACGACCTGTTTCCCATGAGCACGACCGCCGTGGTCAACCGCCGGGAAATGGAGTTCTCGGTCGCCGGGCTGGGCGGGTATCAGCCCGAGGACATCAAGCACCTCATCGACCGCCTTCATACGAAGAATGCTTTGCGATTCCTCGACCTGGAGCTGACCGGCGGTGAAGAAGTGGTTCCGGGCGTCGTGTGCTACGCGGCCAACGCCCATACCGACGGATCCATGCTCATAGCCGTCGAGACCGAACAGGGCCAGGCTGTCATCACCGGTGACGTCATCTATGACATCCATGACCAGATCGTGGTGCCGTTTGGCTCCGTCCAGGACCGCGAACCGACACACACCGGGCACCACACCGGCTCCCGGAGACACGAGAAGGCCGCGATCAAGCGCATCCTGAACATAGCCGACTTCATTTTGCCGGCCCACGACCAGGGAGCGGCGATCAAGAATGCCGAGGTCGTCGGGCGCTGGCACGGCGACATTCCGGGCGGCCACCTCGACACACTCGAACCCCGCCCCTGGTTTCCAGTCTGCGGTTCCTGCTAGATGTGACTTAGCGGTTGCTGGATATTTTGAGCCCCGCCGATGGAGCAGGGTTGGCGCCTCGATCGCGCGCGACCGCTCCCGCAGGGCGTAAAGACACAGAACAAAGGGAATAAGAACTATGACGATGCGATGGATTCTTGGGATGGGTCTGATGTTGGCGGCGAGCATGATGCTGATTGCAACGAATGCAACGGCGTCGCCGGGAAGCAAACTCCTCAATCACTGCCAGACCGGTGATAGATCCGGGATTTCTTCCGCCATTCCCTTCGGAACCTGCCTCGGTTATTCAAGCGCCGTGATGGAAGCCATGATCGCCAACGGCAGGGACGAGCGCCTGAAGCCGAAAGCCATGACGGACAAGACCCTGCGACGCGGCTACTTGAGCGGCTGGGAGGCCTGCTTCCCCGAAAAAATGGAACCGAGTGATGCGCGGAATGCCGCCAGAAGCTTCCTCGTCGACCATCCGGACAGATTGGCCGAAGAGGCGGTGGATTTGGTGGCGGAAGCGTTGGCAAGAGCGTATCCCTGCCCATAATACCGATCCCGGTTGGGTAGGTGACCCTGCTCTGAATGTTGGCCTAATAGTTGGAACGCTGAATGGCGGATAAGAAGGTCCTGGTGATCGTGCCCTTCCCGGTCGACGAAGAACACCTTGCCATGCGTCGCCAGCAGCATGAAGCCATGAACTTCGGCCCAGACATCGACTTTCATTATCGGTCGGTGAAGGTCAGCGGCCGCAATCTCATCAGTCCCTATGAATGGCCGATCGGGGAAACGGCCGTCCTGGAGGCCGGTCTCTCCGCGCAGGAAGAGAGCTACGACGCCGTTTGCGTCGATACGACCGGCGATACCGGGGTCAGCGGGCTACGCGCGATCCTCGACATTCCCGTCATCGGTGCAGCCCGGGCCTCGTTCCTCACGGCCATGCTTCTCGGCGACAAATTCTCCGTCATCGCCATGTGGGACCGTTGGAACGACGCCTACGCCAGGACGATTAACGAGCTCGGCATCGCGCACAAATTTGCCTCCGTCCGCGACATCGGCGCGACGCCTGACAACCGCGCTTTGATGTCAGGCAAGGAAGAGGCTTTTCCGCTGCTCGAAGAAGCCGCCCGCCTGTGCATCGAGGAGGACGGCGCCGACGTCCTCTGCCTGGGCTCGACAACCATGCACCAGGCCCACGCCTACCTGAAGGACAGGCTGGACGTGCCCGTGATCGATCCGGGGCCCCTCACCTACAAGATCATCGAAGCGCTTCTCGGCCTCGGGTTGAGCCACAGCCGCCAGGCCTACAAAGGCCCGGTCACACGCGTGGACGACATCATCCACGGCATGGTCGCCGCGGGCGCCGCATCATCCGGGGATTCATAGCGCGACGGGTTCCGCTGCCGCTGACCTATACCACCGCCCGATCGATTTTCTGGGGCTGCGGCACGGTCTCCTGGAACGACGGTCGTTCCGATAATCGTTCGCGCAAACTCACGAGGTTGGGATACCGGTCCGCCCAGTCGAATTCGGGCAGGCGCAGCGCGATGTAGTCGAGCAGCGTACCGACCGCGATATCCGCCACGCCGAACGCGCCGTCCACGCAGAAACCCGCCGCGGGAACCAGTCGCGCGACTTCTTTCAGCCCCCCTTCAACCTTGCGCCGTTGACGCGCCTCCCAGGGGACGCTTCGCCGATCCTCGGGCCGCATGCGTTCGAAAATGATGAGCACCGCTGCATCGCAGATGCCGTCGGCCAGAACTTCGAGCCGCTTGGCTGCCAAAAGCGCATCCCCGTCCTTCGGAAATATCGGTGGGTCGGGATACTTGATCTCCAGGTACTCCAGGATGAACCGCGATTCATAAACCGTTGTCCCGTCATCCAGGATCAGAACCGGGATTTTCTCCAGCGGATTGTACTGGGGGGTCGCCGTGCCGGTGTTCCAGGGAACTTCGGTCACCAGATCGAAAGCGAGCCCCTTCTCCGCCAAGGTGATCCGGACTTTGCGGGCGTAAGGACTCGGTGTGGCACTCAACAATTTCATGACCTGGAAAATCCACCCTATTTATTCATTCACACGCCGAGATAGCGGCGCTGGACGTCCGGGTCATCCTTAAGCGCCACGGATGAACCCGACCAGACAATCCGGCCCTTCTCGATGACGTAGTGACGGTCGGCGATCCGGGTCAATGCGTCGACGTTCTTGTCGATGACGAAGATCGATTGCCCGGCAGATTTGAGGTGCTGTAGGACGCGCCAGATTTCCGCCCGGATCAGCGGTGCCAGACCTTCTGTCGCTTCGTCAAGAATGAGCAGACGCGGGTTGGTCATCAGCGCGCGAGCCACCGCCAGCATTTGCTGCTCACCTCCGGAAAGTTGATTGCCCATGTTGGTACGCCGTTCGGCCAGAGCGGGAAACAGTTCGAACACGCGATCGAGCGTCCAGGGATTGGCGTTTCCGGTCCGGTTCGAAGCGGTCGCCACCAGGTTTTCCCGCACCGAAAGATTGGGGAAAATCTGCCGCCCTTCGGGTACTAGGCCAAGTCCGGCCCGGGCCACCTTGTACGACGGCAAGCCCATGATCGGGGAGCCATCGAACGCGATGGCACCGGCCTGCGGCCGGATGATCCCCATGATCGAGCTGATCGTCGTCGTCTTGCCCATGCCGTTCCGGCCGAGCAACGTCACTACTTCGCCGGCCTCGACGCCCAGCGATACGCCGAACAGCACCTGGCTCGAGCCGTAGGAGGTTTCGATGTTCTCGACCGTCAGCACTGAACCTGAATCTTCCTTGGATACGTCCGAATTTCAAAACAATATCCGAAACCGCGCACGAACCCGCAATCCAAGCCCCATTTATCACTATTCGAAGGCAAGTTCTTCACTTGTCGCATGTGCCGGGCGCGGATGCTAAATTACGCGCCATTCATCTGGAAAACGCTTGAGGTACCGATTTCGTCACGATCGGCAGAGACCTGGGAACAGACGCCACCGCTTCCCGATGGCCACTATGTCAACGGCCGCGTCTACCACGACGAACAGATATTCGCCGAGGAACGCGAGCACATCTTCAAGAAGATCTGGCACTTCGTCTGTCACGAGAGCGAGGTGGCCGAGGTCTACGACTTCCGTACGGTCGAGCGCGCCGACGTGCCGCTGGTCGTCACGCGCGGCGACGACGGCCGCATCCGCACCTTCATCAATGTCTGCTCTCACCGCGGCGCCAGGGTCGTCATGGATCCCGGCGGCAATGCGCGAACGCACACCTGCTTTTATCACCACTGGACCTACGACACCCAGGGCACCTGCGTTTCCATGCCGCGTCCGGAAGGCTATGCCAATACACCGGTATGCAAGGAGAATATGGGCCTGCGCGAGGTCAAGACAGAGGTCAAATGGGGTTTCGTCTTCGTCAACCTCGATGACGGCAGTCAGCCGCTGGACGACTACCTCGACGGATCCCTCGACATATTCGATGAAGTCCTGCCCCACGCAGAACTTGAGGTCTTCCACTATCACCGCGCCGAGATCGACGCGAACTGGAAGGCCTATCAGGAGACCATCGTCGACCTCTATCACGAGTTCATGCACGTGATCCTACGCGACACCCAGATGCCCGCCGCGAGCATGGACGATCGCCAGATGCGCACCTACGCGAATGGTCACGTCACGATTGCAGGAATCAAGGCCGATTACGAGAAGTACGAGGGCTGGGTGGACCGGGATGACGCGTCCTGTTTTCCGGGTCTCGAATCCGACGATGCCCGCTTCGCACCGTTGTTCCCGGCCCAGACATTCATCACCCGGGGTACGGTCATGCGGGTCGATACGGTGCAGCCGGTCACGGCACACAAGTGTCTCATCGAATCCCGGGGGCTGGGCCTGAAGGGCGAATCATCCGAGGACCGCATGATGCGCATCGACCACCACAACGAATATTGGGGGCCCTTCGGCCGCAATGTCACGGAGGATGCATTCGCCGCCGAAGGCTGTGAATTCTCCTTCGGCAAGGGTGCCGCGATGCGCGGAATCATTGCGCGTGACGAAGGCGGCAAGGGTCAGGGCGATTCAGGCCTACGCGGCTTCTGGGCCGAATGGAGCCGCCGCATGGGCCGCCCGGTCGGCAACCCGACCAACGATTGATCCGCCCGCCGTGTCCACCGACAACGATGCCGTCCGCGAACTGATTTATCGCTCGTGCTGCTGCCTCGACGAGCATGATTTCGCGGGCTATATCGCGCTTTGCGCGCCGGAATTCCGCTATCAGATCACGCTCTTCAGTCCCGAGCTTCGCAAGGAGATGATCTGGCTCAATCACGACCGCGACGGCCTTAAAGCTCTTCTCGACATGGTGCCCCGACACCTCGTTCGTCTGGGCGCACTGCAACGCAATGCCACCGTCTACAGGATCGAGTGGGATAAGGCGGACGGACAAGCCAACGTGATGTCGGCGTTCTCCGTATTCAACATCGACAACGAAGGCCGCCCCAGCGTATTCGCTGTCGGTCACTACCACGACACCGTCGACCTCACCGGCGAACGGCCGCTGCTCGCCCGGCGCAACGCCCGCCTCGCGTCACGTGATCTTGGGATCGGTTCTCACATTCCAATTTAGGTGGCCGATTTAAGTGGCTGATTTGAGCAGCCGATACCTAGCCGCTAGATTGCCCTGCCCTCGCCTGAACGCCGGGGGCACGGTTTTCTCGATACCAATGGTGCCATAATGACCCGAACCGCCATCGTGACAGGTGCAAGCCGCGGCATCGGCCGTGCGATCACGGAACGCCTCATTGAAGATGGCTGGCGCATCTACAACTTCGATCGAGAGCCGCCCAGCGAGCGCCAGGACCTGCATGACGAATGGGTCGAGGTCGATCTGACCGATCCCGTCTCACTCAAGGACGCGCTCGAACGAATCCTGGCCGCAGGTCCAGTGCTGGGTGTCGTGAACAACGCCGGTATCGTCGGACCGCAGTCGATCGATGAATTTTCCGTGGAGGAATTCGACCGAGTCATCGCCACCAACACGCGCAGCGCGATCCAGATCGTCCAGGCCGTTGTGCCCGGCATGCGCGAGGCGCAATTCGGCCGCATCGTCAATATTTCGAGCCGCGCGAGTCTCGGCAAAACTGACCGCAGCTCCTATGCCGCGGCCAAGGCGGGACTCATCTCCCTCGCCAAGGTCTGGACGCTGGAACTCGCAGGCGACGGGATCACCTGCAACGCCATCGGTCCCGGACCCATCAAGACCAAGCTGTGGCTGGCGGCCAATCCACCCGACAATCCACGCAGCGCGGCGATCCTGGAAAGCGTGCCGGTCGGCCGCATGGGAGAGCCCGCCGACATCGCCAACGCCGTAGGCTTCTTCATGGATGAGCGGTCGAGTTTCGTCTCCGGGCAGATCCTCTACGTCTGTGGAGGGATAACCGTGGCCCGGGGCGGTGCCTAGCAGCGCTGTGCGGTCACGGACGGACAAGTGACGTGACTCCCGCCAAAGCCATCCTGATCGTCTGGACAGATATTCCCGCCGCCGACGAAGACGATTTCAACGAATGGTACATCCGCGAACACGTCCGCAGCCGCGTCGTCGACCTGCCCGGCTTCATCCGTGGCCGCCGCTTCGTGGCACTGTCGGGTGGCCCGAAGTACGTGGCGCTCTACGAAGTCGAGGATATCTCCGTGTTTCGCTCGCAGCCCTACCTCGACCTAGTGGCGAAACCCGACCTGCTGAGCCAGCGCTTCATCCCTAAATTCCATAACGTCGTGCGTATGGTCAGCGATGTCGCGGCCCGCGCGGGCGATGCCGAAGGCGGTGTCCTGGGCCTTCAGGCGCTCACTCCCATCGCCGGGCGTGAGACCGAATTCCAAACGTGGGCGGGCCAGGTGCTGGTCCCGGAACTGGCATCCCAGCGGGGCGTGGTCGCGGCCCATCTCTGGAACGTGAATGCTGGAATCCTCGCCGAATCGGTCTCGCGCCATATGCGGTCCGGCGACAGCATTTTCGAGTGGCTGCTCGCCATCGAAGGAGCTTCGCCCGAGGACGTCCTGTCGGCGCACGCAAAATTGCTGAGCGACGAGAACCTTTCAGCGAACGGCACAACGACGGCCTCGGAATTGACCGTCTGCCGGACGACCTACCGGGTGGCGCCTTCATAAAAACACAAAATCACCCCCGCCCAACCCTCCCCCATCAAGGGCGAGGGGATATTCGTTCGAACGAGCTACATAGTCCCTCCCTCCTTGATGGGGGGAGGTTAGGAGGGGGGTGTGTTTTGCTTTGTTTGCGGGACCAGCCCGCTGCTCGTTAAGGTGGGGACAATAAGGGGCGACGGGATGAGCGATCCACAACCATACGAAATCTACGGCATTCGCTATGCTCGGCATGCCGGATTGCCGGTTCCGGTTTATTTCGAGCGTGAATCCGAGCACGATACGATGGTCATGGATTTCTTCTCCTGGGTCGCCGTCGGGCCGGACAGAACGTTCGTTATCGATACCGGTTTCAATGCCGAGGAAGCCGAATTCCGGGGACATGAATTCCTGCGCTGCCCAACCGAGACGTTGCGGGAGCTTGGCATCGACGCCGCCGCTGCCACCGACCTAATCCTCACGCACCTTCACTACGATCACGCCGGCAACCTCGATAAGTTTCCGAACGCCACCCTGCATCTCCAAACCAAGGAGATGGAGTTCGTCACAGGCCGATGGATGTGCACGTACAACTTCCGACGCCCGTATCAGCCCGATCATCTCGAGATCGTCCTCAGGGCGATCTATGACCGGCGTGCGATCCTCTACGACGGTGATGCTGAGCTGGCACCCGGTTTGTCGGTGCATTGGGTTGGCGGCCACACCATGGGCCTGCAAGTGGTCCGCGTCTTCACGCGCCGCGGCTGGGTCGCATTGGCCACGGATGCTATCCACTATTACGAGGAACTCGAACGCTCGGTGCCCTGGACCAACGTGCTGGACGTTCCCGAAATGCTACACGCCCACGACATTCTTCGGGACATTTCCGAGTCGACCGACCACATCGTCGCGGCACACGACCCCAGGGTCCTGCAACAATATCCTGCGCCGTCAAAGAATCTCGAAGGCTTTGCCGTGCGGTTGGATGTAGATCCCCTACCACTGGCATAAAGATCTTGCCGCTGATCCAGAATCTGGGAGGACACCCATGATCGTCGATATGCGCCTCAGGCCCCCGCTCAAGAGTTGGGTCGACAAGCCGCAGTTCTCACGCGGCGCCAAGGCCGGGTATTACCCGTCACGGATCGGCTTTCCCCGCCCCCCGTCGGCGGAACAGCAGTCCATCGAATTGCTCATCCAGGAGATGGATACCGCGGGCATTCAGTGGGGCGTGATCATGGGACGCCAGTCCGGGCCGCCCTTGGGTGTGATTCCCAACGACGAGATCGCGGAATTGATCGCCCAGCATCCCGACCGATTCGTATCGTTCGCGGGTATCGACGTCAGCACTGACACCGACAAGGCGTTGGCGGAAATCGAACGCTGCCTCGCCATGCCGGGATTCAAGGGTATTTCGATCGAACCGGGCGCCTCCTCGACCCCCATGACAGCCGACGATGCGCGTCTTTATCCGATCTTCGAGCTCTGCCGCGACCGCGGCGTGCCGCTGTCGATCACGTTGAGCGGAATGCTCGGCCAAATGGTTGGCGCATCCTGGGAGTTCAATTCACCTCAGCCGCTCTACAAGACTGCCAAGGACTTCCCCGATCTGCAGATCGTGATTTCCCATGCGGCCTGGCCCTATGTGCAGGAGATGCTGGGCGTGGCCTTCGTCTGCGGCAACGTGTGGGTTTCGCCGGATCTCTACATGGTCGGAACCAATACGCCGGGCGCGGCCGAGTACGTGAAAGCCGCGAATTTCTACATGTCGGACCGCGTCCTGTTCGGCACGGCCTACCCCAGCCGTCCGCTGGTGGAAAGCGTGCAGGCCTTCAACGACTGGACCTTCGAACCCGGCGTGAAGGAACAGGTCCTCGGCCGGAACGCACTCCGTCTGATGCACATGGACGCTTGAGCGGTTGAGATCAATTCAGATAACCGAGCGTTAGCCACCAGAGGTAGTTGATTGGCACCAGGAAGATGAGGGTCAACACCCCGATCACCAGGCACAACCGGGTCAGGATCGCGTTCGACACATTGCACAGCGCCCCGGCAATCATCACCGGCCCCATCTGATACGGCAAAATGTAGGTCGAGTAGCCGACCGCATGCATCATCAGGACGGTTTTCACGGGAAGACCCGCCGCCTCCGCGATTCCGGCCGAGAGCGGCACCATAACGGCAGGGATTCCCGGTGCCGTGGTCAGCAGACCGACCAGTACATCGATCAGCACTACGGAAAAATATGTCGCGAGATCATCGTTCGGCTTGAATTCGACGGCGGCGCGCAATTCCCGGCCGATGACGTCACCCAGACCCACGTCGGACACCAAAGCGCCGACGCCGAGGATGGCGGCCGTGAGAAAGATCGGTACGAAATTGATGTTGCCCGCGAAAATCGTGCGCGGCAGCACGCCGACGATGGGCAGCATGCACGCCAGAGCCACGGACAGCGCGACCCAGGCTGGCGAGACCTCATGCACGAAATCCGTCATCCAGGCGATCAAGGCCAGGGCGAGGAAAAATCCCAGACGTTTCTCGTCCGCCGAAGGGGGTGGGACGATCGGTGCCTGCGCGGCAAACTTGGGGCGATCGGGAAACATCACGACCAGGACAGCCACGATCATAATCGATTTGAGGAAACCCAAAACCGGAAAATGCAGCAGCAGATAGGGCCCGTAAGTCAGCACGATGCCGTACACACTGTCTGCGCCGCCCATGAGGACCAGGTTCGGTACGTTCGCCGGTAAAATTCCGGCGGCGGGCGCCGACGTCCCCCACCCCATCGCCATCACGATACCGAGATAGCCATTGCTTCCCGGTTCGAACCCCAAACGCGCCGCCAGGGCCATCGCAATGGGCGCCAGAAGCACGATGCGCCCCATGCTCGAGGGCATCAAAAAGGCCAACACGATGCCAACCGTGACCATGCCGGCAATGATCCCTACGTATCCGAACGAGAAGCGGCGCGCCAGCGTATTGGCGATGCGCTCCCCGAGCCCGGTGATCTGCACGGCCGCACCAATCACCAGTCCGCCGAAGACTGTCCAGTTCGCCGTGGAATGGAATCCTGAGAACACGACTTGGGCCGGCGCTAGGGCCAGTAGCATCGCCGCCAGGAAAAAGAACAGTGACGTGAGGATTTCAGGAAGGATGGCCGTCGCCCAAAGCGCCAGCGTCACAACGATCAGCGCAGCACTGGATGCCTGATTGGCAGTGAGACCTGTTGGCCTTGCAAGGACGATCCACAGGGCGATACCCGCGGCAATGACCGCAACCACGTAACGTATGCGAATCACACCCATTGCTACCCGTACCACCGCGCCTGCCCGAAAATTCCCGTCACTCTCCTGATCGTCGCCGATGGTTACTTGGCGGACGCCGCGGCTGGCGAATCCCGTTCGATCGCACTCATATTTCCGTAGCCGCCTTCCGCAATTCGGGTGCCGTGAAGATCGTAGAGGTCTTCGCGCCCCTTAACGCCATGCCTATCGACGATACGGTTGTAACAGTTGAAGACCGCGCAGATCAGGATGGCATCGTGGATGGCGTCCTCTTCCCAACCCGCGTCGGAGACCTCCCGAACGTCCGCAACCGTGATCCGGCTGGGGGTCAGCGTCAACTTCTTGACGTAGCGCAGGACCGGTTTCAGCCGTTCGTCGATCGGAGCGGCGTCGATGTCGTCCAGCGCCAGCTTGAGTGTTTCGTCATTGGCGCCCAGCGCCCGGGCCGTGACCGAATGCGCGCCATGACACCACTGGCAGGCATTCACCCCCGACACGAAGGCCGCGATGAATTCGCGCTCGGCGTCACTGAACGGTGACGGACCGTGCATAACCGGTTCACAGAATTTGTACAGATAAATGAAGCGGTCCCGGTCGTGCTGCGCGATATCGCGCATGCCCGAGTCCTCGCTGAGAAAGCTGAAAAATGGCACCGGTCGATCTCCGTCCCCTGATTGCGCGGCCACGCCAGCATATCGCGGAACTTTCACCACCGCGATGACCTCCGCGGCCTTCACGTTCGTCGGACCGCGGGCCACCGCGCATTTTCTCGAGTCACCCCCACCCCAGCCCTCCCCCATCAAGGGCGAGGGAGCATTTATTATAAATCGGCAAATTGGTCCCTCCCCCTTTATGGGTGAGGTTTGGTGGGGGTGGGAAATCAATGCGCATTTCCTTTGTTGGCAAATCCCTGCCAAGAGGACATATGGCAATTTCAGGGATGAGTTTGCTACAACAGGCCGCGCCGCCTCTGGGCGGCATGTTGGGTCTTAATACATTCACGGGAAGGAAGACGTATGTCCCAGTTGGTCAATCCCCATGGCGGTGGCGCCCTGAATCCGCTGCTGGCTCCGGAGGCAGAGCGCGCGGCCGGGCTCGAACGCGCCAAGACTCTCAAACAGATCCCGATCTCGAGCCGCGAGGTGTCCGACCTGTTGATGCTGGCGATGGGCGCATATACGCCGCTCGACGGTTTCATGGGGCATGACGATTGGCGTGGCGCCTGCGTCGACATGAAGCTCGCCAACGGGTTGTTCTGGCCCATACCTATAACGCTGTCGTCCGAACAGGCCCTTGCCGATTCGATCGCGGACGGCGAAGAGGTGGCGATGGCCGATGCGGAGTCGGGTGAAGTGCTCGGAACCCTCACCGTCAATGAGAAGTACACGATCGACCGGGACCTGGAGTGCACCAGCGTCTTCCGCACGACCGATCCCGAGCATCCCGGCGTCCAGAAGGTGATGGCCCAGCCCGCTGTGAACCTCGCGGGGCCCGTCGTGGCCTACAGCGAGAGCCACTATCCGGAGACCTACAAGGGCCTCTATTACCGGCCCGACGAGACCCGCAAGCTGTTCGAGGATAAGGGCTGGTCCCGCGTTGCGGCGTTCCAGACCCGGAACCCGATGCACCGGAGCCATGAGTTCCTCGCCAAGATCGCCGTCGATGTCTGCGACGGCGTCCTGATTCATCAGGTTCTGGGCGCCCTTAAGCCGGGCGATATCCCGGCCGACGTGCGCGTCGAAGCGATCGACAAGCTGGTCGACAACTATTTCGCCCCGGGCACCGCGATCCAGGCCGGCTACCCCATCGAGATGCGCTATGCCGGCCCCCGCGAAGCCTTGTTGCACGCCCTGTTCCGCCAGAATTTCGGCTGCTCCCATCTGGTGGTCGGCCGCGATCATGCCGGCGTCGGCGACTACTACGGGCCGTTCGACGCGCACGAGATCTTCGATGAGCTCAGCGCCGGCGATCTGGAAACCCAGCCGCTCAAGATCGACATCACGTTCTTCTGCAACCAGTGCGGAGGCATGGCGACGGGCACGACGTGCTTCGATCCGGGCGACGGCGCGCCCCCTAGCGAGGCCGAGCGGATCGCCTTCGCCGCCCAGGTCGCCACGGGGACGGCCGATGCGCGGCCTTGCAAACACGGTCCCGAGACCAAGGTTGCGATCTCGGGAACGCGCCTGCGCGAGATGTTCGCCAACCACGAGACGGTGCCGGAGGAATTCAGCCGCCGTGAGGTGCTGGATGTGCTACAGGCTTATTACGACGGCTTGGGGTAAGGGTGATTGGGGTTCTTTTCGAGACCGCGGGTATGGCGCGATTCCGATCTGAGTTTCCCTTCGAGACCACGAGCGTGGCCCTACCCCCCTCCTAGCCTCCCCCCTGAGTGGGGGGAGGGGGTAAAATGCGTGTATGAATACAATCGCTCTCCCTCCGCCTGTCAGAGGGAGAGTGACGGCGGGTTTGGGGTGGTCACTTGACAGAAGCAGCGGTGTTTGTTTGATTTCGGCATACTGAACAGGGCAACTCCCTCATCGCATATGAACTTTCATGATCTCACGGCCAGTCGGGCTGACCGCGTCGTGCCAACTGGTCGGAAATTACATTCATCTGCCATGAGGCTGGCGCCTGAGGCG
>Ga0115002_10002362_pt1 | contig 24737 bp, 18 predicted proteins | sample ArcticOcean_MG_C_8_FD_89576 | JGI IMG/M metagenome (GOLD analysis project Ga0115002, IMG submission 89576) | Marine microbial communities from western Arctic Ocean - ArcticOcean_MG_CB11_86 | ecosystem: Environmental > Aquatic > Marine > Oceanic | place: Arctic Ocean: Canada Basin | collected... | reverse complement strand
CGGGAAACGGGAAGCCGAATCGGGCGATGCGCTGCGTGCGCTCTTGGAATCCGAAGGGCATCGTGTCGAAACGGTGGAGCGAGTCGAGCCTGACAACGCAAACGAAACGACCGGGCCTGTGGTTGACTTGAACAACAAAGATTTCGCCTCGCTGAGTGAATCGATCACAAGCGTGACGACGGCCGGTTTGCCGTTGGAATCGGGACTGCGGGCACTCAGCGAAGAGATTCCCTCAGGGCGCATGCGATCCACTTTGCGAGCGATTGTCGCGTGGCGAACCATTAGAGCAAATCGTGGCCGGAAACATTCCCGGTGCGCCGCAGCCGTTGCGGGATGTCATTCGTGCCGGCTTGGCAACGGGGCAGCCGGGTATCGTTCTGGAAGCCTGGTCGGCACACACACAACGATCCAGAGAAGTACGGCGAACCATTCTGAGCGGACTGATCTACTCGTTGGTGCTGATGTCGATGGGGCTGCTTGTGGTTTTCTTTCTCGCGTTCGTGATTCCCGAATTTGAATCGATCTACAACGGATTTGATGTCGAGTTGCCCGGCCTGACGGCGTTCATTCTCCAGCTCTCGCGGCTGGTGAGAGCTTATTGGATCGGCATGCTGATTGGTGTTGCCCTGCTCGTCGGTGGAATCGTCGGCATTTCTTCGTTCACCGACAGGCGGATCAGAGATCAAGTCATCACGGCCATCCCGTTAATTGGCCCTGTTCGACGAAATTTGTCTCTCTCTACGTTCTGTCGTTTGCTGGCTGTGTTGGTGGAACGTCAGGTTCCGTTGTCTCAGGCGTTGCAAGCGGCGGGTGCCGGATCGCGTGACGGAGTGATCGACGCGGCCTCGCGTGCAATGGCTGCCGATGTGGAACGCGGAGAATCCGTTGCAATCGCCGCTGGCCAGCGCCAATTGCCGCCACGACTGGCACACCTGTTTCGTTGGTCGAATCAACCCGAGGCATTTGGCAAGGCGTTACGGGGGTCGGCCACAATGTTTGAAGAACTGGCCCACGCACGAGCCCGGCTTGTGCCGACCGTGTTGGAGCCGATCGTGATTTTTGGTGTCGGATTCTTCATATCGTTATGCATCCTCTCATTGTTTATGCCACTGATCGAACTGATTAACAATTTATCGTAGCCCGAATTTGAAACGTGGAGTCATCGTTCGGTGTTGTTCTTACTCGCCCTCTTGGTCCTTGTGGTTCCTGTAATCCAACTTCTTGTTGGAAAGCGGCATGCGGACCAGTCTGCCGTGCTCTGGACGCTGGCGATTTCGCTGGAAACGGAACTGCCCCTGGTCGAAGAACTCGACGCGGTGGCCGGAACGCTTTCCCGTCGACACGCAAGAAAGACGCGGCAACTGGCCGAACGATTACGAAATGGTGACCCTCTCTCCGAGGCGCTCCGCTGGACGCCCGGCGTGATCCCGCAGGCAGCCATCCTGGCGGCACAGGTGGGCGAGCAAAATGGTGTATTGCCCGCCGCGATGAGTGCCGCTGCCGTTCGGCACACAAAGACCGGCCCCGGAAACAACAACATCCTCTCGGCCACTTCGTTCATGTACCCCGTTGCCCTGTTGCTGGTCGCCACGTTAATCGTCAGCTTCCTGATGTACTACATCGTTCCCAAGTTCAAGAGAATCTTTAGCGGTTTCGATGCCGAATTGCCTCCAGTGACGCAGCAACTGATGGCCGCTGCTGACACTTGGGTCCAGTATTATTACCTGTATGTGCTGCTCCTGTGGATGCCGCTGGTCGCTGGGATCTGGGCGTTGAAATCCTATTGGCAAGGCTGGGGAGAAAGCGACGTCCCCTGGGTAGGGCGCTGGTTTCGTCGGTTGGATGTCCCTGGAGTGTTACGGAACTTGGCAACAACCGTTACTGCCGGCCGGCCGCTCGATGACACACTCTTGTTGCTTGCCCAGGAACATCGCCGCCGGGCGGTGCGGTCCGCTTTGAAGCAAGCGGGCGAGCAATGCCGCAAGGGAGACGACTGCTGGTACTCGCTGCGCGACGCGGGCTTGTTGAACGCGCGCGAGGTGGCCGCGTTGCGGTCGGCGCAGCGGGTCGGCAATCTCGCTTGGGCTTTGGGGAAGATCGCTGAGACGATCGAACGGCGGGTCGCACATCGCTGGCTGACGATCGTTGAAGTCGCACAACCAGCGACGGTCCTGGGGTTGGGACTGATCGTGGGGGCGATCCAGATCGGTTTCTTCGCTCCGCTGGTCTCGCTGATTCTGGATCTGAGTTGAAACGTTCCATGAAACACCACCCGCCACATTCGACAAGAGGCCTCGCAAACCGCAGCCGGGTTGCCGGTTTCACGCTCATCGAACTGATGGTCGCAATGATGATGCTCGGCAGCCTGATGGTCACCCTGGTGCCGCTGCTGAGTTGGGTGAACGCACAACGCCGCGCCGCCGCAGCGCGGCAAGTCGCCGTCCACGCGGCAATAAACGTCCTGGAACATTTCTCCGCCCGGAGTTGGAACGACGTCACACAAGACGCGGCGGACGCCGTCACACTCTCGGCCGATTCTGCCGCGTTGCTGCGCGAACCGCGACTGAAGGTCACGGTTCAGTTGGTCGAGAAACAACCGATCTCGAAACGGATCGCCGTCGAACTTCGCTGGAAGAATCGGGCGGGGAATGATCTGTCTCCCGTGCGGCTTACCAGTTTCGTCTATCGCAGAACGGGGACGCCATGACGGGCAACCGCGCGGGAAAATCGTTGGTTGAATTGTCCGTGGTCATCGGGCTGTTGTCGGTCGTGCTGATCCTCGCCACCCGTACCATCACGTTCCTGATGCAGGCCGAAGGGGCAGGCCGAGCGGCGGTCGTCAGCGAGACGAACTTTTCGCGGCTGGCCGACCGGTTCCGAAAGAACACGCACGCCGCAACAAAAGCAGAGCGACTAGACGGCGACAACAACGCGCCCCAGAAACTTCAACTTACACAGCCAGACGGCCGAGTGGTCGAGTTTCGTCCTGGCATGGGCCGTGTGCAGGTTGTCGTCTTGCGAGACCAGAAAACACAAGAGCGTGAAGTCTATCACCTCAACGGCGGCATGACGCGATTTGAAATCACAGAGGGCGAACAGCCGCTCGTCTCGCTGCTGTATGAAACCGGCGACGACGCCAGCCGTCGTCACAAGACTGTGCGGATCGACGCATTACGCGGCAAAGATCATCGGTTTTCAAAGCAGAGCAACTGAAGCATGCAACGTTATCGTATCGGTTCTACCAATCGCGTCTCGATCTCCAAGTCGGCAAGTAACCGTCGGGGTGTGGCATTGATCTACGCCATGATCGCTTTGCTATTGGCGTCGGTCATTGGTGCGGCCCTGTTGAAGACGGCCTTAGCGCGACGGAGGCAGGCCCGCCATGAGCAGAACCGCGCCCAGTCGGCATGGTTTGCCGAATCAGGCGTGGAGCGTGCTGCTGCACTCCTTGCGCGTGACGCCAATTACAAAGGCGAAACCTGGGGCGTGACCGCCGCCGAACTCGGCGGAAAACTGGACGGCCAAGTCGTCATCGAAGTCGCCCCTGTTTCCTCGGATCCAAATCGCCGACAAATCACAGTCGTCGCCGACTTTCCCGCCGGCACAAAACATCGTAGTCGCAGCCGGAAAACCATCGAAATCAATCTCGCCCAACTCACTCTCCAGGAGAAGTCGAAATGAATCGCCCCCCGTCACCGCCACGTCGCCGACGTGGCTTTACACTGATCGAACTGTTGGTCGTCATTGCGATTATCGCAGTGCTCATTGCCCTGCTGCTTCCCGCGGTTCAGCAAGCGCGCGAGGCCGCGAGGCGGTCAACCTGCAACAACAACTTGGCTCAGATTGTCATCGCGCTTCACAACTACGAAATGGCTTGGGAAGTGCTCCCCCCTGGAACGGTCAACACGGCAGGGCCCATTCAGAGCGAAGCCGAGGGGTACCACATGAGTTGGATCGTGCAGCTTCTTCCCTACATCGATGAAGGTGTCGCCTTCCGGAAAGTTGATTTCGATGTGGGAGCCTACGACGACAAGAACAAAGAGGTGCGGGCGCATGCGATTTCGATTTTGACGTGCCCGTCTGAAGCGTACGGTGCCGTCGCTAAGGACATCGGGCTGACGCACTACGCCGCTTGCCACAACGGTACGGAAAACTCGATCGATGTTGCGAACAATGGGGTCTTTTACCTCAACAGCAGTGTGCGCTTTGAGCAGATCACCGACGGCGTTTCGCACACGATCTTCGCCGGAGAGAAAATTATCGAGTCCAGGCAAGACGATGCGGCCCCAAATCTAGGTTGGATGTCGGGAACCCGTGCCACGCTCCGCAACACCGGCACCACGCCCAACCAGGGTGTTGAGTTCCTGCTGAACAACCACCAAGCCCTGAGGCCCAAGCACCCGGCCACGTTCGTCGGCGGTTTCAGTAGCTATCACCCCGGCGGTGCGCAATTCGCGCTGGGGGACGGCCGTGTTCAATTCATCAGCGAGAAAATCAAGCCGGAGATTTTTCAACGACTGGGGAACCGGGCGGATGGCGAACTCGTCGGAGGATTCTGAGATGCCTGGCTCAGCGACGTCGGAATGGGCTTTCGCATATTTTGATTGCGGAACGTAACAGCTGGCTTACGCCAGGCCGCTCGCCTGTTATTCTGCTGGGGGGACGCCGAGGGACTTGCCGCCGTCGATGGCGATGGCGGTGCCGGTCACCATGCAGGCGGCGTCGCTGACGAGATAGAAAATCGCTTCGGCGACTTCCTCGGGCGAGATCATTCGGCCTTGAGCGCGGGCGATCGGACTGGCGGCGATGAATTGTTTCACGGTGGCGTCGCGATCGGTCGCTTTGTCGAGGTCGGCGTTCATCATGCCGGTGTCTCCGACCGGGCCGGGGCAAACGCAGTTCACGCGAATCTTGTCTTGGGCATGACAGAGTGCCAGGCTTTTCGTCAGCCCGACAACCGCCAGCTTGCTGATGGAATAAACGGGGTCGTGACTGCGCGGCAACAGGCCCGCGTTGCTGGCGGTGTTGACGATGGCTCCGCCGCCGGCTGCCCGCATGGGGGCAATCGCGTGCTTGCAACCGAAGAACGGGCCTTTGAGGTTGGTGTCGATGCACCGGTCCCAGTCGTCCTCGCTGACATCGGTGATCGGTTTGACCATCCCGATGCCCGCGTTGTTGACGAGAATGTCGAGACGTCCCGATTCGGCAACCGCCGAGTTGATCAGCGTGGCCACATCGGCTTCCCGGCGGACATCGCATGTCAGCCGGGAAATGTTCAATTGGGTGTATTCGTCATCGTTTTCCGGCAGCAACCGCATGTCGCCGACATGAACGGTTGCACCGTTCTTCGCCAGAATCCGCACGGTGGCTCGGCCGATTCCGCTTTCCCCGCCGGTCACGACGGCCGTTCGGCCCTGAAATGCAGGTTCACTCATAGTTCGCTGACTCCACGGAAACATCTCATTCCAAGGTGATTCTGGTGACGAGGGCCGAATGTGGCATGTTCAGAGGAAAATTGCAAATCGATCCAGTTTGGTCGTCGCGGGAGAAAAACGGCCGAAAAGCTCTGGATCCACAAGCTGTTCGCGTATAATGACTTTCATGAGAAATTGGGGGAATTCGTGAATTTTCCCACGAACCAATCCGCCCAGATACAGGTAGTTAAGTGCGGCCGAAGTCCAACCGTGCAGGTGACTTTCGGCTGCGGGACTTTACAGCAAACTCGAAATCTCGAGGAATGACGATGCCGAGGACGATGTCGAAAACAATGAGAATGAGACCGACGATCTGTGTACTGTTGGCCTGCGGGCTGACGTTCGGGTTATTGGGTTCTGGGGCGTCCGCTCAGAAGAGCCGGGCGAAAGCTTCGTTCACCACCGGCTCGAACGATGTGCTGATTAAGTACATCGACGAGCAAGTTCGGCTGGGTTGGACCGATAACGAGATCGAACCCTCGGAAGCCGCCGACGGTACCGAGTGGATGCGACGTGTGTATTTGGACGTCGTCGGGCATATTCCGCCGGCCGAAGAGATCGACAAGTTTCTGGCAGACGAAGATCCCGTGAAGCGCACGAAACTGATCAATCGCCTGCTGGAAGACCCGGCCTACGTCCGCAACATGACGACGATGTGGACGAACCTGAGCATCGGTCGGCGGAACATTCGCCGCGTCAGCCGCTCTGGCATGCGGAAGTTCTACCGCGAAGCGTTTTCTCGAAACCAGCCTTGGAAAGATGTTGTCTACGACTTGATGTCGGCCGAAGGGCACTTCGAGAAGAACGGAGCGGTCAACTACTGGCTGGCTCAAATGCAGGACCGCGACGAAATGGTGCAAGCCACCGCCAAAACGACCCGCTTGTTCCTCGGCATTCAAGTGCAATGCACTCAATGTCACAACCATCCGTTCAACGATTGGAAGCAGAATCAGTTCTGGCAATTCAACAGTTTCTTCCGGCAAATGCAGAAGGTCGAGCATCGAAAGTACGATCCCAAAACCGGTCGCCAGGAGGATGATTATTCTGAGATCATCCAACGGGATTTCACCGGTCCGGTCTACTTCGAGAAGCGTAGCGGACTGATGGTTGTTGCTTATCCGAAGTACCTCACCGACGAAGTCGATCCCGGCGAGGAAACCGACCGCCGCGAAGAGTTTGCCAGACTGGTGACCAAGGGCGACAGGCCGTTGATTGCCGAAGCGATGGTGAATCGCATGTGGGGCCACTTCTTCGGGTACGGTTTTACCAAACCGGTCGACGATATGGGGCCGCATAACCCGGCCACACACCCCGACTTGATGGACCGCCTGAGCGAGGAATTCGTGAAGAGTGGTTACGATGTGAAGCAACTCGTTCGCTGGATCACTAACAGTGAAGCGTACAATCTCACCAGCCGGTTCGGTGAGAAAAACGCGATCGACAACCCGGCGGCCGGCGAATCTCAGTTGTTCTCGCACATGTATGTGAAGGGCATGCAGGCCGAACAGTTGTACGATTCCCTGATCGTTGCCACTGGTGCCCATAAGTCGGGGCGGACGAGTTGGGATGAATCAGAGAAACAGCGTCGTGATTGGATGCAGCAATTCGTTGTGGCGTTCGACACCGACGAAGCCGACGAAGCCACCACGTTCAACGGCACGATTCCGCAAGCCTTGATGATGATGAACGGCGACTTGACGAAGGATGCAATCAGCGCCGAGCGAGGCGGGTTCCTGTATCGCACGTTGACCACGCCGGGTTCGTCCGACACGAAGCGGATTCGCACTCTGTTTCTCTCGACGTTAGGTCGCCAACCTACACGCCGTGAAGCCCTGCTCACCGGCGGGATGATGCGAAAACTAAAGGACGACAAAGACAAGCTGGCCGCGTACCAGGATTTGTTCTGGGCGCTGCTGAACTCGAACGAGTTCATTTTTAATCATTAGCCGTACATGGTACCGGCGGGCTGCACGTTCACGACGAAATATTCACGAAATCACACTCACAACATTACCTATTGGAGACAACGATGAATCTGCAAGTTCCTCAAGGCATGTCGCGACGTCACTTCATGCAGCACTTGGCTACCGCAGCCGCAACCGTGCCGGCAATGGAATTCATTTCGCACCTGCAAGCCAACGCAGCTGAAGTGAAGAAGAAGCAGAAGGCGTGCATCCTGATGTGGGCCGGTGGTGGTCCCCCGACGATCGATATCTGGGACTTGAAGCCCGGTTCCAAGAACGGCGGCGAGTTCAAGCCGATCGACACAGCAGCCCCCGGTGTGCAAATCACCGAGCATATGCCGAAAACCGCGCAGGTCTTCGATGAGCTTTCGGTTGTCCGCTCCATGAGTACCCGCGAAGCGGATCACGGCCGAGGCCGGTACTACATGCACACCGGATACGTCCCTAATCCGACGGTAACGCACCCGACGTTCGGTTCGGTCGTCAGCCATCAGTTGGGTACGGAACGGAAAGAACTGGAAATTCCCGCGTTCGTCACCATCGGTGGCGGCAGTGGCAGCCCCGGCTTCCTGGGAATGCGTAACGCTCCGTTCTCCGTTGGTTCCAACGGACAAATTCGTAATGCCGATATGGGTGGCACCTCGGAAGGTCGCCTGAAGCAACGGCTTTCGATGCTGAGCGTTATCGAAGATCGCTTCATTGGGACGAAACGGGGCGATTCGCCGCAGTCGCACAAAGACATCTACCAGAACGCCATCAACCTGATGACGTCCGAACAGATGAAGGCGTTCAAAGTCGACGAAGAGAAGCCGGAATTGCTCGAGAAGTACATCGGCACCGGATCGCAAACCGGTATGATGAACCGCAACGCAGGCACCTTCGGGCGTGGCCTGCTGATGGCTCGGCGACTTGTCGAAACCGGTGTGCCGTTTGTTGAAGTCAACGTGAGCGTTGGCGGTTGGGATTTGCATAACGGCGTGTTCAACGCCTTAGCAAACACTAACCTTCCGCCGATGGACGCTGCGATTTCCGCGCTCGTCGCCGACTTGAAAGATCGCGGCATGCTCGACGACGTGGTGCTTGTCTGGATGGGCGAGTTCGGTCGTACGCCTCGGATTAACCAGAATGTCGGCCGCGATCACTGGGCCGCCAGTTGGTCCAACATGATCGGCGGCGGTGGATTGAAGAACGGTCAGGCCATCGGCAAAACTGATGCCGACGGTGTCGGTATCGTCGGCAAGAGCTATCTGCCCGGCGACATCTGGGCGACCGTGTCTCATGCACTGGGTATTCCGCTCGACACCGTCTTCACATCGAAGCGCGGCCGTCCGATGAAGATCGCCAATGGCGGCACTCCGATCAAGGAATTGATCGGCTAAAGAGAGTCAGCCCACGGTTGACTGTTTTACGAAATCTCCGGGGGGCCGATCGAATCGGCCCCCCGTTTTTGAAGCAGCTCGAAGAGTTTACGAGTTCAACGCACACGAGACGCCTACCGTGCCGGATGCCAGTGACAAACCCAGCGTCGATTCGTCACCGGAAGTGCCGGGGGTCACCGATGAGTTCGTGCAACTGTTCACAAAAAGCCAACGACGACTTTACTTGTTTATCCTGTCCCAAGTCGGCAATCCGGTCGATGCGGAAGAAGTTCTTCAAGACACGAACATCGTTGTCTGGAAGAAATGCAGTCAGTTTCAACTGGGCACGAATTTTCAGGCGTGGGTCAGTCGCATTGCAGCTTACGAAGTGTTGAAACAACGTGATCGAAAGCGTCGCGATCGACTGTATTTCAGCGACGAATTCGTGCAGCAGATTGCCGAAGAAGCTCTGACGAATACCGAACAATCCGAATCCCGCAGGCAGGCCTTAACGTCCTGCCTGGGGAAACTGCGATCGAAAGATCGAGAACTGATTCAACGCCGTTACACTCCCGGCGAAAATGGAAAAAGTGTGGCCGAATTCCTGCAGCGACCGATCAACTCGGTGTATCAATCGCTCGGGCGAATTCGACGCACTTTACTAGAGTGCATCAACCGCCACTTGGCGGCGGAGACGGGCCAATGAGTCTGGAAAACGGACAACGAGCCAAGCTCGAAGAACTGTTCGAGGCGTTATGCGAAGGTCGTATCACGCAGGAACAGGCGCGCAATCTCGAGCAGGCGGTCCTCGCCGATGTCGAGGCCAAACAGTTTTACCTGCATTACATCGAACTCCACGGCAACTTGCTTTGGGATGCCGCGACAACTTCTGATGCCGAAATAACAACGGCCCCCATTCTTCCGAACGATCGTCGGCGGGCATTGCCAGAGCCGACCGTCGCAATGCCGTCATCCGCAGAAGCGAAAACCTCTCCGCCCTTCAGGCAACGCAGGTCGATAGCCAGCGTCGTCTCGCTGGCAGCGGGCATGCTGATCACCGTCGGTTTAATCGGTTGGCTGGCCGTAGCTGCTTTCTCCCCTGAAGAGACTGGTCAACCGATTGCAGGTGTCTCGCCCGAGCAAATCCGCGCGAGACAGGTCGGCAACGGTAAAACGCCTCGATCCAAAAAACCTTTGGCCCCACTGGTGGTTGAACGTCGTGACGGCCCCAGCAAAAAACCAGTCGATCCCGTTCCGGTCGTCCGTAATGACGGGACCGATCCGAAACAACCCAGTACGAAACAGCCAGGCACGAAACAACCAGATGCAACGCCTCGTGTCGCGTCATCTGCTGCGGAAATCGTGCGGTATATCAACGAACGAATAGAAGACGGATACGTCAGCGCGGAAGTCAGCGCGTCGGAAATGGCGGACGACTCTGAATGGGTGCGTCGCGTCTATTTGGATATCGTCGGACATATCCCCAGAGCCGACGAAGTCGAAGAATTCCTTACCGACACACATCCGCAAAAACGCTCGCGGTTGGTCGATCATCTCCTCGACGATCCCGATTACGCGCGGAGCTGGACGACAATTTGGACCAACCTGCTCATCGGACGTTCCTCAGCCGAGAACGTCAACCGGAAGGCATTGAAGCAATTTCTGCGACGTGGCTTCGCCCGGAACCGGCCTTGGAGCGAGACGGTTCACGAACTCGTGTCGGCCGAGGGAACGCAGGACGAAAACGGTGCCACAAACTTTCTGTTAGCGCATTTGAACAACGAGGCGGTCCCCGCCACCGCGATCACCTCGCGACTGCTGCTGGGCATTCAAGTGCAATGCACGCAATGTCACAACCATCCGTTTAACGACTGGAAGCAAAACCAGTTCTGGGAATTCAACGGGTTCTTCCAGCAGACAAAGGCCGTTCGGCGAAAGCAGCAGCCGAGCGAACTGATTACTCGCAAAGTCGGCGGACCGACGTACTATGAAACGCGACAGGAGCTAGTCCTGGCGGTCACTCCGAAGTTTAACGGAGTGGACGTCGACGCCGGTCCCAAGACAAATCGACGGCGCGCCTTGGCCAACTTGATGACCTCGGGTGAAAAGCCACCAGTGGCAGCCTCGATGGTGAACCGGATGTGGGAACATTTTCTCGGCCGGGCGTTTACTCAACCGGTTGACGACATGGGGCCGCACAATCCGCCGACTCATCCGTTGCTGTTGGATCGGCTAACGACCGAATTTGTGCGCAGCGGATACGACATGAAGCAGTTGATTCGCTGGGTCTGCAACTCGCGGGCATATCAACTGACAAGTCGATTCAACCAGACCAACGGCAACGACGACCCGGAAGCCGGTCACCCGCCGTTGTTCAGTCGCGTGTATGTTAAACCGATGACGGTCGAGCAACTTTACGATTCACTCCAGGTCGCCACACGTGGTCGCCCTGAATATCAGACCGACTGGGAAACCTCCGACACGCGCCGCGAGGAATGGATGCAGGGCTTCGTTGTCACGTATAACACCGACGAAAACGACGAACGAATGATGCTCGACGGTACGATGCCACAAGCGCTGCTGATGATGAACGGTGCACTCACCCGTGAAGCGATTCGCGGTGAACGATCGACATTGTTGGCCGATGTCTTCGCCGAGCAAGGGGGAGAGACAGACAAAATTCGCCAGCTTTGTCTGGCAACGCTCTCGCGTTACCCGTCGCCCGAAGAGGTAGCCGCGATTCGTGAACTGCTGAAGCAATACGGCGGCGGTCGTCGTTCCGATATGCGAGCAGGTTTGCAAGACTACTACTGGGCGTTGCTGAACTCGAATGAATTCGTGCATGTCCATTAGCGGACGCTGCACAGAAAAAAGGTGTCCCTCTCTCCTGGGAGTTGCCCTCCTGAACCGTTCGTGCAAACGGCTCTGGGTTGTTATCTCCCGAGAGAGGGGGCACGGGTATCTTTTCGGCAGTCAACAGTAGCATTGACTGCCGACTTCTATTGGAACAGGTTGGTCGACGGTATGCCACTGATCGTCGGGATTCCCACAGACCCCAAGACCGGATTTATACCTTTGGGCGCGGTTGTGACAGGCGAATTGGCAAACAGAAACCGATTGCCCAAGTGGTCATGTGCTCTGCGACCGCCTCGTCCCCGTAGGCTCCCGCATGTCTGGCCGACTGGTTGTCAGTGATGCAGAACAGAATGTTGGGACGGGCCAGTGCTTTGTTGGCAGCGACGTGCTCGAAAGTCATTCCTCTTTCAGTTTCCAGATTGGCAGTCTTCAGATTGGGTAGCATCAGGCAGACGGCTCAGCCTTCGTGGATGCGGTATTGTTCTTCTCGTCCTCGTCGACATCGAGCTTCTTCGTGCAATCGATGAACAACCAAGACAGAGCCGATGCAAGATAGACTCCGCCAAGCATGACGAAGACGGCGGTCCAGCCGTTGGCGTAATCCACGTATCGGTAGTCCGCAACGACTCGCAGTTTTCGCGTGTCCTTTTCTATTGCGCCGAAGACCAGCGTTCCGCGGACGGTGTCGACTCGAGATCGCCTACCAAGCGATTCGATGTCGTGTTTGTCTCCGGAATTGAACTTGAAATCGCCGTCGTCGGTCATCGTGAAGTTCGCCAGCGATCGGTCGCTTTCGTAGACTGTTCCGGTGACCGACCCAGGAACAACATTCAAGTACTTGAGCTTGACCAGTTGGGATCGATCTTCAGCCGAATACATGGCGACGGCCGATTCCGCCTCGACTGCATGCGAGTCACTGTACGCCATGATGATCAGCCCCATCGTCGGTCCGGCGACGAATCCGGCAATCGATCCGACAGTGTTGACTGAGGCAAAGACCGATGCAGCATTGCGGCCGGCAATGTCGGTGACGGTACCCCAGACGGTTGGTTGGCTCCAGTCACCGAAGAACTTCACGACGGCGAAAATCGAGAGGATGACCACAGCCGAGTCGAATCCCAAACTGACGAACATGAAGACCGTTGCCAACAGCTTCCCGGTCAGTCCGATCAGACTGCGCGACCAGCGGCGGTTGCCCGTGCGTTGGTTCAAGCTGTTCTGCAAGACTCCACCTAGCATGCCGCCGACTGCTCCGCCGAGTAAAGGCAACGCGGCCATCCATCCAGCCTGTTTGACATCGACGTTCTTGGCCGTCAGTAGAAACAGTGGGATCCAATAGACGTAAACATTGTCGGCGAACGCGCTGGTGAACTGCTGGAAAAAGAAGACCGCCATATTTCCGCTACGCAGGAGTCGCGACCACTTCAACTTACTTCCGGCACCCTCGGCGACTTCGGAATTGCCCTCGGTGATCAACTTTTCTTCTGCGACGTTGGCCCACGGATGCTCGCGCGGCGTGTTGCGGAACAGTAGACAGAACACGATCGCGAAGAGGATTCCAATAACCGTCATCACCACGAGCGCAACCCGCCAAGGCAACTCACACCACCCAAGCAAGACGGTCGAGAAAAGTAGGAACGACATCGCTCCACCACCACGACCGAAGAATGTGGCGATCCAACCTTGCACCGAAGTGCGGACGGTCATCGGAAACCAGAGCTTCGAGACTTTGTTCAGCGTTGGATAGCAACCCGCCTGTGTCAACCCAAAGACCAGCCGTGCGGTGAGCATCGATGTGAATCCCGTCGCCAGTGCGACACCGGCCATCGACAACGACCACAGACCGATGATGGATCCCAACAGCACATGCGGGCCAAACCAGTCGCAGAGGATTCCCGAGGGGATCTGGCCGAACGCGTAACTCGCATTGAAAACGCTGTCGAGAAACCCCAATTGCCATTCGGACCAGCCGGTCTCCTCGCGGACATCAACCTTGATGAACCCCCACGTGTACCGATGCAAATACAGAATAAAACTCGTGCCGGAAGATAACGCGAACATCAACCAGCGAACGTTCGTCGGCTTTTCATTGCTCGCGACATCGGCTGCCGGGTTGCTTGCAGGTTCATTCGGCAGTGGGGCATCGGTGGGTGTCGTCATGCGGTGTCCGATCGGTCGAGGACTTATCAGCCGGAGACTTCTCAGTCGGTCACTTCAAATCGCACAGAAAAGTGTTCCGCATGACTATACCATGCCGACTCACCACCGTTCTACCGGCCCATTCGGGACTTTGATTAACGCGGTCGGGATGACGCTCTGACGCTCGCCATGCCGTTGGCGGATTTGCTCGATGATCTCATCGAACTCGGCAAACGACTGGAAGCGTTGGAGTCGCGCTTCGAGATCTTCAGGGACGCCCAACTTGGCCCCATACCAGGCGGCGTATTTGCGGAACAGAATGCAGCTGTAATCGCCGTGTTGTTCGACCATGAGTGTGAAATGGCGGACGAGGAAATCGACCTGTTCGTCAGGTGTCGGCTCGTTGGGTTCGGCGACACCTTGCAGGGTTTGTTCGATCTTACGGAACAGCCAAGGATCAAGCATCGCCGCACGTCCGATGGCGACCGCATCGCAACCGGTTTCGGCGCGCATCGAGAGGGCATCCTCGACGGTTCGCACGTCGCCGTTGCCGACGACGGGAATTCGATCGACCGCGTCGACGACATCGCGAATGGCCAGACGATCCACCGTTCCGTGAAAACCTTGCGCACGGGTGCGCCCATGAATGGTGATAGCAGCGACACCCCGTTTCTCGAAAGCACGGGCCAACTCGGGCGCGGTGATTTGCGTGGCGTCCCAGCCGAGCCGCATCTTGACGGTCACGGGAATCTGCACGGCATCGACAACGGCTGCAACCGTGTCACAGGCGTTGTCGAAGTTGCACATCAGCCTCGCCCCGCCGCCTTGGCTGTTGATCTTGGCCATCGGGCAACCCATGTTGAGGTCGACCGCTTCATAGTCGTGGTCTTCCAGCCATCGCGTCGCACGAACGAGTTCATGACGATGGCCGCTATAAATCTGAACGGCAAGTGGTCGGTCGGCTGGTGTCGTGGCGACAAGCAATTTTGACTTCCGTGTTTCGGCCACCAGCATCTGTGCCAAGACAAGGTCGGTCGTCGCCAAGCCCAGTCCGCCGAGTTCACGAATCGCAGTGCGAAATGCCAACTGTGTGTACCCGGCCAACGGGGCCGAGAAATACCGTGACGGTAAGAGCCGTCCACCGATTTCGATCGTCATTTGCTCGGCGGTATCGCTTCCGGCGTTCTGATCGTTCAGAGATTTCGTTTCACGCACAGCATCCACCGATATCAACTCCAAGTTCTGCGAATGTTTCCAACACTGCGTTCAATGGTAAACCAACTACGTTGGCGATGCTTCCCTCGACGCGTGAAACAAATACCCCGCCGGCCCCTTGAATGCCGTAGCCGCCCGCTTTGCCGAGCGGTTCGCCGGTGGACAGATACCAGTCGAGCCATTTCTTTGCGTTGCCGTCGAACACGACGTTCGATTCTATCACGCGGTGAGCAGCCTGTCCGCACGGGGTGTCGATGCAAACGGCCGTGACGGCCAAATGCTCACGATCGAAGTAGTATCGCGTGAACCAATCGCGGACGGTGGTCTGCCAATCATCGCTTTCCGGAGGCTGGCCGAGAACAACGGGCAACCCATCCTCTTCAAAGCCGACGATCACCGTGTCGGCAGTGATGACGGCGAGGAAACGGGAATTCCGTTTTGACAATTGATCGAGCACGTCGTCGCATTTGGCGCGCGCGATGGAACGGAGTTGCTGACGGATGGCATCGAGTGTTGAGAGGCCGTCGAAACCCGCTTCCTCGGACGACCGAGGCGGGACGACTTCGACGCGTTCGGGATTCACCAACGTCAAAAGTAACTCGTGTCGACGAGGCGATCGTGAGCCGAGGATGATGGGAAGAACGGGAGAAGACATGCCCGAGCGTACTCCCGGGTATGCGAAGTCGGCAAGTGACGGTGACCAAGACCGCAGTCGGATCGTGATTACGTGGCGATGCTGGCGGTTTTGACGGCCGGTGGATTCAACTCGGCGTTGAGTTGGTCAACCACCTTTTTGGCTGCAGCGGCAGCGGCTGCAGCGGCAGCGGATTTCGCGTCGATCGGTTTGGTGGCTGCGGTGAGGTCGGCGACTGTCTTCTGTGATGCAACGACCGTTGCATTGGCCGTTGCAGACTTCGTCTTGACAGCCGTCAATTGAGCCGTGGCTGCTTTCAGAGCGGCATCTTTCGCAATGACATCCTTCTTGCCCGCGTCGAGTGCTAGCGTTTTCTTCGCGAGGATGGCCTTGAAGCTGGCCGTGGCGACGGCGAGTTCTTTGTCTCCGGGAGCCTTTACAACGGCGGCTTGGGCCTTGTCGGCGGTTTCCTTCACCAGGGGCAAGAGGACTTCCAACCCGGCGACGTTGGTTTTCGCTGCGGCCTGGGCGGCGGTCGCCTGTGTGACGGTTGCGGTCGATTGCGTAACAGCCGTGTTGGCGGCTACCGCTTGCTGTTGAGCAGCGGCGGTGGCTTGCTGGGCGGCGGTGAGTTGAGCCTTCGTGCGGGCTGACTCAGCTGCTGCGGCTTGCGCATCACCGACAAGCTTGGCCAGTTCGAGGCGTTTCGTTTTCAGCGTCGCGATTTTCTTTTCAGTTTCGATGGCGACTTTCAAACTCGCCACTTCCGCTGTCACGCTGGCGTACGCCTTGGCTGCGTCATCCGCGAGTTTCTTCGCGGCAGCGGCTTTGACGTCGGCGGGCTTGATGGTCGGCGTGATGGCGGCAACCTGTTTCTTGGCGGCTACGACGGCGGCTGTGGCGGTCGCGAGAGTTTTTGTCGCTGTGGCCACGTCGGCCGTGGACTTGGCGAGCGCGGCTATTTTGTCGACTGTTGCCTTCTTCGCGACTGCGAGAGCGGCGACTTTGGCGTCGGTCTGTTTCTTCAACTCGGCAACCAGCGCGGCAAGTGTTTTGTCGGTGGGCGATTTAGCGGCGGCGGCCTGAGTTTTGACGAGTGCTTCTTGAAGCAACGGAGGCACGGGAGCCAAGGTGGCTTCGTTCTTGGCTGCTGCGGCATGCTCGGTGGTGTACTTGGTGACGTTTGCCTTGCCGGTTGCTATTGCTGTGGCGGCGACTGTCATCTGGGCTGTCCCGGTCGCTTGAGCCTTCGTGGCGGTGGCGAGGTCTGCTTTCGCTTTTGCGGCAGCCGCAGCGGTCACCTGATAGGCGGCGGCAAGTTGATCGCTTTTCGCTTTCGCGGTGGGGAGTTGTTGCGTGGCGGCGGTGAGTCGTTCGGCGAGTTTCAACGGGTTGGCGTTCAGCTCGGCGAGACGCACACCGTCGGTCGAATTCCAGACGCGGATCAGGCCGGTCCAGTCGCCTGCGATCGCGCGGTTGGTTTCGTCACAGAAACTGACTTTCACGGTGAGGTCGGCGAACGCTTCGAAGGCGCGCAATTGTTTGCCCGCTTGGTCCCAGAGTTTCGTGGTGCGATCTCGACCGCCGGTTAAGATGCGACCATCGCGTGTGAATTCGACGTCGGCCGTTCCGCCTCCGTGGGCCGCCCAAGTGCGAACCTGACGTCCATTTTCCATTTCCCACAGCCGCACGCTGCCGTCTTCACTGGCGGAGGCGAGGATGTTGGAATCGAGACGCCACGAGAGTCCGTGAATACCTTTCGAGTGTCCTTTGAGAGCCAGGTATTCGCGTCCGGTTTCGGCTTCCCAAACGAACATGCCGCCGTTGCGGTCGGTGGTGACCAGCAGGACGCCGTCGGGACTGAAGCGGGCACCGTAGATCCAGTCGGTGTGTTTACGGATTTGGTAGATCTGGGCGCCGGTGGCGATCGAGTAAACTCGCACGACCTTGCCTGGGCCACCCAGAGCGACTTTGGTTTGGTCGGCAGAGATATCGGCGGCGAGGATGGTGTCGAGTTCGTCACCCACTTGAGCCACACGTTGCCCCGTTTTGACATCCCAAACGACGGCTATGCCTTTGGCAGCACCGCGTCCACCGGCTGCGAGGAGCAGACTGCCGTTGCGGCTGAAACGGAGTACTTCGGGGACACCTTCAGGGAAGGGGAGCACACCGGTGAGTGCGAATGTGTCGGTCCGATAGAGCAGCACTTGATTTTGACCCGCGACGGCGGCCAGGGGTGCCCACGGGCTGGTGGCCAGCGCGGAGACGGCGGTTGTTCGCGCGGTGCGGACGAGCGGTTCGAGAGAGAGTGTTCCCGGCAGAGGGGGCGTGGCCGGTTTACCTTCGGGCGCACTTTGCAGGCCGAAATCGAAGGTTGGTTTGGCGACTTTGCTACTGTCTCCCTCCAAGGCACCACCGGTGATCCAGTTGGAAATGGTGGCCAACTGATCTTCGGGCAGCCGATCGGAGTTCGGCGGCATGGCGGGTTCGGATTCGTGCGAGACAACCAGGTACAGGAAGCTCGCGCCGGGATCGCCGACTTCAATTTCCTCGCCGGACGCGCCACCTTGTCTTAGCGCGCCGTAGGTAGTGAGATCGAGGCCGCCGCTTTTCTTGTCGGGGTTGTGACAAGAGAAGCACTTGGCGCGGAAGATCGGCTTCACGTGCTCGTCGTAGGTAAGTTTCGCGGGCTTCTTCGCAGGAGCCGACTTCTTCTTTGCTTCCTGGGCGGAGACAAAATTAGCCGACAAGATGACGCACAGGGCGAGGAAGGATGTTAAGCAGATTAGACGATTGCGCATGTAAAGAGTCGACATCGAACTTGCTCCAGTGAGCGGACTTGTTGGCCGTGGGTCGAAGAGGGGGGGGGGCGAAAACTAAAGGAACGTAACAGCCGGCTTACGCCAGCCGCTCGCCAATCGAGTTTTGCAGTTGTGTTAGTGGTTGAACAGAAATTCTCGTGAGTTCATCAAGGCCCAGAACACGTCTTCGAGGACTCCCTTCGGGTCTTTCTCCTCTTCTAGCACGCGGTTCAGAGCGGCCATTTCCTTTTCGTTCGGCAAACGGACCAGGCAGCGGAGGTAAAGTTCCTGAACGACATCCTGCGGCGACTTGCCGGCTGCGAGCAGCTTGCCGACGACGTTGCCTTGCTGCACCTTACCGTTAACGGTCGTTCCGTTGAGCAAATGCAGTGCCTGTGACAGGTTCGGCTCCATTTTGACTTCGCAGGCACAGACCGATTCGCGTTTCGCGCGGCCGAAGGTGGTGAGGAAGTAGGTCGAGGTGTTGCCGTCGGAGATTTGGACGGCTCGTGCTCCCAGCGGAAGCCCACGAAACTTGATTTTGGTTTCGGTGACCTGGCTAATGGAGTCGAGCAGCACTTCGGCTCGCAGACGTCTCAGGCTGGCGTGCGAGAAGTTGCGGCTGTCGCTGGCGTTCGTTTCGTTGGCTTTCGTCGCGAGCTGGTAGGTTCTCGACGTGCAGATATCGCGGACGAGCTTTTTGAAGTCGTACTTGTAATTGGTGAATTTTCTGCCGAGTTCATCGAGCAGTTCGGCGTTGACTGGAGGGTTGCTGACGCGAACGTCGTCGACTTCGTTGATGATGCCTTTGCCCATGAAGTGAGCCCAAACAATGTTCGCCAGGTTGCGAGCAAAGTAGGGATTCTCGGGTGAGGCAAGCCATTTGGCCATCACTTCGCGACGGTCTTTGCCTTTGACGTCGGGAATGGCACCGCCGAGGAACTTCGGCTGCATGACGCGATTGCCGATGGGGTGTCGCACGTCTCCGCTGCCTCGGTTGTAGATGATCTGCTCACGAGGGTCTTCACCGCGTTTGCGGCCGATTTGCGAGAAGAAGGCACCGAAGCTGTAGTAGTCGTCCATCGTCCAACGATCGAACGGGTGGTTGTGACACTGAGCGCACTGAATCCGCATGCCCATGAAAACTTGGGCGACGTTTTCAGAGATTTTCAGGGTGTTCGTTTCGCCCTGGTAGTAATTCGTGGCCGCGTTGGCGAACGTGCCGCCTTTGGCCGAGAGCAACTCTTGAACGAGTTGGTCCATCGGAACGTTGTTGGCGACTCTTTCTTGGAGCCAGTTGTAGTACCGCAGCATCGACTTGTAACTGACACGATTATTAACCGTACGAACCTGCAATAGCTCGGCCCATTTCATAACCCACATCTCGACGAACTCTTTGCGGGTGAGCAGGTCGTCGATGAGGTTTTCGCGTTTTTTGGGATCCTTGTCGGCCATGAACTTGCGGAACTCGTCGGGCGTGGGAAGTACGCCGACGACATCGAGGAAGGCCCGTCGCAGGAAGGCTTCGTCGGTGCAGAGTTCCGAGGGGTTGATACGCAGTTTGCGGAGCTTGGTGTTGACGAGTGTGTCAACGTAGTTGTTTTCGGGAACTTTCGGGGCTTCGTACTTCAGTCCTTTGGGGAGCACGATGAAGTGCGAGCCGACTGTTTTTGTTTCAAAGCGGACCATAATGAATGCTTCGCCCCGCTTGGATGCGGTGATGAGGCCGCCTTCCGAGACGGGAGCCGAGTTGTCGTTGTTGGTGAGAAACAGGGCCAGTGAGGTGATGTCGCGGTCGGTGCCGTCGGAATACTTTGCCCGAACCGTCATTTGCTGGGTGGCCCCTTCGCCGTCGAGAACGCCGTCTTTGGGGTACAGTTCGACGTCGAGCACTTTGGGGACTTCGCCTTTGTCGTCGGGAGCACCCGCTTCGAGCCAGCGAAGCGTGGTGGCGTACATTTCGGAATCGGGTGCGAACCGTTTTCCGCCGGTATGCGGAACCGAGCCGACCGATTTCGTCAGTAACAAACTCTCGTGCGGCAGCGCGAGATTGATGCGCCGCCCGCTGATTTCTCGTGTAATACGTTGGTAGTCGCCAGCCGGATCGAATCCGAACAGCGAAATGCGGAAGCCATCTTTTCCGCTAGCGGCACCGTGGCAGCTACCGTTGTTGCAACTGGTCCGCATGAAGACCGGCATGATGTCGAGGCGGAAGCTAATGTTGCGATCGACCTTGGCTTGCTGGACTTTGACCGGCACGTTGACCGACAAACCGTTGTGTTCGACCTTCAGTGAGGTGGTGCCGTCGGCGACCGGGTAGAGCACGTTCTTCTTCAATGTGGCGAACGCAGCGTTGGCCAGCGTGAGCTTGGCCGCCTGGGTGACGTCGCGCGTGATGCCGTCCGGGTAGACCTCTTGAATGATCAACGACTGTCGATCGCGGCTGGTTTCGAGGTTCACGTCCGGGGGGAACACCCGAATCTCGGACGGCTTCGTTCCTTGTGCGGAGGCGGAAGCACAAAGCGTCGCGGCGAGAACAAACGCGCTCACGACGATGTAGCGTACGTTGAACATTTCAAAGAATCCTTCGGTTGGAATCGTTCCATATTGGCAGCGGTGCTCCGCAGAGCACGATTCGTTCGGTGATGCTTACTTGGACGTACCCGCTTTTTCGGCGTCGCGACGTTCCTTCGCTTCGAGGCGAAGTTTTTCCAAACGTGTCAGACGTTTAGGAGCCACTTTAACGGGCGGCTTCTTGGCGGCGACCGTCGGTTTGGGCTTGGGTTTCGGCTTGGCGACGGGCATCGGCAGGGGTCTGTCGATGCGCAATTCGGTTGCACCGATGCGACTGTGCAGAACCGGCTCACCGTTTTCGGTGATCGTAATCCGACAGAACACGTTGCGATGCCTTCCAGCCGGGCTGGCTTTGTCGGTTGTGATCTTGAAGACCAGTTCTTTGGTGTCTTTGGAGATCTCCAATTCGGGAGTCGTCACTTTGTTGGGCAGACCAAGCAGAACGACTTTGGCCATGCCGCCGAAGGCGCGTTTGTTCTCGATCTTGCAGAAGATTTCGGTTTCTTGTCCTTGCTCGACAGCCGAGCGTTCCAGGGTGAGCAACATATAGGCCGGGGCGATTTCGAGTTCCGCCATCTGTGAGGCGACCCAAGCGGTCCCGTTCACGTTGGCCGACCCGAGCACATACACAGGCCATTTTTCCACGCGGGCGGAGGCACTGGCGTTGATCGGGTAGAGGATTTCGTTCTTGCCTGCCGGGATGTTGACCGAACTGGAGGCATTGACTCCCGGCGGACGGAAGGGGAACTGCACGTTGATGGCTGCGGTGAATCCTTCCTTGCGGTGGGCAACGATCTTCAGCAACTTTGAGCCGTTGTGAACCAGCGGTGTTTTCGGCTGGACGATTTCGAGTGTGAAGGGAAGCTCCTCGACAACGGCGACCGCCAGTTTGTCGACATCGCGACGCCAGTAGATCGATTGCCCAGGTGCTCCGCGAATCAGGTCGGCCGTGTTATGGAACCCGCCGCTGATGTCTTTCATGGGGTCGTTCAGTTTGGCACGGAAATCGACCAACGCACCACCCAAGGGGGCGTCGGCGGCCGCTTCAAAAACGATGGGCATGACGGTCATGTTCGCCGCCATCGGTTGCGAAACGACTTTGATCCCGGCGGGCAGACCTTTCGGATCGAGCACCAAATCGCCGGCGAATCCGGCACGACTGGCTGAGAGCAGCGTGGCGAAACGGTTGCCACGTGCGACGTAGATTGTTTGTCGCGACTGCGAGTACCGTGCGACGCGGGGAATGCCGAGCGTCAATTTCGGTTTGGGTTGATGGAACTCGATGCGATACACGAATTCGCCCGCTCCTCGATCGAGGTGGTCTTTCACGCGAATGGTGTAATCCCCATCGGCGGGAACATTGAAGCGGAAGTAGCTGTCGGGGCCTCGGGAATCGTCGCTGGCGGCGAGTTGACGCCCCTTGGCGTCGTAGAGGTACATGAAGGGGTCGAGAGCCGAACGAATGCGACGGGCGAAACATTCGACTTCGTACTGCTGCCCCTTCTTGGCGGTGAATTTGAAGTAATCGTTGTCGCCCGGCTTCTCGATCACGCCGTTGAAGGCGAGTGGCAACTGGGCGGGCGTGGCGGTTGCCGCGCTGTCGTTGGGTTCTTTTTCGAGAACGTTGTCGTGTTCGTACAAGCGGAAGACGTTTTCGGAAGGGGCCATGCCACCGGCATCTTTGGCGATGACGCCGTAGCCTTCTTCGAGTTGAGCGGGGAGTTTGAATTTCTGTGCGAATGCACCGGACGGAATACCCAAGAAGCGAACTTCCGTTTCCGTGCCGATTTTTCCGCCAGCCGGGTAAACGGCCATCGGGCGCGGGAAGGTACCCAAGTGCAAACGATAGCGGCAGTTGCCGTTTCCGCCGTAGGCGCTTTCGCGAACTTCGACGATGTACTTGCCATCAGCGGGTGCCACGATGGAGGCGACGGCGTCCTGAAAAACGAGCGGGGCATCGTCGGATGCAGAAAGCTCAAAGCGTTTGCTGTCGAGGATGGCGACATAAGGATCGAACAATGTTGTTCCTAGCCGCATGCCTTCGATTTCGACGGAAACGCGTTGTCCTTTTTTCGCATCGACAACGTAGTAGTCAACGTCTTCGCCGGTGACAACGCCGGTGACGGTCCCATTAAGAGCGACGGCCTGGGGGGTGGCGAAATCGCTGTTGGGTTCTTTTTCGGCGGTCTCAGCGAACGGCCCTACATAGAACGTGCGGTATTCGCTGATCCCACTTTTCGTGCGGACCTGAGCGGTATGCTCGCCCAAGCGGGCGTTGGCGGCGACGGCCACGGTGACCTTCAATTGGTTGGCACCGCTGGCTTCGATCTTCTTGACCGTGAAACCCGGTTCGTAGAAGAAGATTTGTTCGCCGTCGGCCAAGCGGGCACCGCTAAAGGTCATCACCGTTTCGGCCCCACGCTGTACGCCACGCGGCATGATGAGGCTTAAGGTCGGTGACGAAGCGTGAACGGCTTCGGCCGAAAGAATCGCGGCGGCAAAGCAAAGCGCAAGAGATGCGTACCGGGTACGTCGCATCGAGTCGTCCCCCCTGGGTTGTCGGCGAAGGCAGGCTATGTGAGGCTGGAAAACGAGGGCAAGGCTTTCGGATTCGTTCCCGGAAGCCTCGCTTCGTTTTGAATGTCGGACGTCAGATCAACAAGTCGCGACGGACTTTTCCGCCGTTGACGATTTCGATCGGCCGGTCGCCGGGAGCCATCAGCTCTTTATCTCCGACGATGCCGAGGCATTTGTAAATGGTGGTGGCCCAGTCTTGAACGGACAGAGCGTTTTCTTCGGGCTCGCTGGCCGTCGCGTTCGACGTGCCGTAAACGGTTCCCTTCTTCACGCCGCCACCGGCGAGCACAACGCTGAACACCTTCGGCCAGTGATCGCGACCGGCAGTTGCGTTGATTTTCGGTGTGCGACCGAATTCGCTGGCGACGCACACGAGGGTTTCGTCGAGCAGCGAACGTTCATCGAGATCGCTAATCAACGCGGCGAACGCCTGATCAAAGGACGGCACCTGACTTTGAATACTTTTCTGGATATTGCCGTGCATGTCCCACCCACCGTAGGTCATGGTGACAAATCGGGAACCGGCTTCGACGAGACGACGAGCCAGTAGCATGCGGGCACCGGCCGAGTTGCGACCGTAGGTGTCGCGTGTCTTGGCCGTTTCCTTATTGATGTCGAACGCTTCCCGAGCTTTCGGGGCGCTGATCATGTTGTAGGCACGATCGTAGAAGGTATCGACTGCGGACAGCGAGTCGGCCTTCTCCTTCGAGGCGAAGTGATCGTTCACAGCCTCAAGGATATTGCGACGTCGCGAGAACCGCTTGTCATCAATTCCACCGGGCAGCTTCAAGTCACGAACGGTGAAGCTACTGCTGGCCGGATCGGATCCGACGCTAAACGGTGCGAACGACGAACTCAGGTAGCCGGTGCCGGCGAACTGGTTCGGCTGGTTCGGAATGCAGACGTACTGCGGCAGATAGTTCCGCGGACCGAACTCGTGCGTGACAACACTGCCCATGCTGGGGAATTGGAGTGCCGGGCTGGGCCGATAACCCGTGAACATGTTGTGCGTGCCACGTGCGTGAGCCGCTTCGCCGTGTGACATGGAACGGCAAATGGTGATCTTGTCCATCACTTGGGCCGTTTTCTTCATGGTCTCGTTGAGTCGCACGCCGTCGACGTTGGTGGCAATCGACTTCATCGGG
>Ga0115002_10002360_pt1 | contig 24753 bp, 10 predicted proteins | sample ArcticOcean_MG_C_8_FD_89576 | JGI IMG/M metagenome (GOLD analysis project Ga0115002, IMG submission 89576) | Marine microbial communities from western Arctic Ocean - ArcticOcean_MG_CB11_86 | ecosystem: Environmental > Aquatic > Marine > Oceanic | place: Arctic Ocean: Canada Basin | collected... | reverse complement strand
GTGACGAATCGCCGCAAACCCCTTGTTTCTTAGTGGCCGAGGCGGGATTCGAACCCGCACACCGATTACTCGATACGGGATTTTAAATCCCGTGCGTCTGCCAGTTTCGCCACTCGGCCTTGTGCTTGTTTTGCAGTATGTGGTGGTGGATTTATTGCAGAATCCACCGGGGAATAATTGACACCCGATACGACACCCGCCACCTTGTTCTCACAGGGAAACCGACACCCTTTGTCGCATTGGCGAGTGTTACAAACATCACCCGCCTTCGCAGGTCAGAGGTGACGCCGTGGCGAATTCTAACAAGAAGCGCCGGAAGAGAAAACAGGCGAAAGCCAGTAAGCCATCCCCTGGCTTCCCGCCGTTTCCCCAGGCGAATGGACTGCGGGCAAAGAAGATCTTGGGGGGAAGCTGTACTACGAAGGAAAGTGGAGCGCCCCGTTACACTTTCGAGAAGATCGAGTCTCGAAGCACCCCCGTGCTGTCTGCGAAGGAGCTTTGCTCGATACCCATCGACTGCAGGATGCTGACAAACACGTTCGATAACGGTGTGCCTTCCTTGCGCCAGTAGGTCCCGTGTTTGAGTCCCATGTTGGCACCGCCGGCCACCATCGTGGGGAGATTCGTGGAATTGTGTGTGGTGCTGGCACCGCTGCCATACAGCACAATGCTGTTGTCCAGGACGCTGCCGTCCTTGTCTTTGTAAGATTGCAAACGTTTGAAGAAGTAGGCCAGTTGTTCGCTGAGGAAGCGGTCGTACTTGGCGAACTGCATTTGCCCTTCTTTGTCGTTCGCATGCGAAAGGCTGTGGTGTGTGCGAGAGAGGCCGAGCTTGAGCGGGAAGGTGTCGCTGATTCCCATGCCGTCTTCGCGGTTCAGCATGAAGGCAACCGACCGCGTGATGTCCGCATCGAATGCCAGGGCAATCAAATCGAACATCGTGCGGTAATAATCCTTAGGTTCACCTTCCGACGTGGCATCCAGTTCGAGATGCGAGACATCCTGTTTTTTCAGGGGGATGTCGATCCATTTTTCCGATGCGATCAGCCGCGACTCGACTTCGTTCAGCGACGTCAGGTATTGGTCCATCTTCTGTCGGTCGGATCGGCCGAGTTTCTTGTTGAACGCGCGAGCATTTTCGAGAACTGCATCGACCAGCTTGATGCGGTTCTTCAGTTTGTCGCGCTCCGCTTCGATCGAGACGCGGTCGCCTCGGAACAGACGGTTGAAAATTCGCCGCGGATTGTTTTCTGCCGGGATCGGTTTTCCTTCGAGGCTGTAGGAAATCGTTCCTGTGCGTGACAGAAACCCTGTGCCGGCGTCGATCGACAACACAAGAGAGGGCTGCCGACAGTGTTGTTTGGTGTGTAACGCGATCATCTGATCGAGACCGACGGAGTTGTACATTCCCGGTTTCGGGTTATACAGCGGCGCGCCGGTGAGCCACATGTCCGAGCAGACATGCGGGTCGGACTTGGGGCCACTGGGGTGAAACAGGCCTCCCAGAAAACTCAGCTGCTTACGAAAGGGGCTCAATGGCTCTGTTGACTTGCCGAACTCGAACGTGCCGTTCTTTTCCGCCCTGGGGAACCAACTCCAATCATCGATGCCGTGAGTGGGCTTCGGCAGGGACATTCCGTTGGCCGTGTAGAGGGCACAGAATCGTCGCGGGGTTCGCTCGGCGACTTCCTTTCCCATGGCTTCCAACACGGGAAGAGCCAACGAGGCCCCCGCGATGCCCTTGAGTACCGAACGACGATCGATCTTTTGGTTGTCAGGCATGAACTCTTCCGGGTTGATGTATGGTGTCGTCGAAGTTTGGTGACCTCGACGACTAACCTCGTCTACAGATTAATCGGCGCTCGGGCTGCGGTTACTTTTCAAGAAACAGCGGGCTCTTGATGACAAATTGGATCATGCCTTGCATTCGGTAGCCATCGATCCTCAATTCTATCCCTTTTTCCTTGAGGAACTCAATCTCATTATAGGTCAGGCTGCGGCCAATTGCGTAAGACGACAGGTGCTTCAGGAAACTGAATGCTACCTGATCGATGCGATCGTTGGCCAGATAGGCTTTCAGATCTTGGAGATTCGTAATCTCGGTTTTATCGGGCAGTGTGGACCGCGCATCGACAGTTTCCTGCTTGAACAACCCGCCGGCGTCGAATTGCTCGAAAGGAATTCCCCAGGGATCGATGCCGGCATGGCATTTGGCACAGCCCTTCTGGTTACGATGCCGTTCGAGTTTTTGACGCAGCGTCAGTTTCGTTGCGTCGTCTTCGGACAGGCCGGGGACGTTGGGCGGCGGAGGGTCGGGCGGCTGGGCGATGATTTTGCGCGCCAGCCAGGCACCGCGTTTGACGGGGTTCGATTCCCGACCATTGGAAAGCCCCGCCAGAATGCCGGCTTGTGAGAGGATGCCCCCCAGGTTCTTGTTCGCATGTTGGACCGGCCCGAAGTCGAACCCACTTTCCGTTTGGTTTGCGAGGCCGTAATAGCTGGCCGTCACCTCGTTGGCGACGATGAAGTCGGATTGAATCAGGTTCCGCAACGGCAGGTTGTGCTGACAGAGATACTGCAAGAAACGCACCGGTTCTTGCCGCAACTGGGTTCGGGTGTCGCGGGTCAGGTTGGGATAACGCTTTCGATCGATTTCCACCACATCGAACTTGCCCAGGCTCAACCATTGCGTTGCGAACTCGCTGATGAATTGCTCAAAACGGGGGTCGCCGACCATGCGAGCGATTTCCGCATCCAACGCTTGATGCAGACCGTTCGCGGCAGCAAGTTTCTTGAGTCGCCTGTCGGGAGCGGTGTTCCAAAGGAAGTACGACAGCTTGGAAGCCAGTTCGTGGGAATCGATCGTTTCGGGTTGTGGACTCGCGCTGTTCTCGATCAGGAACAGAAATTGAGGCGACGTCAGCACGATCAGCAGCGCATCTTTGACGCTCTGGTGGAAGTTGCCATTGCCTGCGAAGGTGTCTTTCCAAACGGCAAGAAGAGACGCTTCTTCGGCGTTTGTGATCGGTCGGCGGAAAGCGCGTGTTGCGAACGCGAGGATCACTTCGCGGGCATAAGCGGTCGAGTTGCCTTGGTTGTCGGATGCGATGAAGATGTTCTGGTGCGTTGCGGGCGGCCAGGTCTCGTAGAACGGTCCTTCAAATTCAACCGAGCGAATCAGCAATCGTGGCATGTCGCGGCCGTCGGTGTATTCGCTGCGGATACCGATTTCTCGAACTCCCGCCAAGTAGTTGACGTTATCTTTCTCGACGTCGGGGCTGGGAAAGTTACTGATTGCTCCCTCGAATTGGTACGCCGTCAACTTCGTCGACGATGCCGTTTGAGAATTTCCGACGGGAGCCAATGTGCTTCCACAATCTCGTCGCAAGCCGACATGCACGCCGATTCGCGGTGCGCGTTTCTCGAACGTCGTAAATTGTTTTGCGAGTGGGTGTGTCTCTTTCAGGGGAGTGAGCACGACACGGTCGACGACCGCCTTGCCGTCGTATTGTGTGGCCACATTGAGCGGCCCGACCGGCAGTCGAACGACAAGAAAGGCCGGTTCGCGGAGTCCGGAAAAGTATCGATCGCCCAACGTGAGCGTCAGGTTTTTTCTTTTCTCCGCCGGCGACGGCTGAATGAATTGCTTGCCAGGCTCGATGAGCGCTTTGATTTCGGCGACACCAAGTGCGCGACGATAAAGTTGCACTTCGTCGAGTTCACCTTTGAAGAAGTTGGCCCCTTGGACGCGACCAATGTGCAACGCAGCTTTCGGGTTGTCGAGGTTCGCCGGGTTGATCGTTCCCAAGGCCACTTCAAAGCCGTTGACGTACAGTCGCGTCTTATTGTTGCCACGACGGACAACGGCCGCCACATGTTGCCACTGGTTGTTATTGATGGCTCCGGGTTGCGACTGCACCGTACCGTTATGTTGATTGTCGGCGGTTCCCGTTTCGATGCGGAGTATCCCCTTCTTGTTCGGCATGTCGAGCAACCAACCGTGCGTGTAACCGTAGCCGCCTAGCGAAACGATTCCGCCCTGTCGTAATCCTCGCGGGTGAATCCAGGCGGCGACGGTGAAGTCGCCTTCGCCAACATTCATGACGTCGTCTCGGGGGACAATAACCTCGCCCGCTTTGCCGTCAACCAGAACGGCTTTACCGAAAGGCGAGTCGACGAACTTGGCACCGTTGGCGAGTTGGCCTGTCAGTTCCTTGTCTTTCGTTTTGCTGATCGCATTGCCATCGAGATGCCAGGCTCCGATCAGTCCCTCTTGCAGTTTGGTCGCATCAGGGGCGATCGAATTGGCAGCGGTGAGATAGACGTCGGCCTGATAAATTCCCGCCTTCGTGACGTTCGCGGCCTGGGGCTGCGAGAGATTCTTAACCGTGATGGCGTTTGGAGTTGGTTCCGCTTGCGTGGATGTTTTCGGTTCCAGCAGCAGGCCGTCGTTGTACTTCGCCGCTTTCACGGTGACGCGAAACCGGCCGTTGTCGGGTAACTCGCGCAGCGAGATTTTGAAGTTCGCCTTCGGCCCGTAGGTGCTCTCGACCTGGAATAATTCCGCGCTGGGGATGGAGGGACGCAACAGCAGGCCCCTCGGAATCGGCTCGTAAGCCTTCCCTTTGGGATAGCCGTCTGTGCCGCGCATGCAGGCGAAAACCGCGTGGTAGATGCTGTCGTATTCTTTCCAACCGCGGACGGTGGCGTTTCCCTGGTACCCTTCAATGAAGCGGTATTTGGTTCGCATTTTGAACGGATCAAAAGCGAACAGCTTGTTCGATTTCAATTCGGTCACCCGGAAATCTTCGTTCCGTAGCAGGTGACTTTTGGCCCCCAGAATCAGATTGTCCGGGAGGGGCTGAGGATTCACGCTCGCCCCGAAATCCATTCGGAAGTTCTGAATGATGGGCTTGGCCTGCTCGTCGACAATGCACAAATCGAGTGCCCGCTCGGCAATGTCAAAGTACGCCTCGATCAACAACGGAGACAGCAGCATCGTCTGCTCGTTATTGAGGAAGCCATCTTTGGAGACGCTGTCGGGAGGCAGCACATCCGTTAAGTCATCGTCGAGACCCAACAAATCCCGCAGGGAATTTCGGTACTGCGAAACCGTCAGTCGGCGGACCGATCCATTCTTCTCCGCTACACGAGACTTGGCGGCAATCATGGCCTTGCCAATCCAGTCCATCAGCATTCGCCGCTCCGCGTCGGTCGGCTGCAATTCATCTTCGGGCGGCATGGCCCCGTCGGCGATCTGCTTCCGGATATCTCTCCAGAGGAAAAGCCGCTTCTCCGGCAGCATGCCGTCCAACTGATCGACACGAATGCCCGAGATCATCTCGTCGACGTTGTGGCAGCGGAAGCAGAGTTTTTTGATCAGCGGTTGAATTTTCTGCTCATAGCGTTTGTCGGCCTGAGTTGCCTCAGTATTCGCAACGTTCCCCTTCCCGGCCTTCTTTGGGGTGGGAGAGTCCTGGCCCTGTGCGAACCAGCCAAAGACAAGAGTTGCAGTGGTCAACGTGACCACCGCAACGCAGATCATAAAGGGGGAAAGGGATGTCGCTCGTGTCATAGTTTTAACAGATCCCGGTCAGCAGATCTCGATTGGTGCCGGAACGGCAGACAGGAATGTCTGCCCCACGGGGAGAGTTATTTGAAGTCCTTAACGCGGATATTCTTGAACTCGACCCACATCGGTTTGCCGGCATGCAGTTGCAAGGCCAGGATGCCTTCGCGTAACGCCAACTTCGGGCTGTCGGTGAAGTCGAGAATCAGCCGGCCGTTCATGTAATGTTGAATGTGAGTTCCTTTGGCGATGATGACGACGTCGTTCCAGTCGTCGAGCTTGAACAGCTTTTCAAAACCGGCCGCGTCGATCAGTGTATCGGTGACTTTCTTGCCGTCTTTGCCCCATGTCGCTTTCTCACCGACAAGGCACATGCGACCTCGCCCGATGCCTTCGCCGTAGATGAAGCCTGAAACGCTGGGCAGTTTCGCCTCGTTGCGAATCTCGTGCTGATAGCCTCGGACGACCCATTTGTTTCGCACTTTGCCATCGGTGATGTGTTTCGAGCGGTACTGAATTCCCGAGTTATTCGTTGCGTTGCAGCGGAACGAAAGGCGTAATTCAAAATCTTTCAGTACGCCATCTTTCCAGATGATAAACGTATTTCCCTTGGCAGGAATCTCGGCGGTCGTTTCACCTCGAATCACCCCACCTTTGACCGACCACAATCTGTCGTCCCCGCTCCAGCCTTTGAGATCTTTTCCGTTGAAAATACTCTGCATCCCGGCTGGCTCATCAGGGGCAACCTGCGGCGCAGCGGCGAATGCGTTCAAGGCGAAAGAACTGACAGCGATCAGAGTGAAAATGCGGACCATCGTTGTGGACTCCATGTTGCGAGGAATAATGTTGAATAAAGATTATGACGGACCGCCATGAAATTGTGAATGCTGCCCGAGGTGCGAAGGTTTGTTTCCGGCAGGGGGCGGTTGCTGCTGAAGGGAATGGAAATCCGATGTCCTGATGTTGCGAGAGGCGGAGCCACCCTGTATTGAGTCCCCTGCTCTCTCCTGCAATTCGCCGAGACAACCCGTTTGGAAGAGCCAGTTTGCGAGAGCAAGGGCGATTGCCTCCCAAGAAAAAAACATCCGTCACCTACGCCACCGCTTGCTGAGTTGAATCGGTAACGAAGGCTGGAACTTTTTCGCCACGGCGTGCGTCTGTGTCACATGGCCATTTGACATTGTTTGCGTCTCTGCGTGTCGTTTTCCTCGAGGATTTCATGAAAAACCGCATCTTGCTACTACTGTTGGCGTTGGCGATCCCGGCCTCCTTCCTGTCTGTATGGGCCGCTCCGCCGCGTGAAGAGCAATGGAAACAGGTGGACGAGGCGGTCAAGAAGGGGCTGCCGAAAACGGCCATCGAGCGGTTGAAACCGATCATCGAGGGGGCCATCAAGGACAAAGCCTACGCCGAAGCGATCCGTGCCATTGGCCGGAAAATCGCCCTGGAAGGCAACATTCAGGGCAACAAGCCGGAAGAAAAAATTACGCGGATGCAAGCGGAAATCCCCAAAGCACCGGCGGAGATGAAGCCGGTGATGAATGCCATCATGGCGCACTGGTATTGGCAGTATTTCCAGAGGAATCGCTGGCGGTTCATGCAGCGAACGCAAACCTCGCAGCCGCCCGGCAAGGATTTCGCGACGTGGGACTTGCCACGCATCTTCGCCGAGATCGATAAGCACATCGTCCTCTCTCTCTCGGCTGCCGAGACGTTGCAGAAAACACCCGTAGGCGATTACAACGCGCTGCTGGTCAAAGGGAACGTGGCAGACACGTATCGCCCCACCATGTACGACTTCCTCGCGCACGAAGCGCTGGCGTTTTACAGTTCGGGCGAACAGGCGGCTGCCAAGGCACAGGACGAATTTGAGCTCTCGGTCGGCAGCCCGATTTTTGCGTCGGCTGATGAGTTTCTGAAATGGAAGCTCGAAACAACCGACGACGATTCGCCCAAGCTCAAAGCGATTCGGCTGTATCAGGAATTACTGAAGTTTCACGCCGACGACAAAGACCGCACCGCCTGGCTGGATGCCGACTTGCTGCGATTGAACTTCGGCAACAACAAGGCGTTCGGTGAAGAGAAGAACGCGCGATACAAGGTGGCCTTGAAACGCTTCGCCGACGAGCACGCAAAACATGTGGTCTCTTCGCGGGCGATGCACCGCTGGGCGGCCGTGTTGCATGGCGAAAGCGAATTAGTCGAGGCACACAAACTTGCCACGCAAGGGAAAAATCGTTTTCCGAACAGCATCGGTGGCAAGCGGTGCCACAACCTGATCAAGCAAATCGAAGCCAAAACCGTGCAGATCCACACCGAGCGCGTTTGGAACGCGCCGTTCCCCACCATTGACGTCCGTTACCGAAATCTGACGAAGGTCTATTTTCGCGCGGTGTCTTACGATTGGTTACATCACGTCAAGACGGCGAGGAGTCAACCTGGGTATCTCAACAACATCCAACGCAAAGCCCTGTTGGGCAAGAAACCGGTGTTGGCCTGGTCGGTCGATCTGCCCGCAACGGACGATTATCAGGAGCTTCGCGAAGAAATCCCGGCCCCCGAAACACTCAAGCCGGGTTCGTACTATTTGATTTCCAGTCACGCCCCGAATTTCTCAGACAAGAACAACCGCGTGCATTTCACCGACTTCTGGGTGAGCGACTTGGCGTTGGTCGTGCGCAATCGTTACGGTCAGGCCGAGGTCGGCGGGTTCGTGCTCGATGCCATTACGGGGGATCCGATTGCCAAAGCGAAAGTGCAAGCCTGGAGTAACGGCAACAATCGCTGGACTCTCGCAGGGGAAACTGAAACCGACGCAAACGGCCTGTTCCGCATTCAAGGGAACAACCAGAGAAGTCACATCTTCCACGTCCAGCACAAAGATCAGGCGTTGGCGACGGGGAACAGCTACTACAACTACCGCAACAACCAACGGCCCAAACCGTACGTCCGAACTATCTTCTTTACCGACCGCAGCTTGTACCGTCCGGGCCAGACGATTCAGTACAAGGGGTTGTGTATTCACGTCGATTCCGAAGCCGACGATTACAAAGTTCTGCCCGGCCAAACGGTGACGGTCGTCTTTGCCGACCACAACAACAAAGAGATCGCCCGCCTCAAGCATAAGGCGAATGACTACGGTTCGTTCAACGGAAGTTTCACCGCACCCCGTGACCGGTTGATGGGTCGCATGTCGATCCGCGTCGACGGCAATCCACCCGGCGCGACCAACTTGAATGTCGAAGAGTACAAGCGACCTAAATTTCAAACCACTCTCGAAGCCCCCCAAGTTCCCGGCAAGCTGAATGCCAACGTCAGACTGCAAGGCAAGGCGACCGCTTACACGGGAGCTGCCATCGACGGTGCGAAAGTTAGCTGGCGGGTCGTGCGACAGGTGCAATACCCAGTCTGGTGGCATTGGCGATACTGGTGGTACCCACGGCAAAATAGCAGTCAGGAAATCGCCCACGGAACCACCACGTCGGCTACCAACGGAACGTACGACATTCAGTTTCTCGCCAAGCCCGATTCCAAAACGTCCGGGGAAGACGAGCCGACATTCCGCTACACCGTCTACGCCGACGTGACGGATACCACAGGCGAAACGCGTTCGACTCAACGCATCGTCAACGTGGGATACACGGCACTCAAATCATCGCTGTCCGTCGCTGACTGGCAAGCCAAGGGTAAGCCCGTTGAGATTTCCGTCAGCACGACAACACTCGACGGGGTGGGCCAACAGGCCGAAGGCGTATTGAAGATCTATCGCTTGCGCCAGCCCGAGAAAGTCCAACGGGCCAATCTGGGCGGACGGTATTATGGACGCTTCATTCGGGGCGGAAAAGCACCCACGCCCGATCCGGCGAACATTAACTCCTGGTCTTTGGGTGAAATGGTGGCCGAGCAGAACATTACGACCGACGCGGCCGGCAACGCCAAACATTCTGCCAAGCTGACTACCGGTGTGTACCGCGCGAAGTTCGCCACACAGGACCGTTTCGGCAAACCCGTCACTGCCGAGTTACCCATCCGTGTGCTCGACCCGACTGCCGGCAAGCTGGCAATTAAGTTGCCCAACATCTTCGCAGCGCCCAAGTGGTCGCTGGAGCCGGGTGAAGAGTTTGCGGCGTTGTGGGGTAGCGGCTACGACAGCGCGCGGGCGTTTGTCGAAGTCGAACATCGCCGCAAGCTGGTACAAAGTTACTGGACGAAGCCCGGTCTCACACAAGTGCAAGTCAAACAAGAAGTCACCGAGGCCATGCGCGGCGGGTTCACCGTTCGCGTCACGATGGTGCGGGAAAACCGGGCCTACATGCAGTCGCGCAAGGTGGATGTTCCCTGGTCCAACAAGAATCTCGTCGTCAAGTGGGAACACTTCGTTTCCAAGCTTGAGCCGGCGCAGAAGGAAACCTGGACCGCCATCATCACCGGTCCCGATGCGAAAAACGCGGTCGCCGAGATGGTGGCCGGTTTGTACGACGCCTCGTTGGATGCCTACCTGCCGCATGGCTGGCGGCAGCACTTCGGCGTGTTTCGCCAGGACTCCTCGAACTTGAATTCGCAGTTTGAAAACTCACTGAAATACCTCCAATACATCCACGGCAATTGGCCCTCTGACATCAGAGCTGCCAACATGACTTACCGCGCGTTTCCAGTGGAAGTGCTTTCCAACCTGTGGGGGTACGGGTTCCTCGGCAACAACGGCAGCCGCCCCGCAGAGTCATTCAATCGCGATTACAGGCGGTCAGGCCGGAACAGAAACAGCTTAGCGGCCGGAGAAGGCAAGTCCCGCAAGAAGAGCGCGGAGCGAGAACTACAACGGTCTGGCGACGGAGTCCTTGCAGACAGTGATGCAGAAAAATCAGACAAGAGTGGTGGCCAAGCGGCCGGACCCGACCTTAGCAAGGTGGCCGCACGCAAGAATCTGAACGAAACTGCCTTCTTCTTTCCGCATTTGATTTCCGACAAAGACGGCCAGGTGAAGCTCGAGTTCACCATGCCCGAAGCACTGACCGAATGGAAATTCCAAGGCTTCGTCCACGACAAGAATTTGCGGGGCGGTTTCCTGCAAAGCAAAGTGGTGACGTCCAAAGACTTGATGATCCAACCGAATCCTCCGCGCTTCGTTCGCGAAGGTGACATCCTCGAGTTCACGGTCAAAGTCAGCAACCAGTCACCCACCCGACAAACCGGCACCGTGCGACTGACGCTGGCCGATGCGCGCACGAATGAAAGTCTCGACGAGGCCTTGGGCAATCTGAAAACCGACCTCGCCTTCGATGTCCCCTCGAAGGAATCCCGTAGCTTCTCCTGGCGACTTTCCATTCCCGATGAGATGGGTTTCCTGACGTACAAAGCCGTCGGTTCCAGCGGCCGGCTCTCCGACGGCGAAGCGGGCTTTTTGCCCGTGTTGTCGCGACGCATCTTGTTGACCGAATCGCTGCCGCTGCCGATTCGTGGCTCACAAACCAAGACGTTCGATTTTGATCGGCTCCGTCAATCCGGGAAATCGAAGACGTTGCGGCATCAGTCACTCACCGTGGAAATGGTCTCCAACCCGTCCTGGTACGCGGTGATGGCGCTGCCGTATTTGATGGAGTTCCCGCACCAATGTAGCGAACAGGTTTTCAACCGGCTCTACGCCAACGCGTTGGCCCGGCACATCGCCGGCAGTGATCCGAAAATTCGTCGCGTGTTCGACGTCTGGAAGAACACTCCCAGTAACACGCTCGACAGCCCGCTCACCAAGAACCAGGATCTCAAGGCGGTGATGCTGGAGGAAACCCCTTGGTTGCGGCAGGCCGATAACGAAAGCCAAGCCCGTCGCAACGTGGGGATTCTGTTCGACGCCAACCGTTTGAACAGCGAAACGGCTCGTGCGTTGCAGCAGCTTGCTCAAATGCAACGTGCCGACGGTGCCTGGCCTTGGTTCCCGGGCGGTCCGTCGAACGACTACATCACGCTCTACATCACAACCGGTTTCGGTCGCATGCGACATCTGGGCGTGAAAGTCGATATGACCGCGGCTGTCAAATCGCTCGCCCGGCTGGACGGTTGGATCGACCGTATCTATCGCGAGATCAAGAACAAAGATGCGAACCACCTCACGTCGACCATCGCCTTGTATCTTTACGGGCGGAGTTTCTTTCTCGACGACAAGCCGATCGATGCCAAACACAAAGCGGCCGTGGATTACTTCCTGGGTCAGGCGCGCCAGTATTGGTTTCGGCTCGCCAATCGGCAGTCGCAGGCTCACTTGTCTGTGGCGTTGAAGCGGTTCGGAGATGCGAAGACGCCGCAAGACATCATGCGTTCGATCAAGGAACGCTCGGTCAGCGACGACGAACTGGGCATGTTCTGGCGCGACACCGAACGCAGTTGGTGGTGGTACCGCGCCCCGATCGAAACGCAGGCGATGATGATCGAAGCCTTCGACGAAGTCATGAACGACGTCGCGGCGGTCGAGGACTGCAAGGTCTGGCTGCTCAAGCAGAAGCAAACGCAAGACTGGAAAACCACCAAGGCGACCGCTGATGCCGTCTATGCTCTGTTGCTGCGAGGTTCCAACCTGCTGGCCTCGGATGAACTCGTTCAGGTGTCACTCGGTGACCTTAACATCGATCCGAAGAACGTCGAAGCGGGTACCGGTTTTTATCGGCAGCGATTTGTTCGCGGTGAAGTCAAACCGGAGTTCGGGAAAATCACCGTTAAGAAAGTCGACGAAGGCGTCGCCTGGGGCAGCGTCCACTGGCAATACCTGGAAGACATGAGCAAGGTGACTGCCTACGAAGGCACGCCGTTGAAGCTGACCAAGATGCTGTTCACCAAAGAGCACACCAAGAAAGGCCCCGTGCTGAAACCGGTCAACGGTCCGCTGAATGTGGGCGATGAATTGGTTGTACGCGTTGTGCTTAAGACCGACCGCTCGATGGAGTACGTCCATCTGAAAGACCAACGCGGCAGCGGCACCGAACCGGTCAACGTGCTCTCGAAGTACAAATTCCAGGACGGACTCTACTACTACGAATCAACGCGCGACACGGCGAGCCATTTCTTCATCGACTACCTGCCCAAGGGCGTCTACGTCTTCGAGTATTCCGTCCGCACCCAACACCGCGGCCGCTATCAAACCGGCATGGCCCAAATCCAGTGCATGTACGCCCCGGAATTCAACGGCCACTCGGAGAGTTTCGTGTTGGATGTGAAGTAGAGACGCTCCCGGCGCCGGTGATGCAACGCTGACGTCCGCCGGGCCGACGCTTGTCGGGTTGTGGGATGACGAGAAGTAGGATGCGTCACGAAGCACCCTACTTGCTGCTCGTCAGAGGACCTGTCTTGCCACGTCACTCTGCAATGAAACGCCGAATGCTCGCAACACACTCTGATATCGAAAGGTCATCGATTTCGTCAGTGGGAGCATTATCACTCGAAGGGTCCGCGTCAATTTGCAAATAAACCGTACGCGGTGAACAACCTGTGCCAAACCGCCCCTTGACTGGTGAGATTTCAAATTCGACAAATGTTGTGAGGTCATCGAGCACAACCAAGTTGACCTTGGCCCTTGAATCAACATTGCCTACATCAATTGCGCATCGGCGCAACAGAGCCAAGTCGTCTTCAGGGTCATCACCCTCATACCAAGTTCGCCATTCATCAGAAAGCTCAAATTCTCTGAATGCTGGGTGCTCTTGGAGCCGTTCCCACGTCATCGGTTCGTTTGTGACAAGCGTTGGCATCTCAGTTGACCCGCATCGAGCGAAATGTTCCGTCGAGGTTGAATACCCCAGCAACGCAGTGCTGGGACTGGTCCCAGCCTGCGTTGCTGGCGCAGTGATGTCGGCCTGGTCGAGATCACTGCCGCGTTCATTGCTAGAGTGAACGAGCCATATATAGTGTAACAAAAAATACTATAAAAGCTAGTGGTACACCAAGCAGGCGCGCACAAAGACACAACGGCTCGGCGGGAGCCGTCGCCTTCCTGGGAAGAATTCCGGGCGGCGTTCGCAGATGCCGGATGTTTTCACGGCATCGAAGCAGTTTTCAGCGATGTTCGGCCAGCGTCAGGAAAAAAAGCGATGTGGGGCGCCCCTCGGTCGATATCGACCGACGCGCAAAGGGAGTCAAATTCCGCCCCGTTCGGGCGTCCGCGGCCGGACGAACGGGGTTTCCGGGAATCGACTGCCTTCTACTCTTCAGCGGAACGGTTGCGCGCGGCGGTAAAAAAAGTTGAACCACGGGGGGCACAGGGAACACGGGGGCAACAGAACGGGCGGAAGGGGTGGCCGCGAAAAGGCACAGAAAGCGCAAAACACTATTTGGGACGTCACAGGCCAATCGAGCACACAGAGAAAATCCTTTTGCGCCTTTTGTGCCTTTTTGCGGCCACCCTCAAATCAGAACTCTGTGCCCCTCTACGATCTCTGTGGTGAATCGCCACGTCTCCCTCGTCACTTGCTCTTATACCCTTTCCACACCCATTCGATGGCGTGCGGGATGAATTGCCGTTTGGCGTTGCCAATGCCGTGGCCCGAGTTTTGGCAGAAGAGATATTGGTAGGGGTAGCCCTTGGCCTTGAGCACTTTGGCCATGCGATTGTTGGCCTCGACCCAGTCGTGCATGCCGTCGCGCATGACGTTGGGGTTCAGCAAGTCCCGGTCGCCGACCGAGATGAAAAGCCGGATGGGCTTCTTGGGACTTTCGGCAATCAGGCCGTTATGAAACCCCCAGGCCCCGTCGGGCATCTTGGGGTCGAAAGGCCATTGCTGGTTCACGAATGTGCCAGACGTCGTTAGCACGCGGTGATAAAGATCCGTGCGAAACCAGGCCATGATGAGCGCGGCCGAGCCACCGGAACTGCTGCCCATGACCGCACGGCCGTCGGGATCTTTCGTCAGCTTGACCCGGCCGTGTTTCTCCACCAACGGCAGCACTTCGGTTTCGATATATTCGGCGAACAGGCCGGACATCGTGTCGTATTCTTTTCCGCGCTCGTGTCCTTGGGCATCGCCGCCACCGTTGGCGATCATGATAAAGATCATCGCGGGGACACGCTTCTGGGCGATCAGGTTATCGAGGATTCGCGGCAGCGTCATGTTCGGTTTGCCCTTGGGGCCATCATGGGTGATCATGAAGGGCGCTGCGGTCCCTGACTTGTATTGGTCCGGAATGTAAACGGTGATCTGCCGCTTGTAATCAATCTCGTGGGTTTCCACGATCAAGGTTTTGGGGTTCTTGGGGTCGACCCACCCGAACACCTTTCGGGCAATCCCGGGGTTCAAGAGCTTGCCGTTTTTTGAATCCATCGTGAATTGCAATACCTTCCCCTGCGGAACACCTTCGACCGCTTTGTTTTCGGGGGCGGATGTGTACTCGGGGCCGATGACGAAATTTCCATCCACATCAAGGGGCGGATTCTCACCGGTTTTCAGTTGCTTGAATGCGGGCGAACCGGGGGCATCGAATTTGCGAATCGGGGCCGGCTTGCGTTTCCGTTTTTGCGCGAAGGCTGTTTCTGGAAACAGACAGGCGCACAACAGAAATGCAATGAGAACGGAGAGCCGTTGCTTAGACATGAAACATCCTCGTTCGTCTTGTGGATTCTTGTCGGACAGAATTGGTTCCCCTGTTTCGCAGGGACGCTGCCCCCGTTTTCAACAAAAGAACCAAGACCGTGTTGTACCCTGAAATCGATCAACATGCACGCCAGCTCGCTGAACGGCGGATATCGTCATCGATTATGGCCAACCTCGTTGTTCGATGAATCAAACCACACAACTTGAAGAGACAAAGAATTGCCCGCCGGCCTGTCGGCACGCTGACTTCGTACGCGGATCATCGTAGATAAGGTCTGTATTGTTTCTGCGAAAATCTACGTTCATCCGCGTCATCTGCGGCCCATTCTTCTTTAATCGAGTTGCACCGGCCCTTTGTCGTACATGCTCTGAGACTCTTCGTGTCTTGGAGTCTTAGTGGTTTTTCCTGATCGTCCCAGCCCGCACAGCCGCTGGCGAAAACCGTACCTTTTCACGGAATTGGGGTCGATCCGAAAATACCGGCTTGGACGGCCGTTATCGCGCCAAATCAAACGAACGTTTTTCGAGGTATCTAAGTGGTGTGCAGTCAAACTGGCTTTGCGGTTGAACCGCCTGTTTGGTTTAATGGATAGAGCAGGTTTGTATCGTGAGTCGGAAGAACTTCACCGCCCGAAATGAATCTGACCAGAATCTATCGACGAACCGAAGGACGGGCACGGCAGAAGCCAGGGAAACCAAGGTGTCAGCCGACCTTCCTTGACGGAGACAGACCTATGCTGGACTTGCCTTCAGCCCCGATCCACAACGGCAACAAAGTCTCTCGGCGAAGCGTCTTGCAGATTGGTGCCTTGAGTGGGTTGGGCATCTCGCTGCCTATGGCGTTGGCCCGGAAGCAGGCCGCAGCGGAAGCGGGGAAGTCCGAGTCCGACATCAACTGCATTCTCATCTGGACGCAGGGCGGAACAGCCCATCAAGATACGTTCGACCCCAAGCCTGAGGCCCCCGAGGGGATTCGGAGCGAGTTCGGTACCATCCCCACCGCCATTCCTGGTGTTCAGTTTACCGACATGGTTCCCCGGATGGCGAAGGAAGTGAAACGGTTCGGGCTGTTGCGAGGTTGGGCTCCGCGGAACAGCGCTCACGGAATTGCCGACCAGTGGGTGATGTCGGGCCGCAAGTTCAATGCAGCGCTGGCCTATCCCTGCTTTGGATCGGCCATCAGCCACCAGAGGGGCTCGAAGACGACCATGCCGCCGTTCGCCCAATTGGGAGGCGATGTGAGTCGTCAGTACGGCGGAGGCACTGGGGGCATCCTGGGGCTGGAACATAACCCGCTGATGCTGATGGGCGACCCGAACGCGGCCGATTTCACCGTTCGCGATATTTCCCCGCCGCAGGGCATCACCGCTTCCAGGATTGACCGCCGCACGTCCATGTTGGCGACAATCGAAGCCCTCCAGCGAAACGCCGATGTGCAACCCGAGGCGTACAGCGCCTTGGATAAACATTACCAGACCGCGCTGACGATGATCACTTCGCCCGAGACCAAGAAGGTCTTTGAAATTGAGCGGGAAGACAAGAGCCTGCGCGACGCCTATGGCCGGTCGAGTTTCGGTCAGAGTTGCCTGCTGGCCCGCCGTTTGGTTCAAGCCGGCGTCCGTTTCGTCACCGTGACCAACAACGGCGGCTGGGACACGCACTCGGGGAACTTCTCCAGGCTGCGAACTCTACTGCCCCCTGTGGATCAGGCGATTCCCCAACTTCTGATCGACCTGGAACAGCAGGGCATGCTCGATACGACCCTCGTTCTCTGGCTGACCGATTTTGGTCGGACGCCCACCGTCAATGCCGCCGCTGGGCGTGATCATTGGGGGGGGGCTGGTTTCGCCATCATGGCGGGGGCAGGTGTTCCAGGCGGGACCGTTGTCGGTGCCACCGATTCCGTCGCTGGCCAAGTTGTCAGCGGGGAATACGAAACCGCTAACATCGCCTCAACGATTTACCAGAAACTCGGCCTGCCGCTCGACCTGACCGTGCAGGCTGCCGACGGCCGTCCCATCTCGCTCATCGATGACAAACAGAGCGTGATCAAGGAATTCTGATCCCCCACCAGAACGGTGTCCCTCAGTTCCACCATGACTTGAGGGCGGCATGTTCTCCCACCTTTGCCGCGTTTCAATCAGGAACTTCCCATGTTCTCGCATCGACGGGCATTATCGACTCGGCTGAAACTGAGTCTTCCGATGGTTTGTTTTGGATTGGGCATTTGTCTGTTGGCAGGCCCGAGTCCGGCCTCCGCAGACGAATTTCGCGTGACCCCGGCGCAGGTTCGACTGGGCGACAATTTCGCCCTCGCACAACTGACGGTGACTCAGCCAGAAAACGGCAAGAACTTCACCGACCGCAGTGACGACCTGACAACAACCGCACGCTACGCATCGTCGGACACGGCGGTTGTCACCGTCACGGAAACCGGCAAGCTGCGTCCTGCCGGTAACGGGCAGGCGAAAATTACCGTCACCATTAAAGGCACCTCGAAAACCATTCCGGTGACGGTCGAAGGTTTCCAACTGCAACCGAAGGTCGATTTTGTCAAATTGGTCATGCCCATGTTGACCAAAACCGGCTGCAACCTGGGGGCCTGTCACGGACTTCAAAACGGCAAGGGCGGGTTCAAACTCTCCGTCTTTGAATCGTCGCCACAGGAAGACCACGACGTCATGGTGCGAGCACACGCACAACGGCGAGTCAACTTACTCGACCCGCAACAAAGTCTCCTGTTGCAAAAACCGTTGCAGCAGATTGGCCACGGTGGCGGCAAGCGATTTGAACGCGGTTCGATCGCGCATGAAGTGTTCCTTGCCTGGATTCGTAACGGTGCTCCGCAGCCCGAGAGCGATCAGGGCGTGCTCTCGAAGATAATCGTCACTCCGAACCGGCGTGTCATGAACAACGTCGACACCCATCCTCACCAGCAATTGCGGGTCGAGGCGGTCTACGCAGATGGGACCGTCCGCGACGTGACCGATTGGGCGAAGTTCGATTCGATGGACAGTGCCGTACTGGACGTCTCGAAGTCGGGGCTGGTGACCGCCAATTCCGCTGGCCGAGGTCAGGCGGCTGTGATGGTGCGGTTTGCAGGTCAGGTCGCCATCTCGATGTTCGTTTTGCCCTACTCGAAATCGGCCCCGCTCCAAGATTGGAAGAATAATAATTTCATCGACAAGCTGGCGGCCGACAAGTTTACTGAGTTGGGAATCGAGCCTTCTCCGCGATGCGATGATGCAACGTTTCTTCGCCGAGCCTACTTGGACTCCATCGGCGTGCTCCCTTCGGTCGCCGAGTCGCTGACATTCCTCAATTCGCAGAATCCCAACAAGCGGGATCAGCTCATCGACCAACTGCTGGGTCTGACGAAGGATCCGAAACTCGACATCTACAACGACTTGTACGCTGCCTACTGGACCCTCAAGTGGTCTGACCTGATGCGCAACACCAGCGCGATCGACTTGAATACCAACTCGATGTGGTGTCTGCACAACTGGCTCAAGGCTTCGTTTCGGACCAATAAGCCGTACGACCAATTCGTGACCGAGATTCTGACCGCCCAAGGCTCGATCTATCGCAATGGTCCGGCCAACTTCTTCCGGATCAACGAAACTACGATCGACAGAACCGAATCGAGCGCCCAACTCTTCATGGGACTGCGGATGCGGTGTGCCCAGTGTCATCACCACCCGTTCGAGGAGATCAGTCAGGACAGTTACTACGAGTTGGCTGCCTTTTTTTCGCGGATCGGCAAGAAGGAAACCGACGAGTTCCTGGGAGCGCGCATCGAAGAAGTCATCTACTCCCGGCAGACCGGCTTCGTTTATCATCCGCGGACTAACAAGAAAATGGTTCCTCGCACCTTTGACGGCGTCGAGCGCATGCATCCCGTCGACCCTCGTATTCCATTGGCAAAATGGCTGACATCACCCACAAATAAGTATTTCGCCAAGGCGATCGTCAACCGTTATGTGAGTTATCTGCTAGGCCGCGGACTGGTCATGCCGGTCGACGACATCCGGGGCACGAATCCGCCCACCAATGTCGCCTTGATGGACGCCTTGGCCGACGACTTCGTCGAGAGCAAATTCGACGTGAAGCACTTGATTCGCACGATTATGCGGTCCCGGCTGTACCAGCTGAGTTCGCAACCGACAAAGCAAAACGCCATCGATCGGCAGTTCTACAGTCATTACCTGGTGAAACGCCTGCCCGCCGAGCCGTTACTGGATGCCATCAACACCGCCACCGGCACGACAACCACGTTCAAGAACCTGCCGATCGGCACTCGGGCGATCGAGTTGGCCGACGCGATGCAATCCAGGGGGGTGCAGAATTACTTCCTGAAGACATTTGCCAAACCAGAGCGCAAGACCAGTTGCGAGTGCGAACGCGTGCCCGAGCCCAGCTTGGCCCAGGCGTTGCATACGCTTAACGGAGACACCATCAAAGATAAAACGTCCGACCCGAACGGTCGAATCGCCAAACTGCTGGCAGCGAAAAAAACGCCCGACGAAATCTTCGCCGAGTTGTACCTGTCCACGCTGTCTCGATTTCCCACCGACGCCGAACGCGCCGTCTGCAAACGATTCCTGGAGAACAGTCCCAGTCCCACCGAGTGTTACGAAGACTTGTTGTGGGCCTTGATGAACTCCACGGGGTTCTTGTTCATACGCTGAGAAGAAGTAACGCGTTCTCTTCACGCTGCAGAATGTTCTGTCAGCTTGACTGACTTTGAAAGTGAGTCCCGATGAAACATCTGCCTCTCCTCTGTGCGACAATGCTCGCCGTCTGCTTCGCTCAAACCGCCTCAGCCGCGAACATTGATCTGCTGGCCGTACAGGTGGGCCAGACGTCGGAGCATACCATCACGGTCGGTCGGTATTATCGAATCCGCGAGGCGAATCGTGTCATGATCACCGGCGCGGGGGTCACCGCAGAGATGATCCTTCCTGAGAAACTCAGCTCGTCGCAAATGGAAAACGATTACCAGTACAATAAGGCGGTCAGAATTCGTTTTACCGTCACGCCCCAAGCCACACCCGGTATTCGCGACTTCCGCATTGTGGGGCCTTGGGGGGCGATTCCAATGGGCCGAGTGCTTGTCGTCCGTGATCCGCTGATCTTCGAGAACGAAGATCCGAAAAAGAAGATTTTCAATGACTCACTTCAAACGGCTGAGCCGGTTTCCTTGCCGGCAACTGTCTGTGGTCAAATTTCGGGCGTCAGAAGGAACAAACAAGACACAGGCACCGATACCGACTGGTTCAAATTCAAAGTCGAGACGGGACAGAAGCTGACCTTCAACGTTGTCTCGATGCGACTTGCCAGAATGTTGGCATCCCAGAACCAGGTGGCTGATCCGATTCTTTTCCTGCACGACCACTATGGCTCGACGCTCGCCACAGCGGACAACCGTTTTGCCGCCGACCCTTGTCTGAGTTATCACTTTGAACGCGCCGGCGAATACTATTTGCAAATCCGCGATGTCCGTTTCGGGTCAAGCTCGACGTTTCGATATTGCATCGAGATTAATGATCGGCCCTTAATCACGACCGTCTTCCCACTGGCCGTCGCGGCTGGCCTCAAGACAGAGGTCCGCATGACAGGTTTCAATCTCCCCCAGGAACCTTTTGCAACCGTCAGGACTTCCCCCGATGCGAAGACAGGACTTGCATGGAAGCAGTTGCCTCTCGGGACCGACTTGACCAATCGAGTGGGGGTTGTCGTCAGCGATTTGCCATTGATCACCGAAAGTGAAGCCGACAACAACTCACCGCAAACCGGCCAAGCCATTTCAACACCCACCGGTATTAACGGCCGCATCGAGAGCCAAGCCGACATCGATTACTTTACGTTCGAGGCCAAGCAGGGCGCGCATTATTCGTTTGAAGTGCTGGCGCGCCGTTGCGGCTCTCAGCTCGATTCCCATTTGCGAATTCTCGACCAGTCGGGCAAACAACAGGCGCTCAACGACGACCTGAAATTCGGCGAGCACAAGTTCTCCGATTCGCAAATCGAAAATTGGAGCCCCCGTGTCGACGGAACGTACATCATCGAGGTTCGCGATCTGCATTTGCGCGGCGGCGGAGACTTCACCTATTTCTTGAAAGTCACACCCACCCGGCCCGACTTCGATCTGTACAGCGACAACGACCTGGTTCCCCTCTCGCCTGGAATGAGCAATGTCATTCTGGTGCGCGTCGCAAGGAAGAATGGATTTACCGGCGAGATCCAATTGGACATCGCCGGCTTGCCTGAAGGCGTGACTCCCAGTTGCGGCAAGATTTCGCCCGGAAAAACCGATGGCTGGATCGTATTGCAGGCGGCCGACGATGCCCCGTTGACGGCATCCAACATCACCGTCACCGGGACCGCCACACACCAAACCAGCGCGGGGACTTCACTTCAACTTCGTTCAAAGTTAACCACCTACATGGCGTTTCCGGCTAACAGACGCCTGCATTGGCAACACGGGATGCACACGGTCGCCGTCGGCAAACCGCTGGAGGTTAAATCAATCAAGCTCAGCACCACCAAGGTGACCCTCAAGCCGGGCGAATCGAAGCGGATCGACATCACGATCGAGCGGACTCCAGAGTTCATCGAATCGCGCACACCTGCGGTTCGGTTTGATCTGATCTTCCAATATCGACTCAATTGGGTCTTTGGAAATGCATTGCCCCCAGGCGTCTCGATGGACGCACTGCAAAGTCAGGCGACCATCAAACCAGGATCGACCACCGGCTTTATCATCATCAAGGCCGACCCCAACGCCCAGCCGATAGAGAATCATCTGATTTCGGTGATGGCCAACACATCCCGCGGCCTCCCCGAGCAAATCTACAGCGCCCCACCTGTTTTCCTGACGGTCACCGAAAAGTAAACAGAGGTCGGTGTCGTGGGATTTGCAGGAATTCCGAATCCTTCATGACTGAATTCTTGCGAATTCAGCGACCACGGTACCGTAACTCTGATTCGTCACAGCTACTAACGGTAGTCGGCACCGGTCAGGCTGTTCAGCGCCGATTGCTGCCACTGGCGAAGTTGCTGTTGGAGTTTCCTGGCAACATCCGATTTGGCGTCAATGAGGTTCTTCTTCTCAGCCCGGTCGTTTCGGATGTCGAACAGTTCGCTCTTGGCATCGCTGCCCGACGGTCCGCGGACGATCAGTTTGTAACGGTCATCCAGAATCACTCGTTCGCCGGAATAGTCCTCTTCGGTGATGCGGGGGTGGTGGAAGTTGGTGAAGTTCCGCGTCCGAAGGCCACCCAGAAATTTGACCAGCGGTGTCGTCCCCACTTGAAGTTCAGGGTCGATATACGGCTTCGGTTTGTTCTTCTTCACGTTGGCCGTGTTGTAACTCCAGAAGTGAATCGGGCTTCGACGGGTTGTCATCTTGCCTTCAATGAGCGGTTTCAAACTGATGCCGTCCAGCGGACGAGCGGGAAGCGGTTGGCCGACTAACTCACAAATGGTCGGCAGCATGTCGCTGGTGACGGTGTTGACGTCGCTCACCTGCTGCTTGGAAATCTTCGCGGGCCATTCGATGATCCCCGGCACACGAATGCCGCCCTCGTACATCTGGCCTTTCGCGCCGCGGAATGGTGTCGTGACGCTCACGTTGGCCGGGATTCCGTTGTCGCCGCAGTACCAGAGAATCGTATTTTCTCGCTGTCCAGATTCCTTGAGAAAGCGTCGCAACTTTCCGATAGAGCGATCCATCGCCGTAATCTCGGCGTAGCGTTCTTGCAGCACCTTATCAAGACGCCGCTTTGTCGGCCGACCGGTTTCCATCGACGTGAGCGTGACCATTTGCTTTTGAAATCGTTTGGGCAAATCGCTGTAACGGGCCAGGTCGGATTCCAACCCGCTGTATGGCTCGTGAGGCGAGCCGAACCAGACCACGGCACAGTAAGGCTTCCCACTTTTCTTGACCTTGCCGATGAATCGAATGGTCTCGTCGATAATGACTTCCGACCCTTCCCCTTCCATGTGCTGGGGGGCTGCACCGTTTCGCGACATCACCGGGTTCATCTCGAAGAAGTTGTCGTGTGACAGCCATTCGTCGAATCCCATCGCTCCCGGATTCGTGGGCGACTTCGCCTTCACCGGGCCGACATGCCATTTACCGAAGTGACCGCAGACGTAACCCGCTTTGCGAAGCACGTGTGCGATACTGATCTCTTCCGGGCGGAGGGACCAACCGGGAGTAAACGTTCCATACCGGACCGGATGCCGACCGGTCAGCACACTGCCGCGCGTCGGCGAGCAGGAAGGATGTGCCGAGTAGAAGTTGTCCAACCGAAGACCAGTCGCGGCCATTTCATCGAGAATGGGCGTGTGCAAATACGGATGTCCGTTGTAACTCGTTTCGTCCCACCCGTGATCGTCGCCCATGCACAAAATAATGTTGGGCGGCTGCGCGGCGTACGTCGTCACGCACATGGCAACCAGGATGCATGCCACCCAGATCGTCCGCGACACGAACTGCTCTCGACTGATCGAATAACTCATAAGGCTCGTTTCTTCATGAGGAGCGCTGGATCACCAATTGGTTAAGTCACCACGCTTCGGGTAAGATCAACTGGAATTCCAATCATCTTCGACAGACCGTCGGCGGAATGCAACGACCGAGAATCTTTCGGTAAATTGTGAGGATCTCCCAAATGCTTGTGTCGCCGGCAAGAATTTCTTGAAACTCGATCCCGTTTGAGTCGATGATTCCGCTATACACATAAGGTTGCACTGATACAATGTGTGACAGTCGTTGCCGCGGCGAACACGTAGATTTATTCGTACTCGACTTCTCGGGTGCTCAAGCAGGACGAAGAGGATCCCAAGCATGCTCTCGCTCTCTGACCATATCTCTCGCCAGCGTCCGATGGGGCGTCGTGACTTCTTGCAGATCGGTGGACTGGGTTTGGGAGGTCTCGCGCTGGGCGGAAAGTCCGCCTCGGGTGCTCCGGCGATTAACCCCACGACGGGCAAGTCGGTGATCTTTCTGTTTCAACAGGGAGGCCCGACTCAGCACGAAACGTTCGACCCAAAACTCGACGCGCCCGCCGAAATTGCCAGCGTCGGCGGAGACATCGCCACGTCGGTTCCCGGGCTGCGTTTGGGTAGCAGCATGCAGAAGTTGGCCAAGCAGGCCGATCGCCTGGCCGTGGTTCGCAATTTTCAAACCGGCACCGGGCATGGCGGCGTGCTGCCAATCGTCAGCGGTATGACGCAAGGCTCCAGCATCGGCTCGGTCTATTCACGCGTCGCCGGGGCGAACGATCCCACGTCGGGCTTACCGAATTCGATGTTCCTGATTCCCAAGTCGATCGATCCCGAACAAAAGTCGCTCGGCGAGCGGTTTGGCAAGTTCGATGCTACCGGCCCGCTCAGCAAGGCCTACACACCATTCATGCCGGGCGGCGAAGGTCCGTTGCAACAGGCGATGAAACTCAACCTGCCACGCGAACGGTTCGACGATCGCCGCGACCTGCTGAAACGCCTCGACAGCATCCAGCGCACCCTCGACGATTCCGAAACCGGCGGTCTGACCGGGCTACAGCGCCAAGCGATGGACCTCATTTTGAAAGGTGTCTCCGAAGC
>Ga0115002_10002358_pt1 | contig 24763 bp, 18 predicted proteins | sample ArcticOcean_MG_C_8_FD_89576 | JGI IMG/M metagenome (GOLD analysis project Ga0115002, IMG submission 89576) | Marine microbial communities from western Arctic Ocean - ArcticOcean_MG_CB11_86 | ecosystem: Environmental > Aquatic > Marine > Oceanic | place: Arctic Ocean: Canada Basin | collected... | reverse complement strand
TTTCATCCGGGGAAAGTTCAGAGACATTCGGCAAACATTCGACCATCTGGTAAACTCCTTACCAGACGCTCCTACCGAAATCACCAAATCCAGTCCATACCAATCGCCGGTGAGTAGTAACAGAAACTGAAGGCCGCGGAATTCAACGACTTATTGGCTTACCTGCTGCAACAGAGGGCGAAGTCGGCCAAGTAATGCACCGGGTTGCCAAATTCGCCTCAGATTTCCTGTCGCATTTCTCGCTTTATGTTTAGCGCAGAGATGCGAAGGTGGGATACGAAAAGGATTACGAGAGAATAGGAGCCTGAAGCGCAAGCGAAGGAGTCGTCGGTAAACCAGCGAGCCTTTGTTACTCCTTCGCTTGCGCTTCAGGCTTCTATTTGCGGTCTTTTGGGTGTTGCTGTCAACTCTTTTTCGTCCGGAAAGTTCAGTCCGTTTGGTTTCACTTTGCGGCCATTTGCGACCTTGGCCTCTTTGCGTGAATACCGAGCGGACAGACCGCGAGCGAATCTTCGTCGCTGGTGGCGAACTGCCAAACCGCATTGTTTTCTCGCCAACAGTTTCGCCGGGCCGGTCTGTCTGGTTAGAATGGAAAGCCACAATTGATCGACAATTCGGGGGCTTTTTACTTGCCCCAAAACCATAATCGCGCATAGCCCACCAGAGAGGGAGAACCGACAATGAGACACCCCCGCCGATTCACTGCGTTTGCCTGCTTGCTGTTGTTTTCGAGTTTGACGCCGCTGGCAGCCGGTGAAAAAGAAGACGGTTTTGAAAGCATTTTCGACGGCAAGACACTCGACGGCTGGGACGGCAATCCCGAGCTGTGGCACATTGAAGATGGAACCATTACCGGGCAAACCACCAAAGAAAAACCCACCAAAGGGAACACATTCCTTATTTGGAGAAAAGGCACGACGGCCGATTTTGAATTGAAACTGCAGTACAAAATCATCGGTGGCAACAGCGGTATTCAGTATCGGAGTTTTGAAGTCGAAAACAACAAGTGGGTTGTCGGCGGTTACCAAGGCGATTTCGAAGCCGGCGACACCTACTCGGGAATCCTGTACGGCGAAAGGTTTCGCGGCATTCTCGCCAAACGCGGCGACAAAACCGTCCTGAGCCGAACGGACGGCAAGTTCAAGGTCACCACCGTGGGCAGCGTCGGTGACACAAAAAAGATTCAATCGAAGATCAAAAAAGAAGACTGGAACGACTACCACATCACCGCGAAGGGATTTCATTTCACCCACAAGATCAACGGCGTGTTGACAATCGATTGCACCGACAACGACGAGAAGCAACGCCGGGCCTCGGGAATTCTCGCGTTGCAACTTCACGCCGGACCGCCAATGAAAGTGCAGTTCCGCAACATCCGCATCAAACGCAGTAAGCCCGCCAGGAAATCGACCAAGCTCGATCTAAAAAAAAAAGATCGTAAAGTGACCAGGAAGGTGGTGCTGATTGCCGGTGTCAAAAGTCACGGCTATGGCGCTCACGAACACCGTGCGGGCTGTATGCTGTTGGCCGAAGCGCTGAATGCCAGCGGGTTGCCAGTCGAAGCGAGCGTCGTCACTGAAGGTTGGCCGAAAGACGCCAGCGTTCTCGACGATGCCGACTCGATTGTCATTTACGCCGATGGTGGCGGCGGGCATCCGTTCAATGCCCACATTGAAGAAGTCGACAAGTTGATGAAGAAGGGCGTCGGGCTGGTCTGCATTCATTACGGCGTCGAAGTTCCCAAAGGAAAATCGGGCGACGCCTTCCTCGATTGGACCGGCGGTTACTTCGAAACCAACTGGTCGGTCAACCCGCATTGGACCGCCAACTACCGGCAATTCCAGAAACATCCCACCACCCAGGGCGTCAAGCCGTTTTCGATTCGCGACGAGTGGTATTACCACATGCGATTCCGCGAGAAGTTTCAGGATGTAACACCCATTCTCACCGACCTGCCGCCGACGACCACGCTGGTGAAAGCCGACGGCACACTGGCCCGGCCCGATAACGCACACAATAACAACGCCTTCGTCCGCAAAGCCGTATTGGAAGACAAGCAACCGCAGCACATGGCCTGGGCACGTAATCGTCCAGATGGCGGTCGTGGTTTCGGTTTCACCGGCGGACACGATCATTGGAACTGGGGCCACAACCAGTTTCGCAAACTCGTGCTGAACGCCATCGTCTGGACGGCACACGGCGAAGTCCCGAAAGCCGGAGTGGCGTCGAAACCATTGACCACCAAAGACCTGATGGCCAACCAGGATTATGCAGTCCGCGACAATTTCAACCCGGCCCGCATTCAGGCAATGCTGGATGACTGGAACCGGCAATCGGCCTCGAAGAAGTAAGACGTGTAAGAGCGTGAATACGAACGGATATCCGACGGGTCCCTGAGCAGCAAATTCAGCCGCAAACACTTTTGATTCTCAGTCATCGCATGCAAAGAAAGAACGTTATGAATTACCCGCTTTGCGCACTGCTGCTGGCATGCACGCTTGCGACAAATAATGCACAGGCCGCCGACCCCACGGGAGATCTCGGCAAACGCAATCCGATTGATGCACTCTCGGGACTCGATGTCGGCGATGGCCTGCAGGCGGAATTGTTCGCCGCCGAGCCGATGCTGCTTAGCCCGTCGAATATCGACGTCGATCATCGCGGCCGCATCTGGGTCTGCGAGGTGGTCAACTATCGGAAGTTCGCCAACAAGAACAACCCCTTCCGCGAAAAAGGGGACCGCATTCTCATCCTCGAAGACTACGATCAGGACGGGAAGATCGACAAGAAATCGGTCTTCTACCAGGGCCGTGACATCGATTCCGCTCACGGCGTTTGCGTGCTGGGCAACACGATACTCGTCTCGGCACTCGATAAGGTCCTGATTCTCACCGACACCGATGGCGACGACAAATCGGACACGAAGAAGGTGCTGTTCAGCGGCATCTCCGGATCGCAGCACGATCACGGCATTCACTCGTTCAGCTTCGGTCCCGATGGTCGGCTGTATTTCAACTTCGGAAACGCCGGCAAACAGGTCAAAGACAAAGACGGCAAACCGATCGTCGATAAGGCGGGCAACGTCGTCAGCGCCGACCGCAAGCCGTATCAGGAAGGCATGGTCTTCCGCTGCAATATCGATGGCAGCGGTCTTGAAACGCTCGGCTGGAACTTCCGCAACAACTGGGAAGTGGCCGTCGATTCGTTCGGCACAATTTGGCAAAGCGACAACGACGACGACGGCAACCGCGGCGTGCGAATCAACTTCGTGATGGAATACGGCAACTACGGCTACAAGGACGAACTGACCGGCGCCGGCTGGCGAGCACCGCGAACCGGCATGCACCAGGATATCCCCAAGCGCCACTGGCATCTCCGCGATCCCGGTGTCGTTCCCAACCTGCTGCAAACAGGCGCCGGATCGCCGACCGGCATTATGATCTATGAAGGAAAGCTGCTACCCAAGAAGTTTCACAACCAGATCATTCACTGCGACGCCGGCCCGAACATCGTGCGGTCGTACCCTGTGAAAAATGACGGAGCCGGCTACAAGGCCGAGACGGTTAACATTCTTGACGGAACGCGCGACAAATGGTTTCGACCGTCCGATGTGTGTGTCGCGCCGGATGGATCATTGATCATCGCCGACTGGTACGATCCCGGTGTTGGTGGACACCGCATGGGCGACATTCAGCGCGGGCGGCTGTTCCGCATCACACCAAAAGGCCACAAGGGCTACGTGATTCCGAAGTATGATTTTGAAACTGTCGAGGGAGCGATCAAGGCACTACAAAGTCCGAATCTGTCGGCACGGCATCTGGCATGGACTGCGTTGCATAAGAAGCAATCCAAAGCAGAACCGGCATTGTCGAAATTGTTTTCGAGTAGCGACAATCCCCGTTTCCGCGCTCGCGCCTTGTGGCTGCTGGGACAGATCGAGGGCCGCGGCGAACAGTCTGTTTCCGACGCACTGAAAGACAAAGACCCCAACATTCGCATCACCGGTTTACGCTTGGCGCGATTGCTCGGACTCGAACTGGCGCCAATCGTGAAACGGCTGGCCAGCGATCCATCGGCACACGTGCGTCGCGAATGCACGATTGCGTTGCGTGAAATCGATGCCAACAACGCAACGCCCTTGTGGGTTGCGTTGGCGACTCGTCATAAAGCCGGCGACCGCTGGTCGCTCGAAGCACTGGGCATCGCAGCACGGGACCGATGGGATGCGTGTCTGGCAGCTTGGTTAGCTGAAGTCGGCGATGACTGGAACAACTCGGCGGGACGTGAAATCGTCTGGCGGTCGCGGGCAAAACAGTCGCCCACGTTGTTGGCGAAATTACTGGCCGACGACAAAGTTCCCGCAGAAGAACTGTCACGTGATCTCCGTGCGTTCGATTTCCTCACGGGGCCGGAGAAAGACGCCGCGCTGGTCGAGTTGGCCTTTGTGACGAAGTCGAACAACATGGAACGGCAGACGTTGGTTTCGACGGAGGCAATTTCCCGCCTGCAGGGCTTCGATGTCAACAAGAACCCGCAACACAAAGCAGCACTAAACCGCATCCTCGACGGCCAGCGCGGAACGGGCGAATTTGTGGTATCGGTCGCGAAGTTCAATCTCAAGGAACGATATCCCGAATTGCTCGTGATGGCGCAAGCCCATCCGACCGAGCAGATCGGCATTGAGGCAATCCGCACGCTGTTGAGCAAGCAGCAGCGAGCATTGATCATTGGTGGGTTGAGTCACAAAGATCCGGAGCTTGCCGGTGCCACCGCGCAGGCCTTGGGTTACTCGGCCAACGGCGGAATCGTCGACATCTTATTACCGCTGATGGACGATGCCGAAAGGCCCTTGCAACTGCGACGGCAGGCGGTGCTGTCGATCGCAAAGATCCGCAACGGAGCGCTCGAACTCGTCAAACGGGCCCAAGCGGGCAAGCTCGCAAAACCGCTCAAGCCGGCAGCGGCGGCGGCGCTGCATTCGTCGAGCTTTAACGACGTCAAGCAGCAGGCGCTGAAGTTGTTCCCGCTTCCGCCATCGAAAGGCAACAAACCGCTGCCGTCACTTGCCGAGTTGGTCAAAATGAAAGGTGATGTCAAGAACGGTCGCGTGGTCTTCAACACCACGGCCACCTGCGCCAAATGCCATGTTGTGAATGACATGGGGAAAGAAGTCGGACCCAACCTTTCGGAAATCGGCAGCAAGTTGAGTCGGCAGGCATTTTACGACTCGATTCTGTTCCCCAGTGCGGGCATCAGTCACAATTTCGAGACGTACACACTCGTGTTGGAAAGCGGCAACGTGGTCAACGGCATCCTCACCAGCCGCACGCCGGATACGGTCACCATCAAAGATGTCGAAGCGATCACGCGGACCTTCAAAACCTCTGATATTGAAGTAATGAAGAAGGAAAACACATCGCTGATGCCAGCCGACATCCAGAAGCTGGTGACGGCTAAGGAGTTGGTCGATATCGTCGAGTACATGTCAACGCTGAAGAAGAAGCCCGGAAAGAAGTAGGCCCCGCGCAGCTGCGATGCAATGCATCGCAGAGTCTTCAATATCGCGTCGCTGATTCAGCATAGCAGTGGTGTTGCGCGCTGAACCTCGTCGGCCGATGGTTGTAAATCGGTTGCACGGGCAGTATCTTGGCGAGCGCCTTTCAATCACAATTGCTCGCCCTTGGCGGCGGCATTTACTCAATATCGACAGCAAGGAACACATCATGGAAACAACCAACGGCGCACTCAATCGCAAACTGCGGATGGCTTTAGTGGGAGGCGGACAGGGGGCCTTTATTGGCCGCGTTCACGCGACGGCGGCGGTCCTCGACAACCGCGCCGATCTCGTCGCCGGTGCGCTCTCTTCCGATCCCGAACGAGCGAAAGCGTCTGCCCCGGCCTACGATATTGCAGCCGACCGCGCTTACGGCTCTGTGACCGAGTTGATTGAACGGGAACTGGCACTGCCGGACGATGTCCGCGTCGATTTCATCAGTGTTGCCACTCCCAATCACACGCATTTCCCAATCGCCAAGGCAGCGTTGGAGGCGGGCTTCAATGTGATTTGTGATAAGCCGATGACCTTCGATTTGGCGCAATCCGAAGAACTGGCCGGCCTGGTTGAAAAGTCCGGCGCGGTCTTCGCACTCACTCACAACTACACCGGTTATCCACTCATACGGCACGCGCGGGAGATGATTCTCTCCGGCGAATTGGGTGAGATTCAGGCGATCCGCTCAAGCTACATTCAGGGCTGGCTCCGCTCGCGGCTGGAGGATGAAGGACAAAAACAAGCCGCGTGGCGAACCGACCCCGCTAAGTCGGGCGCAGCCGGAGCATTCGGCGATATTGGAACGCACGCCTACAACCTCGCCCGTTACATGACCGGTCTGTTGCCCGAGCAAGTCTCGTGTAACCTCAAAGCCTTCGAGGGGGGACGAGTGTTGGACGATTACGGGCATGCCGTCATTCGCTTTGACAACGGCGCCTTGGGAACGATAACCGCCAGTCAGATTTCGCATGGTCGCGAGAACGACCTGTCTATCGAAATCGATGGCACCAAAGGGGCCGTTTCATGGCGGCAGGAAGAGCCGAACACATTGACCGTTCGCCGCAACGGCCAACCGCACGCGCTCTACACCCGCGATCCCAACGCACCACACATTAACGGTTCGGGCCAAGCCGCCTGCCGTTTGCCGGCCGGCCATCCCGAGGCGTTCTTTGAAGCATTCGCCAACGTCTATCGATTCGCGTACGACGCAATGGTCGCGCGGGCGACGGGTGAAGCGTTTGAGCCGAAGGACACCGTTTACCCCAACGTTTACGACGGCATCGACGGCATGAACTTCATCCAGCAATGCGTCGCCAGCAGCCAGGACAACGGTGCCTGGTTGCCGCTGAAACACGAAGCCAATCGACGATAGTACTTCGGCGATCTCCTTCAAATATGGATGCCACTGGCGTGTCGCCGATGGCACCCCTATTGCACTGGCGACACGCCAGTGGCACCCGACAGGAAGTCACGCATGACAAAACTCGCGCTGCACTATCAAATTCTCATCGCCATGGTGCTGGGGGCGGTGATTGGCGTTCTCGTCAATCCCGGCGATGTCGAGTTGGACGATGCCGAGGTAACGGTTGCCAAAGTCGGCGGCAAGATCGCGGTCCGGACGATTGTCGGCGAATCGGAAAAACTTGAGGTATTCTCCAACGAGTCTGCATTGGCCGCGCAGTACCCCGAATTCGCCCGACTCTCTGAATCCCGCGACCACCACGACGGCCCGCTCGCAATCAAAGTCACCGGGCGGCATGCGCATCTCACCGAAGATGGCCGCAGCGTCGAGGTGATGTACACCCGCAACCTGGATGGCAAGAAATTTGTCTCCAAAATATCCGCATCCAACTCGGCCGAATTCAAGTCGAAGTTTCCGCAATGGGAGCCGCTCTACGAAGAGCATGGCGGCGGCTTCGTTTCGCAGGTGACGCGTTGGTCGCGGTTCATCGGCGACATGTTCCTGCGGCTGCTGAAGATGATCACCGTGCCGTTAATCATCACGTCGCTGGTGACGGGAGTCGCCGGGTTGGGAAAAACGTCGCGGCTCGGCTCGATGTTCGGCAAGACAATGTTGTACTACTTGACGACCAGCCTGCTGGCCATTGTGACCGGGCTTCTGATTGTGAATCTCGTCCAGCCTGGAGTCGGTGCCGACATTCCCGGAACAAGCGGCAAGAGCGCCATTGCCGACCATCAACAGTCGCTGACCGGAGTACTCGCCGAACAAGTGCAGAAGATGATACCGGAGAACCCGATACACGCCATCGCCAACGGCGATTTTCTGTCGATCATTGTCTTCAGTATTCTGTTAGGTATTTTTATCATTCGCACGGGGGGGGATAGCGGCGAGCGGCTGAGAGATTTTTTTGAGGCTGGCTTCGAAGTGATGATGCAGATGACGCTGTTCATCATCAGCCTTGCACCGATTGGGGTGTTCGCGTTCATGCTGTTCGCGACCGCTTCGCAAGGGTTGGAAATCTTCCGCATTCTGGCGTGGTATATGCTGGCCGTCTTTTTGGCGCTGCTCGTGCATGCAACGATTACTCTGCCGTTGATCGTCAAGTTTGTCGCTCACCGTTCACCGCTCGAATATGCACGGGCGATGAGTCCGGCTTTGATGACCGCGTTCTCGACGGCGTCGTCGAACGGAACTCTTCCTTTGACCATCACCTGTGTCGAAGAGCGGGCGGGCGTATCGAACCGGGTCAGTTCGTTCGTGCTGCCGTTGGGGGCGACCATCAACATGGACGGTACCGCACTCTATGAAGCGGTCGCCGTGCTGTTCATCGCCCAGGGGTACGCCACCGTACACCCCGAGTTTCACTTGACGCTCGGCATGCAGGTGGTGGTTGCGTTGACGGCACTTTTGGCCAGCGTCGGAGCGGCCGGCATTCCACACGCGGGGCTGGTGATGATGCTGATTGTGTTGGATGCGGTGGGATTGCCGACGGAAGCACAAGGCGTCATCATCGCCGTCGATCGCGTCCTCGACATGTGCCGCACGTCGGTCAACGTCTGGAGCGATTCGTGCGGCTGTGCGGTAATGGACCGATTTGAGAAAGCGTCCCCGCAACCCTAACCCGCCGCTGGGACGCTCCATATCCCACGTTTCGATGCACACAGCTGCATTTAGCCGCGGGGCTTGCCCCGCGTGTCGTCGGTCAACCTGTGGTCGACACGTCCCGCAAGCGGGACGGCTAAATAGACCGTCGAAATCACGGTCCTCCTGCGAATTCGCGCCCTAAAAACTGCTAATGACCTGAACCGCCGGTTTTCGCTAGTATCCCGCGAGTCGATAGGCTTCCCGACGACGCAGCCGCGTCATCGATAAGCGCGGGAATGAGTCGAGGCAATGACACGTGGGGTGCAACTGATGGAGTTTCGCATGGCGAGCCGATTGGGAAGTGCTGTGGCAACTTTGGGTTTTCTGCTATTTTGTGCTGCTGCTGAAGCCGCCGATCCGCCACCGGTCAAGCTGGCTTTGTCATTCAAGCCGGTGCAGAAGAACGTCGAGATGGAGACGCCCGCTGCCGACGAGTTTGGCAGATGCCAAGTCAAAGTCGAACGGAAAGGCAAGTCGTCGGGCTGGGTAGTCTACGGCCCTGCGGGGCAGACTCTTCGCCGCTACATCGACACCAACGGCGACAACGTGGTCGATCAATGGCAGTACTTCCAAAATGGGCTGGAGGTCTACCGCGACATCGACAGTAACTTCAACAACAAGGTCGATCAGTCGCGCTGGTTGAACATGGCTGGCTCGCGATGGGGACTCGACACCAATGAAGATGGCAAGATCGATGTCTGGAAAGCGATTTCAGCCGAGGAAGCAAGCCGCGAAGTCGTTCAAGCACTTGTTGCGGGGAACGAAGCCGCCTTGTCGGCGCTGCTGGTGAACGCCGATGACCTGAAGTCGCTGGGACTGAATAAGACATTGACTTCCAAGATTCTCGAAGCCCTCGCCGATCCGGCAAAGAAGATGCGTGCCGCGATGACCGGCTCGAAGACGCTGACAACAAAAACGCGTTGGATGCGTTTCGACAGTTTGATGCCGAGTACCATCCCGGCAGATGAGGATGTCAACAGCACCGACCTGACTGTGTACGAAAATGCGATGGCAATTGTTGAGACGGGAGGAAAGTCGGGACTGCTGCAGATTGGTGAAATGGTTCTCGTTGGGAAGTCCTGGAAGCTGACACAGATTCCACAACCGTTGGAAGGCAATTCCATTCAAGTCACCATTGGTGGTTTCTTGATGCAGCCGGCATTGGCTGGCGGACCGGCGCCGGGTGACATTTCTCCGGAAGTCCGCAAGTTGCTTCTGCAACTGCAAAAACTCGACGCCAACAGCCCGACACCAACGGCGGGGGCTGCGGAACTCACCAAATACAACATCAAACGTGCCGACTTGCTCGCAGACCTGACAGCCGCTTCAGCGACTGTCCAGGAACGCGAACAATGGACGCGGCAAATGGTGGACGGTATTGCTGCGGCCGTGCAAAGCGGAACGTATCCCAAAGGAATCGATCGACTGGCAACGATTCTTTCTGGTGTCCGCAAGACGCCCGGTTCGCCCCTGGTTGCCTTTGTTACCTATCGACAATTACTGGCAGATTTCAGTCTCAAAATGCAAAACACGCCGGCGTCAAAACGGCCCGATGTGCAGAAACAGTGGCTGAAGGAATTGAAAGACTTTGCGGGCGATTTCCCGAAGGCATCGGATACGCCGGATGCAATGTTGCAGCTGGCCATCGCCGAAGAGTTCGGGGGTGAAGAAAAAGCCGCCCGCGCGTGGTACGACAAAGTCGCTGGCAACTTCTCCAAGACAGAGGCAGGCGCCCGCGCGACCGGTGCGATTCGGCGTCTGGATCTCATCGGCAAACCGTTTCGTTTCAGCGCGTCGAGTCTGGGGGGTGGCACGATCAACGCCGGTGATTACCGTGGAAAGGTGCTGCTCGTACTTTTCTGGTCGACGTGGTGTAAGCCATGCACCGAAGACCTGCCGCAGATCAACGAATTGTATAAGCAGTATCGCAGCAAGGGATTCGAAATCGTCGGCATCAATCTCGATTCGACGACTGATCCGGTTGGCAGCTATTTGAAACAGCACAAGGTGACGTGGCCGCAGATTCACGAACCAGGCGGACTCGATAGCCGGCCGGCGCGTGAGTTCGGCATCATTTCTTTGCCGACGATGTTCGTTATCGACAAGACAGGAAAAACGATTGCCCGCAACACTTCGGTTGACGATTTGAAGAAGCAGCTTCCCGAGTTGTTGATGAAATAGCCCCCGGCTGAGAAATCATTTAGCCCCCCGTTCGCGGGGCATGACTTAACACGTTCACTGAAAACACGCCGGGCAAGCCCGACGGCTAAATGGACCTGCGCAGACCAGCGGAACACCAAAATGCAACCGATTCTAAAACGCGTTCGACATGGCGTGGCGAATGTGGTTAAGGGGATGGTCATTAATCATCACCATCGTTCGGGGGCGTTGCTGTTCAGTGACACGACGCTGCGCGATGGCGAACAGATGCCCGGTGCAACGCTCGAACCCGACGACAAGCTGCAAATTGCCCGCGCTTTGGAAGCGTTGGGCGTGCATTCTCTCGACGCCGGTTTCCCCGCGTCATCACAGGCCGACATCGAAGCGATCCGCCGGATGGCGGGTGTGATCAAGAAACCGGTGCTGACCGCCCTCTGCCGCACGATGCGCGGCGATGTTGACGCTGCTGAAGAAGCACTCAGCAATGCTGCGTTCGGGAAGCGGGGCGTCAGTCTGTTTTGCGGGACGAGTCCGCTGCACCGCGAACACAAGTTGAATAAGAGTCGAGCCGAAGTGCTGAAGATCATTACCGACACTGTCGCCTATGCGGCCGAGCGGTTTGTCATTGTCGCCTTCAGTCCGGAGGACGCGAGCCGAACTGAAATTGACTACTTGTGTGAAACGTATCGCCACGCAATCGACGCCGGTGCGACGACGATCGGCTTTCCCGATACGGTTGGCTTATTGACGCCGGAGAAAGCTCGCGACTTCATTCGCCGCATTCAAGATGGCGTGCCGAACATCGAGAAGGCGTTGCTGGCCGTTCATTTCCACAACGATTTGGGGTTGGCCGTTGCCAACACGCTGGCTTGTATCGAAGAAGGTGTCAACGTGGTGCAGTGCACGATCAACGGCATCGGCGAGCGGGCCGGCAATGCCGCGCTGGAAGAAGTCGCAATGGCGGTTGCGCTGAATCCCGATCAGTACGATCGCGCGGTCAACATCGATACGACGCAGTTGGCCCCGTTATGCAAAATGGTGGCGGAATTGACAGGGATCCCACTCCCGTCCAACAAGCCGATTGGCGGGGACAATATCTTTGCCAGCGAGGCGGGCATTCATCAGGACGGGTTGCTGAAGAACCCCGATACCTATCTGCCATACCGTCCGGAGCAGGTGGGGGCCGATGGGATCAAGCTGATCATCGGCCGACACAGCGGTCGTCGTGCCGTCGCGCATCGGCTGGGTGAACTGGGGATTGAAGCAACCGAAGTCGAAGTGCTCGACCTATTGGAAGCAATCAAGCGGTTGCCCAAGGGGGTGGCCGTCGATGACGCCCGCCTGCGCGAGTTGGCTGGGCAACTTGGGGCAGCGCCGAATCCTGAATGACGCGTTGTGTTCGGGTGCCACTGGCGTGTCGCCAGTGCAGTGCCTACCCATCGCAGCGGTTCGTAGTGACCGCATCCATGCGGTCACTACGAACCTTTGGTATCGCGCCACTATTCGTTCAGCGCTTCGTGGACGTTGCCGACCATTTTGGCCGACGGCTTGAGCGTCTTGTCGCCGTCGTCTTTCCACTTCGACGGACAACCTTCGTCTGCCTTGCGAGACAAGTACAGGTTGGCCTTGAATTTCCGCATCAGCTCGTCGATGTTGCGGCCCATGTTGTAGAAGTTTACTTCGGCGTTCATCAGCGTACCATCGGGGCTGATGATGAACGTGCCGCGCAACGCCAGCCCGGTGTTTTCATCGTACACACCAAACATGCGGGCGAGATTTCCAGTTGGATCGGCGCCCATCTGGTACTTAACGTCGGCCAGTTCCTTTTCATCGGCATGCCAGGCGAGGTGCACAAATTGTGTGTCGCAGCTGACGGTGATAACTTCGGCACCCATCTTCTTGAAACGGTCCTGCTGCTCTGACAGAGCAGAAAACTCGGTTGCTCAGACGAAGGTGAAGTCGGCAGGATAGAAGAACAGAATGGTCCACTTTCCCTGCGACTTGAGTTCTTCGAGGCTGACTTTGCCGAAATCGCCCGCTGTGGGATCAAAGGTATCCATTTCGAAATCCGGCACAGGTGCGCCGAGTTTCAATTGACTGCAATCACTCATTTCAGATGTCTCATTTTTGACTAATGTTGTTTTACTAATGTGTTATTTTCGCAAACGCCGCTTGTGGTCTCGCGGTCGGTGGAATACTCCGACGTCGCGAAACCGCAAGCGGACGATGCAATTGAAACGGGGTTCTTGTGGGTTTTACAGGCCCGCCTTGATCCTGCTCAGGCTGCCGGGATTCTTCGTGCCACCCTCGGCTGCACTTCCGAATTCCGTCACGAAGAGGTTGCCATCTTTGTCGAAGGCAATCGCGGTCGGCTTGTCGAGTTTCAGCACCAACGTTGCCTTGGCTTCGTCTCCGTCGATGGTCAGTTCATACAGGCCGCCTTTGGCCGGCTCGGCCCAGGCGAAGTCGGTCGCGTACAGTTTTCCGGTTTTGGGGCTGTAGGCAAGTCCGGCGATGTCGCTGAGGCCGGTCTTGTAACTCTTCTTCAATTCACCGGTGGCCGGATCGTAAATCGTCAACAGGCTGTCGCCGGGAACGGTCATTTCACCCATCTGTCCGACGATCAGATCTTTGCCGTCGGGGCTGAAGGTGATGGCGACCGGGGCATCGACGCTGGTGGCTTCTTTGGTAGCGATTGTCGGCAGCAACTCGCCCGGCTTTCCATCGGTGATAAGGCTTTTGGAAACCCATCCTTTGGTATCGTCGCCGTTACATGTGACGAAAATCGCGCCGCCGCCCACTGCGACTCCGTAGAAATTGCCTTCGCCCTTGACCGTCACGCCTTCTTTTGCCGTGATCGGGCCGAGCGTATGAACGGCGGAATCTTCTTTGGCCGGTTCAGCGGGCGATTCGGTTCCAACCTTGTAGACCCGAACGAATTCTGCGCCGTCTTTACGGCTGCCATCACCCACCACCAGATTTTCACTATCCAGGAAGGCGACACCAAGCGGTCCGACGTCATACTTCGGACCTTTGCCGTACACATCGTTGCCCGGCGTGTGAATCTCAATCACGACCCGCTTGTTGCGATCTTTTTCGCTTGGCAGATAGCGGTACACGCCGTGCCGGTTGGCGATGAAGACGTGTCCGGTCCCCTCCTGGATCGCCAATCCGCTGGGATTGAGCAGGTTGGTCACGAGTTTTTTGGCAGTCACGGCCGCCGCTTCTCCGCCTTCGTTCTGCGCGATGGCAGAATCGCAGACAAACAGGCCGGCAAACAGCGTCAACGCGCACAATATCAGTGTCGGTCGATTGGGACGCATGGCAGTCTCACTTTCTCTCGATAGGGTGGATCCGAGGGGGTGGATTTTCTCTTTAAGGCGCTGATGGTACCGGAACAAAACCGGGAATGCAATCAGCGGTGAGCCGTGTTCGGTTGTGGTAACCCTTGCTTTCGCTGTGGGCTGGTATTCTGTCTTCACTCCGGCAATTTGGGAGCTTCGTGCATGGGATAGTCGCCGCTCTTCAACCCTTCTTTCAGAAAGGTCACGAGGTCTGTCTTTTCGTCGGCGGTCAGCTTCAGGGGGAAGATGTCCTCCGACAGGAAGGGATTGTCGATTCCTCCTTTGGCGTAGTGTTCGACAACTTCTTCCAGTGTCTTCAGGCTGCCATCGTGCATGTAGGGTGCCGAGCGGCCGATGTCGCGGAGTGTGGGCGTTTTGAAGGCACCGCGGTTGCCTCCCAGCTTCTGCACGGCGAAGCGGCCGACGTCGTACTCCTTTTTGTCCATGCCAACGCCGACGTTATGAAAACCGTTGTCGGTGAAATTCGGTCCGGCGTGGCAGGCACTGCACAGGGCTTTGTTGAAGAAGACATACCGTCCCCGCTCTGCCGCTTCCGAAAGGGCTTTCTTGTCGCCCGCTTTGTAGCGGTCGAAGGGCGAATTGCCGGCCAGCACGGTTCGTTCGTAGGCTGCAATGGCCTTGGCCATGTTATCGAACGTCACATCAGTGCCGAAGACCTTTTGAAACTGCTGCTTGTACCCTTCAATCTTGTTGAGCTTCTCGACGACCGCCTTTTCCGTTATCGCCATTTCAATTGGGTTCTGAATGGGCCCCTTGGCCTGTGCTTCGAGCGATGGTTCTCGGCCGTCCCAAAACTGAAATTGGCCATATGCCGTGTTCAGCACCGTGGGGGAGTTGCGACCGCCCTTTTGTCCATCGACACCGGTGGCGAACTGCTCGCCGTTGCTCCAACCTTTTTTCGGATCGTGGCAGGAGACGCAAGCAATGGTGTTGTCTTTCGAGAGCCGCTTGTCCCAGTACAACTGCTTGCCGAGCGAAATCTTGTCGGCGGTCGGCAAATTGTCTTTGGGATGCGACAGCTTCCCCAACCCCGCGGGAACGGCCGATTTTGTGTCTTCATCCGAAGCATGCAGGCCAATTGCCAGACTGAATACGAGTAGAACGGCCGGCAGCCCGGCGGTCAGCCCGAACAATTTCCATAGGTTACACGAAGCGTCACTGGTGTTTTCCATCGTTGCGTACCTCTTTCGGCAATCTCTGGCCCGGTCGATTATCTCCAGCCGCTCGCGGGAGCAGCCAATTGTCTGGGTTCATTCTTAGCCAGTACAAACGGATTGGCAAGCCTCAACGGTTGGGCTGGTCGGTTTTTCAACGCACGAGTTGCGAGTTGTCGGTGTCAATCGGTCGGTACATCGGAAAACCCGAGGGTTTACACCTCCGGGTACCGCCGATAATGCTGCGCAGATTATGCAGATTTTCGAGACGACAAGCCAACAATATCGACTGGGGTTGTCGCAACGCTTTGGAAAACGGAAGATTTGTACGAAGCCGAGTGGTCGCCTGGCAACCGGAAATTCAAAAAGGATCATTCGATGGCCGATGAAAACGCCGCTTCGAAGTTAGTTCAAGCGTTTACCGGACTCGCCAAGACCCAAACGGTTCTGGAAAGGCTGCCGCCAAACCTTCAAGTCGCTACCGGACACGACGATGAAGTTTATATTTTCCTTCGACGAGTCACAGACGCGAACGCGACCATGCAGGTCATAATGCCCACTATCAAGCTCTCTCAAGCGAGTTTGATCACCCAGGAACTTGAGGCCACTGGCGGCCTGATCAAACAGCGATATCACATTGACGACGCTTATCGTCTCAAGGATGATCTGGAAACAGTTGGCACAGAGGTCGAATTTGTCAGGCCGGACGAGTATGCCCACTGAATATCCCTAGCTGGATCGCACAAAGGTTTCCGCGAGCCGCTCGACGGCGGTATCAACAGACGGTGCCAGTCGTGCCGCCAGCGCCGCAACCAGCAGCGCCGTCACCATTCCGGAGAACACGTCGAGCGTGTAATGGGCGCGCAGCACCAGCACGGTTGTCGCTTCGAAGGCCACGATGGCGGTTCCCAATACCCACCACCAGCGGCCCTTCAACCGCGACATCTCCACCGCACCCAGTACGGCGATGCCCGTGTGCCCGGAGAAAAAGAAGTCGTTCGCCACTCCGTAGGTCACCAGCAGCGTGGGGACACCGGGCGACCGTCAGATGATGCCTTCAGGCGGTGGCAATGCGCAGACTGCCTGACAAAACTGCCGCAGCGCAAACAACATCAACAGCCCAAGGAACGGTCGCAGACTGCGGCCGAAGATCGCGACCGCCAGCAAGCCGATTCCCAGCAAATCGATGATGGCGGAACTTGTGATCAACAGCGCATCGGCTGCCCAATCGTTATTTCGCAGTGTTTGATTGACCTGTTCCGTCCACACGAAAACTGCGTCGTGGCGCGAAAGCACCTGGCCGGCGACGACTGCATTGTCGCCCATCGGCGGACGTGTGCCGATAAGCCACTGTGTGAAAAACCACAGGCCGAGGCCGACAACGACAAACGCAATCCGTAGGGCCACCATCGCCAATGTTGGCCGGCGGGCATCCAACGGCAAACGGTCATTGGCTGGCATACAGTTATCTCCACACGGGAAAAAGACGAGTTACTGCTCGGCAGTCTCCAAATCACTGGGCGCGACATCCTCTTTCCTCAGCGGTGCCGATTCCGTCGCAAGTTGTTCGAGCATCGCCGTCAATCGCTGCTCCAGTAGCGGCATGATCGGATCGCCTTTGCCACCGCGCTCGCGCTTTGGAGAGACGTTGATCGCTTCGCCAACTTCGATGATGATTTTTTGAGGGCCGTGATGCCGGGCGTCGTCGGTCAGGTCTTCTTCAAACCGCTCGACCGTCTCCAGTAGTCTTTCGACCGGGCTGTCGGGACGAATGTAGTCGCGGGGATAGAATGACATTTGCTGGGCGAGATAACAGTCGGCCAGCTGACGCCAGCGGCGTTCGCGTTCCTCGAAATCGATCTCTCCGCCAATCATGTCGGGGACAATCGCCATCCGCAGATTCTTCACACGGGCGACAACATCTCCCTGTTGCACTTCGCCCAGCCACTCCTCTTCGAGCGGACCGAGGACGTGGTCGATCAAACGTTCGAGCCGCGTGAACAGCGAGCCGGATTGAGTCTCGCCGAGGTATTCGACCTCTTTGAGAGACAACAGCGCCAGACCGACACGGCGAATCCGCGAGACCAACGGTCGGTGATCCTGCGGCTGCCACGTGAGCCGACGTTCGATGTCGCGGAGTACCGGGGTGACCGCAGGCTGCAAATCGCCTTGAAACAGATAACGGATCGCAACCGGATGAATGACGACCTTGTTCTCTGGATTCTGTTTCTCGCGTTTGCGGGCGGCCTGCCTTGCCATGAACGCCGTCCCCTCCATCAGCACACCCAGCCGGTCGTTCGTGCGGCTGATGACTCCTTCGGGAAAAATGACCAGCGGCCGTTCGGCCGTCGCCAGAATATCGATGGCGCAATTCAGCGCCGGCCGGTCCATTCCCTCACGGTAAACACTGAATGCCCCCAACCGCCGCGCCATGAACGATGTGTACCACCCCTGCTTGAAGACGTGCCAACTGGCCATGCTGTAGTGGTACATGTCCAGTTCGATGTCCAGCAGCCCCATCGCCATCGGATCGCTGGGACGGCAATGATTGGGGGCCAGTACTATGCCATGCCCCGCGTCGATCGACGCCTTCAACAATTCCAGCCCACGAAACTCGTGGCTGGTGATTCCATATTCCTTGCGCAAATGCCCAGGCAACCACATTCGGCATGCCCATGCCCAGAACTTTCCGCGATACGGCGGAATAAATTCGTAGGGTTCTTCGATGACGACGTTATGCATTTCGTCCAGTCGATTGGTGTCAGAGAATTGAATTCGTCTGTTATGGCTGTATTTGGCAGTACGACACTGTCGTGACAGTATGACCTTACATAACGCAAAGAGCGAAAAAACCGAAGGGAATTTCCTGAATTGTCGAGACAAACAGGAAGCCGCGCTGCAACGCGATTCCCATTTCTTTACGAATTCGGGTATCCTTAACAATCGGCACCATGCCGTTGGATTGACCGCTGCCATTGGATTGTGTGAGTGACGGTTGTGATTGAACTTCGTTGCCCTGCCTGTAAGCAGAACATCAAACTCGATGAGTCGTTCACCGGACGGCGCATCGCCTGCGTTGGCTGCGCGAAGGAATTCACCGTTCCCGATGTGAAACAACTCGCCGCCAGGAAAGCTGCAGGTCAAAACAAAGCGCCTGCGCCGCCGACCGGTGCGAAGTCATCCTCGCCGGCCATGTCAGTCGCCAAACCGACAAACGAGCAGCCAACGCTGCTCGACAAAGCCAAACGCTATCGCGATCAGGTGATGGGAGGACTCATTGTCGGCGTACTCGCCATCGCCGCCTTTGTGATGTACACCGTGATGCAGGGCGTCAACAGTGAAGACGACAACACTTCGATTCCCACAGCTGATGGTTCTCAGCCCGAGAACAGTGTTGCAGCAACGGACGCTGGAGAGAATTCGGCATCGGCAAACGGAAACGGCGGGAATCGTCCCGGCGGAAATGGCCAATCGAATTTGACCACGCAAAACCGTGCAGAAAAGGGCAACGCCAATCCGAAACGAACATCTGGTAAGGCAGCCAATGCCGGCAAGCCATCAACCAGTACGAACAAAAAGCCGCAAGTCGATCAGCCGATTAAGCCGGAAATCACATCGGCCAAATACACGTCGCCGACCGGAATTCTGCTTCGCCAGAGTGCAGAATTGAGTGATTGGATTACGGTGACGCACGATTCGGAGATTCCCGCAGGGACGCAAATCGCTTTGCCAAGGGCGTTTTCTGCCCGACTTGATGTTGGCAGCAAGCTGTACTCTGTTCGGCTGGTCGGTGGGACCGTTTCACGGCTGCTGGAAGCGTCGGACGAGACTCCGTTCGGATTTGAGTTGCAACGTGGTCGTTTGATTGTCGAAGGCCAAAAGGACAGCGATGCGCCGGGAGCGGTCTTGTCGCTGGCGGTTCGCGGCGAACGCTGGCGGGTCGAACTGCTGGAAGGCAATACGGTTCTGGGCGTGGAAATTTCGCCGCGTCGTCCGGAGAAATTCGAGCAGGATTTTGGTGACGACGTTTTCCGGGGGGGAATTCTCGTTGTCAAAGGATCGGTGCGGGTGACCGATGGCGTGGGCAGAACGCGCGTTGTCGCTGGCAACAGTTGGCTATCGTTGGCACAGCGAGACCGCATCAGTCCGAAAACTGCAGAGACAGATCAGCCGCCAGGACGGTTGCCCGAACCTCAGTTTCGCGCTCTGCCCGATTGGCTCGATTTGGACAAACTCGCCACCACGGCGAAGAACAGCCCCGACGCGGAACTCTTTTCGGGTTCGTTCAATCCTCAGCAGGAATTCGCTGAGGCCATCAAACCGCTGCTCGCTTCGACCGACGAACGTGCGGTGGCGTTAGCCGTCGAATGCCAGGCAATGCTCGGCCAAAGGGGAGCGTTGATCAACGCTCTGACCAATACCAAGCACGCCGAAGTGCGGCAGGCGGCCATTAACGGCCTGCGCGAACAAATGCCGACATCGCAAGACGAACGGACAAAACTGAAGTCCGAACTCGCCGAAGCATTCGACAAGGGCGGGAGCGCGATTTATTCGCTGCTGTGGGGTTACGCCGACGAGGACGTGCGGAAAAACCAGTTCATCTGCAATCAACTGGTTTTCTGGCTGATGCACGAGGAGCTCGTCATCCGCGAACTGGCTTGGACACAAATCGCGGCACACGCCACCGCCCGTTACGCCTACAAACCCGATTCCCCCGTCCGCGCCCGCCGCCTGGCCACCACAAGATGGCAACAACACGTGCTGAAAACGGGATCGATTCTGGGTGAAGAGGTGAAGTAGGACGAGGTCATCAATTTCGTTAAGACCGTTTATGTCTTGAACTCAATGAGAATCTCGCGAAACGTTGTCGTGCCCACGTTGCGAGCGCTGTGGGTTGCGGGAACCACGGGATAGCCGGGGCGATCGGCGGTGATTTGATCGCCGTCGATTCGGAAACTCACGGCACCGCCGGCTTCGAAGTCCACCGTGCCAAGCGACTCGCCTTCGGGGCCAAACACTTCCAGCGTTGCCCCCGAGACGATGCGGACGACGTAGTCCAATTTGTGGGTGTGTTGGCCGACTTCCTCACCCGGCTCAAGATCCATATGCCAGACCGAGATTCGGTCGTCTTCAAACACCTTCTGTGTACCGACTCCGGCCATGACGTTTCGCTCCCGTGTTCTCGTTGCTGGGTGAAACTCCGGTTTCGTTTCGGGTCTTACTTCGCAGACTGCACGGCCACCGAAGTGACGCCCGGTTGAGCGAGGAGTCGCTTCGATTCGTCGAGTACGAACTGCGGGTCCATAAACGGATCGTAGCTGATATCCTGCCAGCGAACGCGGCCTGAACCATCGATCAAAAACGTTCCGTGCAGCGGGACGTCTTCAAAGTCGTCGAAGGCGCGGTACGCTTTGAATATGTCCAGCTTGGCATCGGACACCAGCGGGAACGGCATAGTCCCCTTGTAGTTTTCGATCGATTGTTTCAGGTCGTCGATGGGGTCGGTGCTGATGGCGATCATCTCGATTCCCGCCTGCTTGAACTTCTCTGCCATTGGCGCGAACGCGGCAAGTTGTTCGGCACAATGCAGACAACCATGACCGAGATAGAAAATCACCACGACTGGTTTTCCCTGAAACTGCTTGAGGGTATGCGATCTATTCTTGTGGTCTTCCAGCGACCATGCCGGCGCCGACATGGGCTGCCAGCGAAATGGCCCCAACTCGTCGAGTTCCGGGCGTTTGCCGGTATCGACTGCGACTTCCGCGGCGACGGTCCAGTCGGCCGGGAGTTTCAATTCCTGTGCAATCGGTGCCAATCGGTCGTACACAGGCGCACCAAGTTGGACTTGCGAAGAAGATTTCTGAAGCATTTTGAATGCTGCCGCCGCTTCGTCTTTCTTATCGGCCAACCACAGAATCTCAACTTTGGCGGCCAGTGGTCGCGTACGATTTGGACGGCTTTTCATGAACGTCTCGGTCGCTTTGACAGCGCCGTCGTGATCGCCGGATAGTGCTTGCACGCGTGCCAGGGGAACGGCGTCCTCGCCGGCCTTTTTCAGCAATGGAAGTGCCGCTGCATAGTCGCGTTCGGCCAACGCCCGGTGTCCGTCGATGGCGGCGATGGCTTTTTCGATATTCCGCCGCAGAACGGTTGCGGCACTCGGGCGCGGCTTTGGCTTCGGCTTCGGCTTTTTGGCCGCTGCCGCTTTTTTCACAGCCTCTGCTTTCTGTTTTTCTTCGGCCTGCTTCTTTGCCTCGGCTTGCTTCTGGGCATCGGAGTCGTCATTCCCCTCAACCTTATCAGGAGCTGCTGGTTCTTCCTGCCCCTGCTTCTTCAGTTCATCCGTTTTCTTTTGTTCTGCTGCCTTCTTGTCTTCCGCTGCCTTCTTCTCTTCGTCGGCCTTTTTCTTTGCCGCAGCTTTCTTTTCTTCCGCTTCCTTTTTTCGTTTGTCCGCAGCTTTCTTCTGTTCGGCAGCCTTCCGTTCAGCGGCTTGGGCCTTTTTCAATCGGGCGTCCAAATCGGCAAGCACCTCGGTGACGAGCTCGGTGTTACCCGTCTCGGCATAGGCGACACCGAGGTAGCGCAGGCGCTTCACGTCTGCAGTATCTTTGTTGGTCGCTTCCAGATGCGGCCCTTGCGCGGCGGCGACGAGTTCGTCCCAAAGCTCGAATTTGTAAAGAGTATCGAAGAGTCGCAAGCGACCGTAATAGGCGCTGCCGCGACGCTTCAGCGTGTTGTATTTGGGATGCCGCGGAAGTTCGATCATGTTCTTGGAGAGATCGACGGCGTCTTGCCAACGGCCCACATATGCCAGATTGCGAATCAACCATTCGTTGTTGTGCGCGAAATTGCTGATCTGATCCGGCATGACCCAGTCGCGCATCATCTGGGCATGATCGACGCGTGCCGAAGCTTCCTGTTGCCAGACGGCGTCTTGATAACGTTTCAGGCGGGAATAGATATGTCCGGGCATGTGCCACATGTGCGCGATCGAGGGCGATGCCTGTCCGCAAAGTGCTGAGGCGTCGAGCGCTTTGGACGGGTCTTTGTGATCCCAAAGATGCACGCGGTAGTGATGGACCGGATGCATGGGGTTGATCGCCAACACATCACGCAGAGCCTTATCGACATCCTCGTAGCTCTTACCCAGCGATGAACGTCCACGGTACATGGTGTATGCCAAGCGGGCTTTCGCTTCCAGATCTTCCGGGAACTTCTCAACGATTTGTTGGTAAGCTTTGTAGATGGCTTGAGTTCGCTTCTTTCCGTTCTTCTCTTTCAGGTAGGCAGCAAGGGCATCGATGTAGAGCACTTCGCGGGGGCTGGCTTTTGCTTTGCGCTCGACAGCTTTTGCCATGAAGCCGGCCGATCGTTTCTTGTTGTTGCGATTGGCCATCGCCATGCCCCAGTACGCAATCGCACAATCCGGATCGAGCATTGCGGCCTGTCGAAACGATCGCTCGGCTTCGAAATACCAATACCCGTGCTGTTGGCCAATCCCCTGCTCGACAAACTTCTGCACCTCAGGATGTTTGGACGTGACCGGGAACTGAATGTTTCCCGTCCCCTGCATGAGATAGGCCTTCTGCCGCGGCCCCGCATTGAATGCCTCACCGTGATTGGAGTGTCCGGCGAGAACCTCAGCGTCGGTCTTCTCGGCATCGGTCGGCTCGGCGTTCGCAACTTTTGCTTTGACCGGATCTTTCGCCTCGACAGGGGCCTCGGCGGTCTTCGACGCAGCTTTCTCCTGAGCATAAACGGCAGATGGATACCAGCCGGAGGCTGCAAGAACCAGAAGCGAAAAACTGAGTCGGCCTGCCATGAGAACTGCTCCAAACGTGCGATGCGATTAGCGATTCCATTCAACACGGTGTTTATTATGAACGCGAACGATCGCAAAATCCAACGGAAACGCGGTTTCAAACCCAGGTGGGCGACAATTTGATGCAAACGGTTAGAACCAGGCCCGCCATGCGTCCTGTCCTATTCGCGACTTACAGCGACCCCCGAAATACCTCATTCATTTGCGATCCGATGCTGTTTCAGGATACATTCTGGTGCATACTCAATTCACCGGCCCAACTGTCTGCCTCTGCAAAGTAGTCGAGTCTGTTTTTTGAGATGGATTCTGAAGATTGTGCATCAGAATCCAGGTTTCGAGTTTTGTTCTTTGGCGTGAATCCATTCGCATCCAATTTACTGACAGTGGAGACAAGCATGTTGCAGCGCACTTCCTCGATTCGACGACCGTTCATTCTGGTGTCCGCTTTCTTTTTGGCTGTCACGTTAATCGTGTCGGCAGATGCTGAAGCGTTTCAAGACGCGCCGAAGAAACCGGTCAAAAACTCGGCCGGGATACCCGCCGACAAATCGGTCAAGAAATCGCCTGGGGTACCGGCCAAGAAAGTGTCCGAGAGTCCGGGCAATAAGCCGACCGAGAAATCTTCCACCGACGATCCCTTTGCCGTGCCGGAAGGCAGTTCGAAGGAACTGCTCGCGTTCGTCGAAAAGGTCGTCAAAATGCGACCGCGATTCCGGAATATCCAGGAAGTCCGAGAGCATCTAAAAAAGGCCAACGCTGTGATTGGTGAGGCGGTCAATACGATCCTCGCCGACAAGTCGGCCGACGGTGCAACCGTGACGGCGGCTGTCTCAGCGCGATTCTCGATGCTATCGACGCAGGCACGCTATGATCGAACAACCAGCAAAAACGTCGAGGAGTTCGCAAAGAGTTTGGCAACGAATACTCGGCCGGCTGTCGTCGCGATCGTCGTGAAACAGAAACTGCTGATTCGGGTTCGAGGAGTTAAGGCTTCGCCAATTGCGAAGAAGAAGAAACTCATCGATGACGTTGATCAATGGTTGGTCGCGCAGAAGTTGGACCGCTCTGCACTTCAGCTTGTGGTACCGTTGGCTCGTGGCTTGGAGTCGCCGGGTAAGATGGAATTGGCAGTCGAAGCGTACAATCGATTCGGCGCTCGATTTAAGAAGAGTGACGACGCCGACATGGCATTGTACGGTCTGAAGCTTGAAGGAGCGGCGCGTCGGGTCCAGCTTCCCGGCAATCCGATCGATGTCACCGGGACGACACTAACCGGCGAAAAGTTCGACTGGGCAGAGTACAAAGGCAAAGTCGTACTCATCGATTTCTGGGCGACATGGTGCGGGCCGTGTATCCGGGAGCTTCCCAATGTCAAGAAGAACTATGAGCTTTATCACGATCGAGGATTCGAAGTCGTCGGCATCAGCCTCGACAAAGCACCAGAGCGGGTCGAAGCATTCCAGAAGAAACACAAAATCACCTAGGAGCCTGTCCGGAAAGCCGTTGTGTGGCGGAGTCGGTGAGGTCTAGAATTTCAATCTTTTCGGTCGCTGTTCGGCTTGACCGTTGTTCTTTGTGGCCGGTTCGGAAGATGGGCTACCC